>OLWB01001949.1_pt1 | contig 17671 bp, 17 predicted proteins | sample 1673331 | NCBI WGS metagenome assembly OLWB01 (sample SAMEA3178943, study PRJEB25190) | human gut metagenome | biome: human gut; feature: human-associated habitat; material: faeces | place: Austria | collected 2013
CCTACCGCTCTGCAATCAACAAAAATCCCGGTACGCCGTGCGTACCGGGAAAATTATTTAGCGCTTACTGCTCCTGCGCGGCAAACAGCTGCGGGGCTGCCTTGTAGATCAGCACCGCGGCCACCGTGGTCAGGATGGTCTCAGGCAGCATGTAGCTGCCGTTGTAGGTCAGGCTGTAGGTCCAGGCGGGCAGACCGTCGCTCAGGTTGCCCCAGATCAGCACGCCGGACAGGAAGCTGCACAGGAAGCGGATGCCGCACACCGCTGCCGTGCCGACGGCCACGCCGACCAGACGGTTCTTGAACGGCTTGGCAATCGCACCGGCCAGGCCCAGCAGGGTGAAGGCCAGCACGTAGTCCAGCAGAATCATACCCACCAGCGGCAGCAGGCCGGGAGCCGGGGGCGCGTAGAAGCCCAGCAGCATCTGCAGCAGGCTGTTGACAAAGCCCGTGAACAGTCCCCATTTTGTACCGTGGCGGTAGGAGACCAGGATGAACGGCAGCATGCTCAGCAGGGTGATGGAGCCGCCGTTGGGCATCTCAAAAATTTTGATGTTCGCCAGCACGGTGCCCAGGGCGATCATCAGGGCGCACTCCACGAGAGTGCGGGTCTTGGAATAGGTTTTGGACATGGTATCCACTCCTCAAAAAATGTAACGTAAAAACAGGAAAGCGCCCGCAAGGTACACTTGCAGGCGCAAAAGCGTTATGACGTGTTGGGTCAAACTTCCTACGCCGGCATTACCCGGATCAGGTTCAAGGCGACCCGAAACTGCGGTTTGTTTCGATCTCAGCCGAGGATGCCCCTCAGCGCCCCTGTTTTTATGTCCAAACCTATTATACACGTCCACCGCTGATTGTCAAGCCTTTCAAATTTTATCCACACGATTCCCCAGGTTTTACACGCTTTCTTCAATGTTCTTTCATCTGTACCGGGTATACTATAGCTGCACTCAAAAAACACCCAGACAGGAGAGATCGATAGGAAGAAAAAGCGTATTCTCTGCGGGGCTGCGAAATCCTAAAGCCTTCCCCCGCGGGGGAAGGTGGCCCCACAGGGCCGGATGAGGGGTAAGCTACCGATTGCGAACCGCAAACGGGCAGCCATGGCAAGCTCTGCCCTCATCAGTCACCTTACGGTGACAGCTTCCCCCGCGGGGGAAGCCAAAAAGCGGACACCCAATCGGATGCCCGCTTTTTTATCGGTAAAAATTTACTTGCTGATCTTGATCAGATCCGCGCCCGGCTCCACGGCGCCGGAGGCCACGACCTCGACGTCCTTGAAATCATCGGTGTTCGTGACGACGGTAATCACCACGGCGGGGTGAGCGGCAGCCGCGATTTTGTCCAGATCCATCTCCAGCAGCAGATCGCCCTTCTTGACCTTGTCGCCCTCCTTGACCTTCGGGCTGAAGCCGTCGCCCTTCATCTCGACGGTGTCAACGCCGACATGGATCAGCACCTCAACACCGGCAGTGGTCATGATGCCCAGCGCGTGGCCGCTGTCGGGGGCCTGGGTGATCTCACCGTCCGCGGGGGCGTAAATTTTGCCCTCGGTAGGGTCGATGCCGCAGCACTTGCCCAGGATGCCCTGTGCAAACACCTCGTCGGGGATGTTCTCCATCGCCACAACGGTGCCCTTGGCATCAGCAGCCAGGGTCACGGGGAAGGCTGGAGCCGCGGGGGCGGCAGGCTCGGCAGACTTTTTCAGAAAATCAAAGAAACCCATCGTAAAGCTCTCCTTCATCAGCCCGGTCAGGCGGGCGTACTTGTAAGTATATTATACCCCGTCTTGCCCCAAAAGGCAAGGCAGGCAAGGGAAACTTGCTTCGCTCACATCCGCCCCTTCACAGCGCGGATGGCCTGCCAGGTGATGCGGGCGATCTCCGCCGCGGGCGGCTGAAAGCCGGCCTCCTGCCAGGCTACAATCGTGCCAAAGCAGCCGTTCACCGCAAAGGCCAGCATATATTTCTGCTCCTCGGTGCCGCCGTCGGGTGCAAACTCGCCCAGGCAGCGCTCTGCAATCAGCTTTTTGGCGTTGCGGGTGAACTCCGACTCCCAGCTTTTGCCGTAGAGGGCCTGACAGAGGTCGGGGTTCTCGGTCATGTAGGTGAACAGCGCCACCAGCGCGGGGGGCGCGTCCTCCTGCGAGATGCTGGGGATCAGGGAGTCCATCAGGTCGTTCAGCCGTGCCAGCTGAGCGGCCTCCATCTGGTCCATCAGGGCATAAATGTCCGCGTAGTGAAAATAGAATGTGCCGCGGCTGATCCCTGCCAGCTCGGTCAGCTCCCGGACTGTAATTTCCCGCAGACTTTTCTGCTGCAACAGCGTAATAAGCGCCTGGTAGAGCCGCTGCTTGGTCATGCGCACACTGCGGTTTGCGTCCCCTTTGGCGTTCATCGTATGCACCGCCTTCCTCGCGATTTACTACTTTAAGAATAGCGTTTTTTTGCCCCGATGTCAAGGATTTTTAAACTATTTGTCTAAAAATGTCATTCGTTGTTGAGTAAATTTTATAAACATTGCAGTTTACGCATTTTGCCGGATGTGGTACACTGAAACAGGGAAGTGATAGTATGAAAATTGACCGTGCCCGCGCACAAAAAGCCTTTGCCGACTATGCCGCACACTACAACGCCGCTGACGCCAAGGTCAAATTGAAAATCGACCATACCTACCGCGTGGCGGCGCTCTGCGCCCGCATTGCCCAAAGCCTGGCCCTGCCGCCGGAGGATGTCGATCTGGCGTGGCTGTCCGGCATCCTGCACGATGTAGGCCGCTTTGAGCAGCTGCGCCGCTACAACACATTTATCGATGCACAGTCGGTCAGCCACGCCGCGCTGAGCGTCGCGGTGCTGTTCGACGAGGGACGCATCCGGGACTATCTGGATGATGCCGGTGCCGACGCACTGCTGCGCACCGCTGTGGAATGGCACAGCGCGTTCCGTCTGCCGGAGGCGCTGGATGACCGCACGCGGCTGTTCTGCCAGATTTTGCGCGACGCCGACAAGATCGACATTCTGCGGGTCAACGTCGAGACACCGATGGAGGAAATTTACAACGTCAGCACTGCGGCGCTGCGCCGGAGCCCGGTGACGCCCGCCGTGCTGGACGCCTTTTACGCCCACCACTGCGTGCTGCACAGCTTAAAGCAGTACCCCGCCGACAACGCCGTCGGCCATGCGTCGCTTGTGTTTGAGCTGTGCTATCCCGAGAGCCTGCGCATCGTGGACGAGCAGGGCTGGCTGTGGCGGCTGCTGGATTTTAAAACCGATAACCCGGACACCGCCGCCGCGTTTGCCGCCATCCGGGACGAGCTGCACCGCTGGCTGAACGCGCAGTCGGCGTGAGCCGATACTCAAAAAGTGCATTGTAGGGGCGAGTAGTGCTCGCCCCAGACTGTCGAAAAAGATGCTTTCCCCCCTTGGCCCCCTCTGCGAGGGGGCTCCGCCCGCAGGCGGTGGGGGAGAGAACTGTACGGCTGCCCGAAATATTTCGGGCTATGGCAAGGTTCTCTCCCTCCGCCCCTTCGGGGCACCTCCCTCGCAGAGGGAGGTTTTTCGACACGCTGGCGGGCGAGCAGTGCTCGCCCCTACAGTCTTTATATGGCAGAATTGGTGTTTTTTGACACGCAAAAGTGCCGCGAGGAAGCTCCCTCACGGCACTTTTGCGTTTTTTATGGTTCTTTCCGCTTGCGGGCGTGGGCAAACAGCAGTTTCCACCTGGCGTTCCATTTGACGGCGTGGACGGGGTGCTTCATCTCCCCGCAGCGTGCGCAGGGGTACATCATCTGCAAAACGACCACATCGCTGCGCTTTAAATGGATGTTGTATTTTTGGTTGATGCAGCGGCGGCAATAATTCATATCGGCAATTTCATGGTTTGACAACATAGAAGGACTCCTGCAATCGCATACGCAGCCCGCCCGCAGGCAGGCAAAGGGCCGTAGAACGCCCTTTACTTTCCGTCGTATCGTTTCTTCCTATTGTTATGCAATCTATTATATCTGTATTACAGATAAATATCAATATCTGCCTCCAAGATAACGATAATAGTCGTAAGGGGGTAGTCAACCTATGGAATATCCGAACATACGAAGCCTACGGGAAGATCACGATTTTCGTCAGTGCGATCTTGCCAGTGTCCTCCACGTATCCCAGAACACCTACTCTCAGTATGAAAACGGCGTTATTGAGCTGACCGCAGAAAGGCTGGTCAAGCTGGCCGACTTCTATAACGTCAGTATAGACTATCTGCTGGGGCGCACCGATAACCCGGAGGTAAACCGTAATTAACAAATGCCGCGCGGCTCACAGGGAGCCGCGCGGCATTTTGCTTCAGAGCAGACCCTGCACCAGAATGACGGCGATCAGGACCGGCAGAACGTATTTAAAGTAGGGCTTGACCCACTGCGGCATTTTGGGGCCGCTGCCGGTGTTGCACTCGGCGGTGTATTTGTCGAAGCCCCAGCCCCATTTGGTGACACAGAACAGCAGGTAAACAAGGCTGCCGCCCGGCAGCAGAACGTTGCTGACAAGAAAGTCCTCAAAATCCAGCACGGTGCTGCCCGCGCCCAAGGGCTGGATGCCGCTCCACACATTGTAGCCCAGCGCGCAGGGCAGGCCCAGCACGACCAGCGCCGCCGCACCCACCAGACAGGCCCTGCGGCGGTCCCAGCCGAAATTTTCCCGCGCACAGGCGATGATATTCTCAAACACCGCAATGACCGTGGAGAAGCTGGCGAACGTCATGAACAGGAAGAACAGTGCGCCCCACAGGCGTCCGCCCGCCATGTTTGTAAAGACGTTGGGCAGCGTGATGAAAATCAAGCTCGGTCCCGCGTCGGGCGAGATGCCGAAGGAGAAGCAGGCCGGGAAGATGATAAGGCCCGCGCAGACCGCCACAAAGGTGTCCAGCACGCAGATGCGGGCGGCCTCACCCGGCAGGGTGAAGCGGCGGTCCATGTAGCTGCCGAAAATCTCAATTGCGCCGATGCCGAGGCTTAAGGTGAAGAACGACTGGTTCATGGCCGCCGTAATGACGCTGCCCAGGCCCTGCCCTGTGGCGCGGGACCAGTCGGGCAGCAGGTAAAAGGCCAGGCCCTCGCCCGCGCCGGACAGCGTGAAGCTGTGCACCACCAGCACAAGGATCAATACGAGCAGGGCGCTCATCATCCATTGCCGACCTTTTCCAGACCGCCCTGCAGGCCGCGCCCGCAGACGACAAAGCCCGCCAGCGTGATGACGGCCATCCAGAAAACCATCTCGACAGGGTTCAAGAGCATCTCGCCAAAGGCGCCTGCGGCCTGCTCGGAGGTCAGGCCGTCAAAGCTGCCGGTCAGGAAGCGGAAGAAGTAGTCGACCATCCAGCCGGAGACGGTGGTGTAGTACATCATCAGCAGCACACAGCCCGCCATGCAGAACCAGCCGTGGATATGCCACTTGCTGTCCCCGGGCTCCAGCGCCTTGTAGGCGCTGCGCGCCGCGCCGCGGCCCGCACGGCCCACGGCCAGCTCCATCGTCAGGACCGGCAGACCCATGAGCACCAGAAAGAGCAGGTAGAACAGCACAAAGATGCCGCCGCCGTACTGGCCGGTGACTGTGGGGAAGCGCCAGACGTTGCCGATGCCGATAGCACAGCCCGCGCTGACCAGAATGAAGCCAAGGCGTGAGCCGAAGCTTTCGCGTTGATTTTGGGGATCCATACAATTCCTCTTTTCTATCCAAAAGTAGAATTATTATAGCGTACCGCGGCGAAACTTGCAAGTGGGGAATCACAGTGTTATAATTATGGCAACACCCGCGGCATGGGTCGATTGGAAATTTGCCCGTACCTGTAGGGGCCAATGCCCGCATCGGCCCGCCAGCCTTGCGGCAGCCGGAAGGCTCCGCAGGCAAATACTGTCCGCCCCTGCAAAGCGTGCAATACTTTACTAAGGAGTCAAAAATATGCTTCGTTTTGAATGTGACTACGGCGAGGGCGCGGCCCCCGCGGTTTTCGAGCTTCTGCAAAAGACCAATTTCGACCAGACCCCCGGCTATGGCGAGGATGAATACTGCGCCAAGGCCGCCGCGCAGATTAAACGCCTGTGCGACGCTCCCGATGCCGACGTGCACTTTTTCGTCGGCGCGACCCAGGCGAATCTGACTGTCATTGCGGCGGCGCTCAAGCCGTGGCAGGGCGTGTTGTGCGCCGACTCCGGGCACATCCATGTGCACGAGACCGGCTCCATCGAGGCCACAGGCCACAAGTGCCTGGCGCTGCCCGGCAAAAACGGCAAGATCACGGCCCGCCAGATCCGCAAAGCCGTGGAGGAGCACCGCGCCAACGCCAGCCACGAGCACGAGGTCCAGCCCGGCATGGTCTACATCTCGAACCCCACCGAGGTCGGCACCCTTTATAACAAGGAAGAATTGACCGACATTTCCGCCGCCTGCTACGAGCTGGGACTCTACCTGTTCGTGGACGGCGCGCGGATGGCCTACGGCCTGACGAGCCCCGCCAACGATCTGAGCCTGCAGGACTACGCCGCACTCTGCGACGTGTTTTACTTGGGCGGTACCAAGTGCGGTGCGCTGTTCGGCGAGGCCGTCGTCATCACAAACGACGATCTGAAGCCCGATTTCCGCTACTGCCTGAAGCAGCACGGCGGCATGCTGGCGAAAGGCCGCCTGCTGGGCGAGCAGTTCCTGGCTCTGCTGGACGGCGAGGACGGCAGCGGCAGCAGCCTGTATTTCACGATGGCGAAAAAAGCCGACGAGCAGGCCCTGCGCATCCGCGCCGCCTTTGAGGCAAAGGGCTGCAAGGTGCTGCACGACTCCCCGACGAACCAGCAGTTCTTTGTCCTGCCCGACGAGTGGTACGACAAGCTGGCCGAGACCTACGCCATGACCCACATGGGCAAGCCCGACAAGCACCACACCGCCGTGCGCGTATGCACCAGCTGGGCCACGAAGGACGAAGCCGTGGAGCAGCTGATTCAAGACGTCGCAACGCTGTAATAACTGCATCGTAGGGAGGGGTCTTGACCCCTCCGGGCCGTGCGCATCCGCCGCCAGGTTTCCCGGAGCGGTCAAGACCGCTCCCTACAAACCTCCTGTAGGGGCCGAGCATGCCCGGCCCGCAGCCTTCCCGCAAACGTTAGTCCGCCTTACCGTGGCGGGCGCACCAAAATAAAAGCCTCCTGCATCACAACCGATGCAGGAGGCTTTTGTATCTATTCAAATGGCTTCACGGCCTTGTTGGTTGTCTGCGCCGTGGCCGAAGCGATTGCTTCTGGCATGGCCAGGGCGGCAGTGTAATGTGTCTTGGGGCGTTCCCCCTTAACTCTGATTATACTATACACTGCATTTATGTCCGCCCTGTCACGCCAATTTGAAAAATATGTTAAATCTCGGTTCCCTCAAATCACTTCTGGATGCGCTTGTCGCACTTGATGGCCAGCTTTGTGCCGACGGTCTGCAAAATCTGTACCAGCACGACCAGCAGCGCCGTGGCAAAGAACTCCAGCACCACGTTAAAGCGGTAGTAACCGTAGTTGATGGCGATCTTGCCAAGGCCGCCGCCGCCGATGATGCCGGCCATTGCGCCGTAACCCATGATGGTCGTGGCGGCAATCGTCACGTTGGCAACCAGGCTCGGCATGCTCTCGGGCACCATGACCTTGGTGATGATCTGCAGCGGCGTTGCGCCCATGCTCTGGGCGGCCTCAATGACACCCGCGTCCACCTCGCGCATACTGGTCTCGACCAGACGCGACACAAACGGGAACGATGCGATGACCAGCGGCACAATGGACGCCACCGTACCGATGGACGTGCCCACGATGGCGCGGGACAGCGGAATGACAATGATCATCAAAATCAAAAACGGCACGCTGCGCAGCAGATTCACCAGGCCGTTCAGCAGCGCCATGAGCCAGCGGGGCAGGGGACGCACGCCGCCCTGTTCGCCCGTGACCAGGCAGACGCCCAGCGGCAGACCGATGACCAGCGCCATCAGCGTTGCGACGACGGTGGACCAGACGGTCTCCCATGTTTCAAACGGAATGGTGGGCAAAATCTGCAAGAACGTCTGCCATTCCTTGCCTGCAAAAAGCTCTGCCATCAGCCGTTCACCTCCTCAAAAGTAATACCGGGATAGTTCCTGATGTACTCCAGTGCCGCGGCGGCCTTGTCGTCGTCGGGCAGTGCCAGCAGCATGCTGCCCAACGTCTGGCCGTTCACAATGCGGGTGTCCGCCGCCATGATCGAGACGAGCGCACCGCACTCAATGGCAAGGCTTGCCACCAGCGGCTTGTCCGTGGTCTGGGTGCCGCCGAAGGCCACACGCACCAGCTTGTGGCCGGGCAGGACCTCGGCCTGGGGCGCACCGGCGGGGTAGACGAGCCGCCGCGCCGCCTTGGACGTAGGATGGCTGAAGATAGCCTGTACCTCGCCCTCCTCGACGACGGTGCCGTTATCGAGAATGGCCACACGGTTGCAGACCTCCTCCACAACGCTCATCTGGTGGGTGATGATAACGACTGTGATGCCCAGCTCACGGTTGATTTTTTGAATGAGCTGCAAAATGGCGTGGGTCGTGTTCGGGTCCAGGGCGCTCGTCGCCTCGTCGCAGAGCAGCACCTTCGGGTCCGTTGCCAGCGCGCGGGCAATCGCAATGCGCTGCTTCTGGCCGCCGGACAGCTGCGCCGGGTAGGCGTCGGCCTTATCGGGCAGACCGACCAGCTCCAGCAGCTCACGGGCGCGGGCCTCGGCCTTGTCTCCGGGGACCTTCGCCAGCTCCATCGGGAACATGATATTGCGCAGACAAGTGCGCTGCATCAGCAGGTTGAACTGCTGAAAAATCATGGTGATCTCACGCCGGGCGGCGCGCAGGTCGGCGGCGCGCAGGTCCTGCATCTGCTTGCCGTTGACAATGACATTTCCCTCGTCCGGGCGCTCCAGCATATTGATGCAGCGTACCAGTGTTGATTTTCCGGCGCCCGACATACCGATGATGCCGTAGACGTCGCCGTCCCGGATCGTCAGGTTGATGTCGTTCAGCGCGACGACCGTGCCGCCCTGCGTGGCAAAGCGCTTGGTCAGGTGTTGCAGTTCGATCATGGGTGATTCTCCCTCATTTACAAAGATAGCGAATGAGTGTGAAACCCATTCGCTATAATTTTACGCTTTATTCTGACAGGTTGCAAGTTTTTTCTTTGCGTTCTGCCAGCGGGCGCATATGGAATGCGCCCCTACAATTTCGTTGCCTGCCGTACCGTAGGGGCGGATTCCATATCCGCCCGTGCCCGTTTACGGCGGTGCGAGGCTTTATCTTAGAAAATCGGCACAACCGCACCGTCATAGGTGCTGTTGATGTAATCCTTGACCTTGTCGCTGGTCAGGGCAGCGTACAGCGCCTGAATGGCGGGGTCGTTCTCGCGGCCTTCCTTCACAACCAGTACGTTGGCGTAGGTCTGGGCAGCCTCGGAGGAAGCATCCTCGGTAGCAAGAGCGTCCTTGCCGACGGAGAAGCCGGCCTCCATTGCGTAGTTGCCGTTGATGACGGCGAAGTCAACATCCTGCACGGTGCGGGGCAGCTGGGCAGCCTCGATCTCCTTGATCTGCAGGTTGTGCGGGTTGTCGGTGATGTCGTTGACCGTAGCGGTCAGACCGGCGCCGTCGCGGACGGTGATCAGGCCCTGGGCGGCCAGCAGCTGCAGAGCGCGGGCCTCGTTGGTGGTGTCGTTGGGCACGGCGATGGTCGCGCCGTCCGCAATGTTTGCCAGATCATCGCTCTTGCCCGGATAGATGCCGAACGGCTCATAGTGGACCGCGCCGACGCTGACCAGATGGGTGCCGTTCTCCTCGTTGAAGCTGTCGAGGTAGGGGGTGTGCTGGAAGTAGTTAGCGTCAACCTCGCCGCTCTCGGTGACGAGGTTGGGCTGGACGTAGTCGCTGAACTCAACAACCTCGAGGTCGATGCCCTGCTCGGCCAGAATCTCCTTGGCCACGTTCAGAATCTCGGCATGGGGCGTGGGGGAGGCAGCGACCTTCAGGGTCGTACCGGCCAGTTCGCTGGTCTCGGCGGTGGACTCGGCAGCCTCGGAGGAAGCTGCGGTGCTCTCGGTGGAGGCAGCCTCAGAGGATGCGGCGACGGAATCCGTAGAAGCGGAGGAGCCGCAGGCGGCCAGCGACAGGGCCAGAGAAGCGGCGAGCGTTGCAGAAATCAGTTTTTTCATGGTAAATTCTCCTTTATATATCGTCAGGTGTGTTGGTTTTGAACGGTCAGCTTCCCTCAAAGCGTCACATTCGCACACCGGGCTGCTTGTAAACGGAACCTCTTTCCATAGTCACAAACTTCCTTTCCAAACAAAAGCGGGATGTCGGCTTTCCGGCATCCCGCTGCAAGTTTTCATTACGCGCTGTAATTTGCGCACAAGAAAGCTGGCACAGGACGCTTACGCATCATGCACATGCACATCATCATACCAAAGCAGACTGCATTCATGGTTCTGTACCCCTTTCTTGAATCTTTGGTCGGCGTTGTTTGCCTTCCATGGCTCACAGTATACGCCTGTGAACCGGTTCTGTCAACACTTGTTTGCATAAAATTGCACATTTCGGCATTTTGCATATATCCTACTATTTTAATAGGTTGATAACTTGCAAAATTCCTAGAATTATGCTATGATTAGTGTTACTAATTCCGATAAAGGGAGCTTAACCATGAAATTTTCGACCCGTGACCGTTATGCCCTGCGCCTGATGGTGGAACTGGCCAACCGCCCCAACGACCTGATCCCGCTGAAGGACATCAGTGATAAGCAGCGCATCAGCTTAAAATATCTGGAGCAGATCGTCACCCCGCTGGCGAAGGCCGGGCTGGTATCCAGCGTGCGCGGTGCGCAGGGCGGCTACCGGCTTGCGCGCCCGGCAGGGGAGATCACCTCCGGCGAGATCCTGCGCGCCGTCGAGGGCGAGCTGACGGCCATCCCGTGTTTGGCGTCGTCGGTGGACTGCCCCCACCGCAGCCAGTGCCACACGCTGGACTTCTGGTCCGGGCTGAATGACCTGATCAATAAATATGTGGATGGCATCACGCTGGAGCAGCTGCGGACGATGCCCGAGGTGCCGGAGGAACAGGAAAGCTGTGAGTAACCGGGAACGGGCAAAGCCCCTCCGGTCTTCGCTTTGCTCGGCCTGAGGGGCTTTTGCCTTTTCCCGTTACCACCAACAAAAACCCGCCTGTAACAACACGTTACAGGCGGGAAATTTTTATCGCACTATCTCAATTACAGATTAAAATACCGCTTCGCATTATAATAGCTGATGCCCTCGACGATCTTCTTCAGAGCCTTCTCGTCGTTGGGATACTGGCCGTTCTCGACCCAGTTGCCGATGAGGTTGCACATCAGGCGGCGGAACAGCTCGTGGCGGGTGTAGCTCAGGAAGCTGCGGCTGTCGGTCAGCATACCGATGAAGTTGCCCAGCAGGCCCAAGCGAGCCAGGGTCTTCATCTGCTGGTACATGCCGTCGTCGGTGTCGCAGAACCACCAGGCGGAGCCCAGCTGGATCTTGCCGGGGATCTCGTCATCCTGGAACGCACCCAGAATGGTGCCCAGCATGTCGAAGTCGGCGGGGTTCAGGCTGTACAGGATGACCTTCGGGCAGGCGTCCTCTTTGGTCAGTGCGCTCAGCAGGCTGCTGATGGTAGCGCTGCAATCGGTCACGGCGATCATATCAAAGCCGGTGTCGGGGCCGAGCTTGCGGTACATCTTGTCGTTGACATTGCGCAGGCAGCTGTAGTGCATCTGCATGACAACGTTGTGCTTCTTGTACAGGGCACCCAGCTTCAGCAGCAGGTAGGTGGTGTACTCGTCGCCTTCCTCCTTGGTCAGGGTCTCACCGGCCATGGCCTTCTTGAAGGCAGCAGTTGCCTTCTCAGCGTTCGTTTCGGCGAAGGGGATGTAGTCCAGACCGTGGTCAGAAGCGCGGCAGCCCATCTCGACGAAGAACTCCAGGCGTTCTTCCAGCGCACTGACAACGCAATTTGCGCAGGCAAACTTGCGGCCCACAACTTCCTCCAGCTTATGGATGTAATCGGCGAAGCCCTCCTTGCGGATGTTCAGGACCTTGTCGGGGCGGAAGGACGGGGCGACGACGACCTTGATGGTCGGGTCTTCCTTGATCTTCTTGTGCCACTCGAGGGAGTCGATGGGGTCGTCGGTGGTGCCGACCATGGCGACGTTGCTCTGCTCGATCAGGCCGCGGACGGTCAGCTTCGGGTCATGCTGCAGCTTGTCGTTGCAGAGGTTCCAGACCTCCTCGGCGGTCTCGCCGTTCAGCACGCCCTCATAGCCGAAGTACTTCTTCAGCTCGAGGTGGCACCAGGTATACATCGGGTTGCCGATGGCCATTTCCAGGCTCTCGGCAAACTTCTGAAAGCGCTCACGATCCGGCTTGTCACCGGTGATGTACTCCTCGGGCACGCCGTTGGAGCGCATCACGCGCCACTTGTAGTGGTCGCCGAAATAGTAGTCGCTGCCGTCGGCCAGCACCTGATGGCCGCCCAGCCAGACCTGCGCGATGTTCTCAAAGCGGCGGTCCTCATAAATTTCCTGCGGGGGAATGTGGCAGTGGTAATCCACGATGGGCAGCTTGGCCGAATAGTCGTGGTACAGATGCTGCGCGGTAGGGGTCTCCAGCAAAAAGTCCTTGTCCATAAATGCTTTCATGTACAGACGCTCCTTAATGATGTTATAAATGATAGTCGGGGGAATGCCGCCCCGGGCCCTGATAGCACATACCTTGCGCTGTAAAGATGACCCAAAACAGCATGCTCTGCTATTATTATACATAACTATTTTGCCTTGCACAAGTTGCAAAAATTGCTTGTTAATCGAAATTATAGCCAAAAAGTGCGGTTCTTTGTTGTGCAAGATGTGGAATCCCAAAATTGGCCTCAAAACTGCGCAAAATATGTGCGCTGTTTACGGAATGAATCTTGACGAAACGGCCTAAAGAAAATATAATTCAGGTAACAGGACGTGCTGCAGCCCCCCGCTGCGCACCAGATTTGTTTATGGTAAGGAGAAGCATATATGGATACCTTGAATTATGAAGTTCTTGCAAAATCCGGCTACAACGGCTATATTTTGAAAAACGCCCCGGAGAAGGTCCTGCAGTTCGGCGAGGGCAACTTCCTGCGTGCGTTCGTGGATTACTGGTTCGATCTGGCCAACGAGAAGGCCGACTGGAACGGCAAGTGCGTTCTGGTCCAGCCCATCGCCCCGGGTCTTGCCAAGATGATCAACGAGCAGGAGGGTCTGTACACCCTGTATCTGCGCGGCAGTGAAAACGGCAAAAAGGTCGATGACAAGCGCGTTATCTCCAGCGTCTCCCGCTGCCTGAACCCGTATGAGGAGGAGGGCTTTAAGCAGATGATGGACGTCGCCGCCAGCGACGATCTTGAGATCATCGTTTCCAACACCACCGAGGCAGGCATCGTCTACGACCCCGCCTGCAAGCTGGAGGACGTGCCCGCATCCAGCTTTCCCGGCAAGCTGACCCAGGTGCTGTACCACCGCTACAAGGCAGGCAAGAAGGGCATCCTCATGCTGGCCTGCGAGCTGATCGACAACAACGGCAAGGAGCTGCTCAAGTGCGTCAACCAGTACATTGACCAGTGGGGCCTGGACGACGGCTTCAGGAAGTACGTCAATGAGGACTGCACCTTCTGCGGTTCTCTGGTTGACCGCATCGTTCCGGGCCGCATCCGTGACCCGAAGGAGGTCGCCGAGCTTGAGCAGAAGCACGGCTACGCTGACCCCCTGCTGGACGTCGGCGAGGTCTTTGGCGTCTGGGTCATCGAGGGTGATACCAAGCTGAACGACGTGCTGCCCTTCCGCAAGGCCGGTCTCGAGAGCCGCGTCTTTGTGACCCCCGACATGAGCCCGTACAAGAAGCGCAAGGTCCGCATCCTGAACGGCGCACACACCGGCTTTGTGCTGGGCGCTTACCTGGCCGGTTTTGACATCGTCCGTGACTGCATGCACGACGCCACCGTCCTGGGCTACATGAACAAGATGCTGCTGGACGAGGTCGTGCCCATCCTGCCGCTGGATCAGGACGACTGCAAGAAGTTCGCCGCCGCTGTGCAGGACCGCTTCAACAACCCGTTCGTCAACCATGAGCTGATGAGCATCTCCCTGAACTCCACCTCCAAGTGGCGTGCCCGCAACATGCCGTCCTTCCTCGAGTACGTCGGAAAGAACGGCAAGCTGCCCACCTGCCTGACCATGAGCTTCGCCGCCTACATTGCCTTCTACAGCAATGATGTGCAGGAGCTGACCGACAAGGGTCTGGTCTGCAAGCGCGCCAAGGGCAACGAGTACACCGTCTCCGATGACCGCTGGGTCCTTGAATTCTACAACGAGCACAAGAACGACGACGTCCCGACGCTGGTCCATGCCGTCATGACCAACGAGCAAATGTGGGGCCAGGACCTGACCAAGGTTCCCGGCTTCGAGGAGGCCACCGTCAAGAATCTGACCAACATCCGCGAGAACGGCGCACTGGCCGCGTATGCTTCCTGCCTGTAAGCGTCCAAAGGCTTCTCCATCGGGAGAAGCTGTCGGCGCAGCCGACTGATGAGGGCCGAGTCTGCCGATATGGACCGTTTACGGTCTGCCCCCGCACACCCGCCCCTCATCCGGCCTTACGGCCACCTTCCCCCAAGGGGGAAGGCTTAAAACGTACCCCAGTGGGGCCGGAGGTTGCCCTCCGGCCCCACTTTTATCAGAAGCTAAGGAGACATCTTATGCCTATCGCCATTAAGATCAACCCCAAGGACAACGTCGTCGTCGCCCTGCATCCCATCGCCAAAGGCACGGCAGTCCCCGTCGATAACACCACCGTCACCGCCATTGAGGACATCCCCCAGGGCCACAAGATGGCCATTGCGCCCATCAAAAACGGCGAAAACGTCATCAAATACGGCTTTCCCATCGGTAAGGCCAAAACCGATATTCCTCAGGGAAGCCACGTGCATGTGCACAATCTGCGCACGCTGCTCTCCGGCGAGCTGGAATACCAGTACCACCCGCACGGAAAGCCGCTTGCCGCCCGGCCGGCCGCTACCTTTGCGGGCTATCCGCGCAGGGACGGGCGTGTGGGCGTGCGCAACGAGCTGTGGATTTTGCCCACCGTGGGCTGTGTCAACGACGTGGCCCGCGCCCTGGAGCGTCGCGCGCAGACGCTGGTGGGGGGAGGGGTGGAGGGCATATACGCCTTTCCGCATCCGTATGGCTGCTCCCAGATGGGGGAGGATCAGGAGAATACCCGCCGGCTGCTGGCAGATCTGGCCACGCATCCCAACGCGGGCGGCGTGCTGCTGTTGGGGCTGGGCTGCGAAAACAGCGGCATTGACCAGATTCGTCCCTATATGGAGGAATACGATCCTGACCGCGTGCGTTTTCTGGTATGCCAGCAGGTGGAGGACGAGGTGGCGGAGGGGATGCGGCTTCTGGAGGAGCTGACCGCTCATATGCGCGGAGAGACGCGTGTGCCCTGTTTGTCCAGCAAGCTGGTGGTGGGCCTCAAGTGCGGCGGCTCGGACGGATTCAGCGGCATCACGGCCAATCCGGTCATCGGCGGCTTTTCCGATTTGCTCATCGCCCAGGGCGGCAGTACCATCCTGACCGAGGTGCCGGAGATGTTCGGCGCGGAACAGTTGCTGCTGAATCGCTGCCGGGATCTGCGGACCTTTGAGGCCGCGGTCGCCATGATCAATGACTTTAAGCACTATTTCACGGCTCACGGACAGGTCGTCTATGAGAACCCCTCTCCCGGCAATAAGGCGGGCGGTATCACGACCCTGGAGGACAAGTCTCTGGGCTGTGTGCAGAAGGGCGGAACCGCGCCGGTGAACGGCGTACTGGACTACGGCGACAGCATCCGCACACCGGGCCTGAATCTGCTGTACGGCCCGGGCAACGACCTGGTCAGCACCACAGCGCTGACGGCTGCCGGAGCCCAGCTGATCCTGTTCACCACCGGCCGGGGGACCCCCTTCGGCGCGCCGGTACCCACCCTCAAGATCGCCACCAATACCGGGCTCAGCGCCGGGAAGGCCGGCTGGATCGATTTCAGCGCCGGTCCCGTAGCGGACGGGGAGCCTGTTCCGGAGGCCGCGGAGCGGCTGCTGCAATATGTGATTGCGGTGGCCTCCGGAGAGCAGACCGCCGCGGAACGCCGCGGCTACCGGGAAATTGCCATCTTCAAGGATGGCGTGACAATGTAGAAGGAGAGATTTGCATGAAAGAAAGACTGCGCCCCATGATTGCCGAAAAGGTACAGGATGTGCCCGTGCCCAGAATGTTCCGTGTGAAGCAGATTTTCCCCCGGCCCAGGCTGGAGCCCGAACAGATCCCGGCAGTGCTGACTGCAGAACTGCGGGAAGCGGGGCTGGCGGATCGGGTCCGTCCCGGGATGCGTATTGCCATTACCGTTGGCAGCAGAGGCGTCGCCAATGTGGCGCTGATTACCAAAACCATTGTGGATTTCGTAAAGGCATGCGGTGCGCAGCCTTTTATCGTTCCCGCCATGGGCAGTCACGGTGGAGCCACCGCCGAGGGACAGCAAAAAATCGTAGAGGACTACGGCTGTACGGAGGCCTATCTGGGCTGCCCCATCCGTTCCTCCATGGAGGTCGTGCCCATCGGTGTTAACGACGAGGGCAAGACGGTCTATATTGACAAATATGCCGCACAGGCGGATGGGATCATCGTAAACTGCCGTGTCAAGCCCCATTCCGCCTTCCGGGGAAAATATGAAAGTGGCATTATGAAAATGATGGCCATAGGACTGGGCAAGCAGTACGGCGCGGAGGTCTGCCATGACCAGGGCATCGGCTGCATGGCAAAGAATATCCCGTTGTTCGGCCGGTGTATCCTGAAAAATGCACCGGTGCTGTTTGCCGTTGCCGCGATTGAAAACGCCTTTGATGAAACCGCCCGGATTGCCGTGGTGCCTGCTGAGGACATCGAGGCGGTGGAACCCGGTCTTCTGGAGGAGGCCAAGGCCAATATGCCCAGGATCCTGGTGGACGAAGCGGATGTGCTGATTGTTGACCAGATGGGAAAGAATTTCTCCGGCGACGGCATGGACCCCAACATTACAGGCAACTTTCCTACGCCCTATGCCTCCGGCGGCCTGAAGGCTCAGCGGGTGGGGGTGCTGAATCTGAGCCCGGAGAGCCACGGCAATGCCATCGGCGCGGGAAATTGCAGCGTAATGACCCAGCGTATTTTCGACCAGATCGACCTGTGCGCCATGTACATGAACTGCATTACCTGCACCATCGTTTCTAGCTCCCGGATCCCGGTAATCATGGAAAGCGACAGGGAATGCCTGCAAATGTGTCTGCGCACCTGCGTCAACAACGACAAACAGCATCCCAGGGTCGTCCGCATTCCGAACAGTCTGCACATTGAGCACATTATGCTCAGTGAGGCCTATTGGGATCAGGCGCAGAAGAATCCGAATCTGGAAATTGAGTCTCAGCCGGAGGACTGGCCCTTCGACGAAAACGGCGATCTTCCCATGCGCGACGGGACGATCCTCTTCTGATTTTAAGCATCCCGCGCCTGTCTGTTACGATGTATACAAGCTTGCTCCCATATTGCCCTG
>OLWB01001952.1_pt1 | contig 17655 bp, 9 predicted proteins | sample 1673331 | NCBI WGS metagenome assembly OLWB01 (sample SAMEA3178943, study PRJEB25190) | human gut metagenome | biome: human gut; feature: human-associated habitat; material: faeces | place: Austria | collected 2013
ATCAATTTTAACAATTCCATTTTCATTAGAATATTTAATTGCATTTTCAATTAAATTAACAGCTAATTGATGAAATTTATCCTTGCTTCCTAAAATTTCACTATTAAAACAATCATTATATTTAATAATAATTGATTTTTTATAAGCCTGACTTTTTACCATATCTAAAACATTTTCTATAACATCACCTGGATTAAAATATTCACTTTCCATTTTATGAATATTTTCAATATTAGATAAAATTAAAATATCATTTATTAAATTAGTTAACCTTTCTGATTCTTTATCAATAATATCTAAAAACATTGCTCCAAGTTCAGGGTCGAACTGTGTACCTAAGTTTTTTTGAATTTCATCATGTACTACGTTTAATGGTAAACTATCTCTATAAATTCTTCTTGAAGACATAGCATCAAAAGAATCAGCAATAGCGGCAATTCTTGCAATATATGGAATATTATTACCAGATAACCCCTCTGGATATCCACTGCCATCAAATCTTTCATGATGATGCTTAACAATAGGAATAATATCCTTAAACATATCTGTTTTTTCCAATATATCCACACCTATTTGAGTATGTTTTTTAATTGCTTCATATTCTTCATCAGTTAGCTTACCATTTTTCATAAGAATTGTATCTGGGATACCAACTTTACCTACATCATGGAATAGACCACCAATTCTTAATATTTCAAGCTCTTCTTCACTTAAATTCAGTTTTTTACCTAAAAGAACAGAATAAGCAGCGACTCTGTCAGAATGACCTCTTGTATAAGAATCTTTTGCTTCGACAGTTGCTCTTATCATTTGGATAACCTCAAAATGAGCTTTTTCCAAATCTTGATTAGCTTTTTCTAAATCATCATTTATTTCTGTAATAGTTTTTCTTTGCTCTAATGCTTTGATACCAGATTCGATTAAGAGTAAAAGCTGGTCAAAATTATCACTTTTTTCACAATAACCTTGAATATCTAGCTGCTTTATGGTATCAAGTGGTGGTGCCAAATCTTTATGTCCAGTTAATAGAAGAATATATAAGTCTTTATCAAATTTTCTAATTTCCTCTACAACCTGATCACCATGAAGAGGAGACATAATAAAGTCAAGTAAAAGTAAATCATACTTGTTAGCTTTCATTTCAGAAATAGCATCAATAGGATTTGTAAAAGTTTTTAATGCATATCCATGTCTATTTAAAACGACCGTCAATGAGTCTAATATGCCTGGATCGTCATCTACGGCGATTATTTTAAAAGGAGAGGTAGCAACCTCTTGCATATATTTTCTCATAAAAACCTCCATTTATTATTTCAATATGTATATATTTTAACTCTTTGGCAATAAAATATTAAACCTTGTGCCCTTACCAAGTTCAGAAGAGAAAGTAATATCTCCACCAAAATGGCCCTTAATAGTAGAATACGACATAAACAAACCAAGTCCTGTACCATTTTGACCTTTTGTTGTTATCATTTGTGAAAATAGTTTTGATTGAACTTCTTTGCTAATGCCACAACCATGATCTATTATTGAAAATATAATTTTGTTATCTTTATAATCAACAATTAAATCAATTGAACCATCAGGCCTGCCATTATAGGCCTGTATTGCATTAGAAATCAAGTTATTTATAACTTGTACTAAACTATTTATGTTGCCAGTAATTGTTGTATCTGGATTAATCTTAAAATCAATATTTAATGAAACCAAAGCATTTTTTAATTCATGTTTCATTAGTATATTAACTCTATTTAGTAATTCTTTTATTGTAAAAGTAATCGAAGTATCATTATTCATATTAACAGCTTGCCCCTTAACAGCAGTAATAATATCTGACATATATGAATCATAAGTTCTAATTTTATTAACCCATGAACTCATATCTTTAGCAATATCATGATGGTCTTCAATTGTTACTTCAGGGTCATTAATGGAATTATTATATTCATTAATTAAATCTTCTAATCCATCAACTGCTCCAGAGATGGACATGATAGGTGTTTTTAAGTTGTGTGCGATTCCTCCAACCATTTGACCTAAGGAAGCTAAACGTTCCCTTTCCATCAAAGCATTTTGGCTTCTTTCTAGATTTTGCATGTCCAATATGTGCTGAGTAATATCTTTAAATAATATAAGAATTCCAATACACTGGCCATCTTCATATATACCACTAATTTCTACATTGAAGTGCCTTTCAGAGTTAACTAAAGACGCTTCTAAATGGTAAATAGTTTTACTTCTTTTTGAAGTAACTAGACCTTCTTTTAAAGAACCGGTTTGAGATACTATTTTATCAGAAAAAGAAAGGTCAAATATATTTTTTCCAATTAAATCAGATTTATTCAAGTTAAATACTTGCTCAAATGGTTTATTACAATCTGAAATAATACAATCTTGATTAAGTACTAAATATAAATCCGACATTTGGTCAACAATTCTTTTTAATGCAATAGGAGTAACACTTAAAAAATTATATCTAAGTATAGCTACACCAAAGAAAAAGATTGTAATAATAAATGAAATAGGTGTTATATAAATATTTGCATCAAAGATAGTCATACAGCATATATTTACTACTACTGGAAAAGCTGAACCTATAAGTATTAAAAGAGATTGCTTAGAAAGCATAGATGATTCTTTTATTGAGGTTCTAAGTAAAATTATTATATCTACTGCAAATAATGCATAAGTATAAAGAGAATGCACAGGAAAATAATTTCCAAAAACAACATTTACAGTATTTACAGAATAATATTTATAAAATAAGTGATGAAAATCATTTGTCCACAAAACGAACATTGTTATAGTTGGAACAATAAATAATGATAAATACCACTTTTTAAATGTAATTTCCTTCTTGGAAAAAATATATGCAACAAAGAAAAGGGCAACAGGTGTAAATGCAATTGGCAAATATATAAAATAATCAACATATACTGCAAGGTCAGGAGACACATAATTAATAATAAGTATCTGAACAATAAGTCCAATACACCATAAAGTCATAAGAAGCATTGTACATTCAAATGCTCTAACCAATTGATTTCGTTTACTAGCTCTCTTTCTTATAAAATAGAATATTGTTAATTCAGCAATAACTGTTATTATTAATACAATAAAATATCCACCAAATTGCATAAGTTCCTCCTCATATGTTTTTTAGTATTTTTTCAATATATTCTTTTGTAATTTCAGGCCAATAGAAATCGGCTTTATCTAAAAATTTCAAAGTAAATGTATTTGTAATTTTTAAGTTGGTTTTATATAATAGTTGTTTATCTTTATTCAAATCATTTAAAAGTACACTTACTTTATCAGAATTTGAACTATTAAACAAAACATTATTTAAATGTCTATTAAATATAAAATCATCTACTACACTTATATCATATCCTAAATTGTTTAAATATTCAATAAATTTCTGTATAAATAAATGTTTCGAATTATATAAATGTAATACAGACATTGGAGAAGTGTAGTATTTCATACAAACAACTATTGACTCAGCAATTTTATCAACAGGACTAAACTCAACATATTTATCTAGTAAAGAAAGAGGAATTTCTTTTAGATAAATGAATGCTTTTAGCCTATTTAAGAACGCATTATCATTACTGTTTTCTTGAAATTTTCCGTCGCTATATCTATTTGTAATATTTCCAATTCTAAGGATGACACCTTTTAATTTTTTAGAAGAGATTTCATCTAAAATAAATTTTTCTGCTTCAAACTTACTTCTAACATAAACATTATCTAGAGGTTGCTTTATAAATAGGTTAGTTTCTCCAAAAGAAATAATCTTATTTAACTTAAAAGTACTAGGTACACCAGTTAAAGTATTTCCAGAAACACTGATTGTTGATGTATGGTATAGTTCCTTATTAAATTCTTCACAAAATTTTACTAGATTTTTAGCACCAGTAACATTAATCTTTTCAAAATCTTTATAATAGCCGTAATGTTTAACAGAAGCGGCACAGTTAATAACAGAAGATACTTCTTTTCCAAGAAAATTGTATATTTCGTTAGAAACCTTAAATTTATCATTTGTTATATCTCCAGATATAACGAAAAGTCTGGTTCCAAATAAGTTACTTAAATCACTACCAAAATAATATTGGAATTTTCTCTTTAACTTATTTTCAGGAGAAGTACTAGGGTCTTCTCTTATTAAACAATAGATTTTGATATCATCTATTTTTAATAACTCAGCAAGAACATGAATTCCTAAAAATCCAGTAGCACCAACTAACAAAACATTTTTGATGATTTTTTGTTTTAACTTTAATGCTCCAAAAGCAGAATTTTTCTTAAGCAGTTTATCTATTTTCTTAAAATCCTTAGGTGTATATGTTGGTAAGTTTTCGGTAGTAGAGTTATTTTCAACAAAATTAGCCAAGTCATGAATAGTGTTATTTTTAAATATATCACCATAATTCACAGTAATATTGTTTTTCATCAGCTCAATTTGCATTTTTAAAGCAGATAGTGAATCCCCACCAATATCGAAGAAATTATCTTCAGTACTAATTTCTTCAAGAGAAAGAATATCTCTCCAAATATTTAATATTTTACTTTCTAGTTCTGATTTAGGACGAACTATTGCAGCTGTTTTAAATACAGGATCAGGAAGAGCTTTTCTATCAATTTTTCCATTTGGAGTGTATTTAAAGCTTTCGAGCTGAAGCATATAGTTAGGAACCATATAATTAGGCAATTTTTTTGCTAAAGCTTTTTTTAGTGTAGAGTATGGAACTCTTCCACTTGCTACAAAATATCCACATAAAAGCTCTCTATTATTAATGGTCTTAACAGTTACAACAGCATCACTAATACCTTCATATGAGCATATAGCTCTTTCTATTTCACCAAGTTCAATTCTAAGACCGCGAACTTTTACTTGAAAGTCGGTTCTACCTAAACAAATTAATTCACCATTAGGTAATAGCTTGGCTAAGTCTCCAGAATTGTAAATGATTTCATTATTATACTTAATAAACTTTTCAGAAGTAAGCTCTGGTCTGTTTTTATATCCTAAAGTTACACCATCACCACCGATATACAAAGTTCCTGGAACATAATATGGCACAAAATTCATATCATTATCTAAAACTAGGACATGAGTGTTTGCAAGAGGAGTACCTATTGTAATGTCATTTGTATTTGTAAGATCTTTTAAAGTAGAACCAACAGTAGTTTCGGTTGGACCATACATATTATAAACTTCTGTATCAGATAATTCTTTAATTCTTTTAAGTAGCTCTAAAGGAAATGGTTCTCCTATTAATGAAACAATTTTAAGTTCTTTTAAATATGGAAGTTCGTCATTAATAAGTAGTTTAAATTTAGATGGTGTAGTTTGTATTACATCTACATTATTTTTTAAACAAAGTTCATTTAAAAGAATAGGATTGTTTTGCTCATCATTTGTAGCCATAACAACTTTCATACCAGTGCAAAGAGGAAGCAAACTTTCAAAAACAAATATATCAAAACACATAGTTGTTATTGAAACAATAGTTTTTCCTTCCAATGGCATTCTCTCTAAGCAACCATATATAAAGTTTACAACATTATATTGCTTTATCATAACTCCTTTAGGCTTACCTGTTGAACCAGATGTATAAATAAGGTAAGCTAAATTTTTTGGACTTTGCTCTGTATTAAATTCAGAGTAAGGAAGGTAATTGGCTTCGTCATCAACTAAAAGATAATTAGTAGGTATTAAATCCTTTAAGTCATTTTCGGTTAGAATTAAATCTACTCCACTATTTTCAATAATATAACTAACTCTTTCTTCTGGATAGGTTGGGTCAATTGGTAAATATCCAGCACCAGATTTCAAAATTGCAAGCATAGAGATAATTAAGTTATTTGAACGATTCATCATAATGCCAATGACATCTTTTTTTCCAAAAGTACGAAGTTTATTAGCAAGCCTATTTACTTTTACTTCTAATTCTTTATATGTATATTGCTCGTTTTTACATACTAAAGCAATTTTATTTGGAGTAAGTTTAACTTGGTTTTCAAACATATCTATAACTCTAAAATCTCTAGGATAATCTAAAGTTGGATAAATATAAGGTATCTTAGATAACATTTGAATTTTAGATATTTGAATATCTGGATTTACTAAACAGCTATTTATGATATTAAAATAGCAGTCAAGTAATGTTTTCATAAACTTTTCACTATAAAGATTAGTACAATATTCTAATCTAAAGTTATAACCTGAACTTATAGGAGTGATCTCTAAAGAAAAATCAAATTTAGAAGTTTTATTTTCAGGAATAACATATTCTACCTCTTCACCATCAAATGAGAATGAAGGTCTACCACCACTTTCATAAGTAAAGAGTACATCAAATATAGGGCTTCTACTTGGATCTCTTATTACATTCAAAGTTTTTACTAAATCATCAAAAGGATAAGTTTGATGATTAAATGCATTTAAACAATTCTTCTTTACTGCTTCTAAAAATACACTAAATCTACTAGCAGAATGAATGTTTTGCTTTAAAGGTAGAGTATTTACAAACATTCCAATAACATTAGAAATCTCAGGAGAATTTCTTCCTATAACAGGGCTACCAACTGTAATATCATTTTGCATAGTATATTTATACAAAAGAATATAAAAACATGAAAGGAAGAACATATATGGTGTAATATTATATTTTTTGCATAATGTAGATATATCCGAAAGTTTATCTAAAGAAGCATAAACATTAGAACCCTCTTCAGATTTTATATTTGTTCTTTCAAACTCAGTAGGCATATTTAAAAGAGGGATACCAGCAGAAAATTGCTCTTTCCAATATAATTTATCATCTTCACTTATAGTTTCAGAAACAGCATAATCTATATAATCAAGTTCAGATTTTAAAATTTGATTACCATTATATAAATCACACAATTCTTTAGCAAAAATGCTAATAGAAGTTCCATCACAAATTATATGATGAATATCTAGTTTTAATAAATATGAATCGTCAAAATGGTCTAATTCAACATGAACAAGAGGGGCTTTAGAAAGGTCAAAAGGCCTAATAAAGTTTTCGTTATCATATTCATTAACTGTTAGATGAAAATCGATATTTTTAACTAGTTTTTGAACTACATCATTATTTTCTAATACAAAATATGTTTTAAATGCATCATGCATATTTAAAATTTGTGCTAAGCATTTCTCAAGCTTTGAAATGTCAGGCTTTGATCTAAATTTAACGCCAAAAGGAGTATTATATGCCAAACTTTCAGTCTCCATATTTACTGTATAAAATATTCTTCTTTGAGCAGAAGAAACTGGATATGAATCAGCTTCTTTATGCTTTTTTATAACTATCTTTTGGTAAGACGATGAATTTTTTTCTTCTAAAAGAGAAGAAAGCTCTTTAATAGAAGGCATGTTATAAATATCTTGAATATTTAACTTTATATTTAAAGTACTATATATTTCAGAAACTAGTCTTATAACTGAAAGAGAGTCCATACCCCAATCAAAAATATTAGCCGTAGCACTAATTTTATCTGTATCCAGAATGGGTTTTAAAATATTCTCTAATTTTTTTTCAAAGTCAGTTTCGCAAGGAACAAAATGTTCATGTATAATTTGTATTTCTGGTAAATTCTTTGTATCAATTTTTCCGTTTAATGTAATAGGAAAAATTGACAGTTGCATAATATGACTAGGAATCATATATTTGGGCAAAGACCTTGCAATAAAATCTTTAACATAATTTTCATCCAATTTAGAGTCTGCTTTAATATATGAACAAATACAGTCAATATTGTTTACTTTCTTTATAACAGATATAGCATTTGTAACTTCAGGAATTTGCATGATTTTAGATGTTATTTCATCAAGCTCGATACGTAAACCATGGAGCTTAATTTGATTATCTTGCCTTCCTAAGTAAATAAGTTCACCATCACTAGATAATATACCTAAGTCTCCGGTATGATAAGTTCCATTAAAATCAAATTTATTAACATATCCTTTTCCTACGCCATCTCCTTTTATTACTATTTCTCCGCAAACGCCAGAAGGAAGGATATTGCCGAATTTGTTCATAATATAGATTTCAGTATTTAAAAATGGTTTCCCTATTGTAATATTATCATCTTTAACTTTTTTATTAGAAGCACAAGCAGTGCATTCAGAAGGACCATAACCATTATATATTTTAGCAGAAGTATTTTCTCTTAGCCTCTTATATAAAGAAGGTTTAAAAACTTCTCCACCTAACTGAATTACTTTGACATCTTTTAAACAATCAGGTTCTTCTAATAAAAGACTAATTTTAGAAGGTGTACTTAAAATAAAATCAACATGGTTTTCCTTTATTAATTTGCTAGTAAAAGCAGGAATTTTTTGTTCTTCTTCATCTGCTAAAACAACAGTTTTTCCATCTAAAATAGAAACAAAATTTTCTACTATAAACATATCAAAGGCAACTGTACTAGTACTTAAAAAGTTTTTGCAATCATTAGTTTTTAATAGTTGTTTATAACTATTTAACATATTAATGATACCAATACGTTTTAATTCAACTCCTTTAGGTTTACCAGTTGAACCAGATGTATATATAATACAAAAGCGATCATCATTTGATGAATCAGCAGGTGAAAAACAAGTAGAAAACTGTTTTCGATGTTCGATATTAATAGATGGGTAGTTTATATATAAATTTGTAAGAACAAGTTTGCTAGATGCATTTTCAAGCATATATTGAACCCTATCTTGTGGAAGGCTAGGATCTATTAACATATAAGAAGCCCCAACTTTTAAAACTCCCCAAATAGCAATTAATAAATCGAATGAACGATTAAACATTATACCAACAGAGTCCTGTTTTTCTATTCCATAATTTAAAAGTAAATTTGCAACTTGATTAGACTTTTCATCTAATTCTTTGAAAGTAAGTTTTGCACCTTTAAAAATTATAGCAGGTGAATTTTCGTTTAATTTTACAACTTTAGAAAAAAGGCTAATAAGAGAAGTATTTTTGTCATATTTAAATGAAGTATTATTAAAGTCAGAAATGATTTTATTATCCTCTGGAGAAGTTACTTCTATGTTAGAAATTTGAGGATTTTGCAATGCAAATTTAGCCATTTCACAAATTCTAGAATGCAAAAGATCTATATCTTTTTCCGAAAATTTAGAAATTTGATAATCATAAAAAATATTTGCTTCTCCTGTACCATCCATATCATAAAAATGTGCATCAATAGAATCACCAATATTAGAAATTGGCTCCCAAGTAGATTCATAATCAATTTCAGCAGTGTTTTTATTATCTCTAGCATTTTGGTAAGATAGCACAAAATCATATAAGTTGTCACTTATATCACATGTTTGTTTTATATGTTCTAGTAGTTCTAAATATGGGTATTTTTGGTGTCTAAAGATTGAGGTCTGAATATTCGAGACCTTATTTAAAAATTCATTAAATTTAAGATTAAAATCAATATCTATTTTAAATGGAACTGTGCTTACAAACATTCCAGAAGTATTTTTTTCAGTAAAATTGCTTCTATTTAAAACTGGTGTACCTAAAATAGCAGTTTTTGTAGAGTTAATTTTGGCTAAATAAATTGAAAAAATTGCCATAAAAAATGTATAAATAGAGCATTTATTTTCTTTGCAATATTCTAAAATAGCGTCATAAAGACTTGCTTCAAAAAAACAAATTTTTCGTTTAGAAGCGGAATTACTATTATTTTTATTTTTAGATATATAAGTCAGTTCTGGTAAGTTTTCAAAATTACTCTCCCAGAATTCCTTATCTTTTATGAATCTGTTACTTTTTTTATACTCATTGCATGAGGCAATATAGTTTGTATATAATGGCTTTTTCTCAAAGTTAGTATCATTATGCAAAAGTTTTGTATAAATATCTATGAAAGTTGAGATAAATAGACTCATGCTCCAAGCGTCGGTAATTAAATGATGAAATATTGGAATAATTCCACCTCTTCCATCAGAAAGAGTAAATAATTTGAACTTATATAAATCCTTATCAATGGTTTCGAAGGGTTCTGAAATAAGCCTTGTGGTTAAAGCTTTTAAATCATCAATATTATTAAGTGACACGACATCTAGTGTAAAGGGCTTATACTCGGTCAAAAATTGAACTGGTTTAGCATCTTTTATATCAAAGTGCATACAAGATATTTCAGTAGTTTGCACATAAAGATTTGAGGCCTTTTGCAAAAGAGGAATATTTACTTTTTCATTCAGTAATAAATATCCACCAATATTATTTATATTGGTACCACTATAAAAGACTTCAGAATTCCAAATGTTTTTTTGCTGGTCTGTTAACTCAAATAAAGAATTCATTTTTTATACCTCTTGTATTATTAAATTTTAAACATATTATATATATTATTAATGCAAAATGCAATAATAAATGAACATTAAAGTAATAAATTTACGAGTAAAAGTCAAATATAGATTGACTTAATTTACATAATGATATATAATTAAAGAGTAACTTGTAGACAAAAAAAGAGAGAAATCTCTGAACTATTATTTAAGAAAGGGACAATAATGGACACTACAAACAAAAACTTAAATTCAAAAAGCCGCTATGAGTTAAAAATTGAAGGAGAAAATATTACGCTCCTTCAGATTCTTCCCGAAAAGAGGGAATATCCTTTAAAACGGGTAAGTAAAGAGCTCGTAAGAGCTCAGAGAAAAGAGAAAATTCCTTCCTTCATTTTGAAACTGGGAGAGGAGTTATATTACTCAGAAATAGCGAAAGACAGTGCTTTTTCGTCTACTGACCTCTTACAGAATCCGCATAAATGTGGAGAATGTGACAGAATGAACTGCTGTAGTGACGAATGCGGTGGATGCAAGAAGGTTCGAGACGGATGTTTTGGAATTGAAAACTATCCATTTATAATAAGAGGATATGAAACTATGTTTATAGAGTTTTCATGTTTTGTAGTTAGCGAATGTACTAACTACGAAAGACCAAAAAAGAAAAAGAAAACGCATTTCGACTGCAGATTTTTTTCACAAATTAACGAAAAAGTTTGTGCATGCAGTCGAACGGGATTTAAGAAAAGAATTAGTCCCAGTGAAAACTGCAGGAATTGTCCTGTAATTAAATAATGGAGAAAAGGATCCTTGCCTTTTGGCAAGGGTCCTTTTCAGAATTAATATAAAAAATGTAAAATAAAAAGGCATCTTAGATATAAAATGAAGATAAAATATTGAAAAATATAAAAAATTGGTATATTATACAATTAATAAAAATAATGGAGGAAATATGTATGAGTGAAGAATCAAACTTAATACCAAAAATGAATAATTATAGAGAAATATTAGAATATGTACAAAAAAATTATGCAGACAATATTGCATATAAATATAAAGAAAATATAATAAAAGATCCACCTAAATATATAGAAAAAAAATATAGACAAGTAGTAAAAGATGTAAAAGCACTTGCAACTGCTCTTTTAGACCTGGGCTTTAAGGGAAAGAGGATCGCACTAATTGGTGAAAATAGATATGAGTGGTGCATTAGTTATTTAGCTGTTACTTGTGGAGGGATGGTAATTGCACCTATGGACAAGTTACTTCCAGATAAAGAAATAACATCTTTGGTAAAAAGAAGTGAAGTTGATGCAGTTATTTATGAGAAAAAACATGAAGAACTATTCAAAAAATTAAAAAATGATGGAGAAATAAAGCTAAATACTATAATTTGTATAGATGCAGATGAAGATGATGAAGATCCAGCAGTAACAAAACTTGAAGATTTAATAAAAAAAGGAAGAAAATTAATAAAAGAAAAAAGTAAACTATATGATGAAGTAGAAATAGACAATGATGCAATGTCTATAATGCTATTTACATCTGGAACAACAGCAAATGCTAAAATTGTAATGTTATCACAAAATAATATTTGTTCTAATATATATGCATATCAAAATCACTTTAAAATAAAAGAAGATGACACTTTGTTATCATTTTTACCAATACATCATACCTTTGAAAGCAGTATAACAATATTATATGGATTTTATAGTGGAGCTACAATTGCATTTTGTGATGGTTTAAGATATATTCAAACAAATTTAAAGGAATATGAAGTATCAATATTTGTTGCTGTACCTTTAGTTTTAGAAACAATGTATAAAAAAATAAAAAAGGGAATACAAGACCAAGGAAAAACAAAATTAATAGAGACTGTAACTAAAATATCAAATACATTATTAAAAGCTCATATTGATTTAAGAAAGGTACTTTTCAAAAAAATTACTGATAACTTTGGTGGAAAACTTAGAATGGTACTTTATGGAGCAGCATCTTTAGATAAAGATACAATTATAGGATTAAATAATTTTGGAATAAATTCAATTCAAGGCTATGGATTAACTGAAACATCACCTGTACTTACAGCAGAATCAGAAGAAAAGCATTGTCCTGGTTCAATAGGATATCCTTTGGACAATGTTGAAATAAAAATTCATAATCCAGATAATGGGGGCGTTGGAGAAATATATGCTAAAGGACCAAACATTATGCTAGGATATTATGGAGACGAGAAGAAAACAAAAGAGACTTTTGATGACGGATGGTTTAAAACAGGAGATTATGGATATATAAATAGGGATGGATTCGTATTTGTAACAGGAAGAAAAAAGGATATTATAGTACTTAAAAATGGAAAGAATGTGTATCCACAAGAAATAGAAACATTGATTGCAAAATTACCATATGTAGCAGAGTGCATGGTATTTTCAAGAGAAGCAAATTCAACAGATACAATGCTTGTTGCAAAAATTGTATACAATAAAGAAGAGATGGAAAAAGATTATCCAGATAAAAAAGGAGATTATGAGAAAATAATTTGGAAAGACATAAAAGAAATAAATAAGACATTACCAACTTTTAAGCATATTAAAAAAATCATTGTAACAGATAAGCCAATGATAAAGACAACTACACAAAAGGTTAAAAGATATGAAGAAATAAGAAAAACAGAAAGAGAAATGGATAAAGCTTAATAAAAAATTAAGGGAAAGTTAAAGTAAAAATAAAAAGTATTAGTTATAATATGCTTAGAAAAAACGCTAAAAGGATAATCTTTTAAAATAAAGAAACACATTTGCTAATTGTGATTGCTTTTAGCTAAAGAGGAAAGGAAAATTAATATGGAAAAAAAGAAAATAGGAGTAGTATTTGGAGGATGTAGTCCAGAACATAATGTGTCTTTAGAAAGTGCATATAGTGTGATAACAAATATAAATAGAGAAAAATATGATATAGTATTAATAGGAATAACAGAGGATGGAAATTGGTATAAATTTAATGGTAATGCAGAAGAAATAAAAAATAATACATGGGAAAATGGAGACTGTGAGAAAGCGATTTTATCATGTAATAGAGAAGACAAGGGAATAATCTGTTTTAAAAATGGTAATTGTGAAAAAATAAAATTAGATGCAATTTTTCCAGTATTACACGGAGAAAATGGAGAAGATGGGTCTATTCAAGGATTAATCAAATTAGCCGGAATACCTTTAATTGGATGTGGAATTTTAGCCTCAAGTGTAGGAATGGATAAATATGTATCACATAAATTAGTAGAAAGCTATGGAATAAAAGTTGCAAAAAATATAACAATAGACAAAAGTGCTACTGAAAATGAAATTAAGGAAAAAATAAAAGAGTTAGGATATCCTGTATTTGTAAAACCAATGAGGGCAGGTTCATCATTTGGAATTACTAAAGTAGAAAGAGAAGAACAAATAGCAAAAGCCTTAGAAGAAGCATTCAAATATGATACAGAAGTTATTATTGAAGAAAACATAGACGGAAATGAAATTGGGTGTGCTGTGCTTGGAAATGAAAAACTAACAGTTGGAGAAGTGGATGAAATAGAATTGAGTGATGGATTTTTTGATTTTACAGAAAAGTATACACTGAAAACATCTAAAATTTACGTTCCAGCAAGAATAAGTGAGGAAAAGGCAATAGAAGCAAAAGAAATTGCAAAGAAAATATATAAAATATTAAAATGTAAAGACTTTGCAAGAGTAGATATGTTTTTAAGCAAAAATGGAGAAATATATTTTAATGAAATAAACTCAATACCAGGATTTACATCACACAGTAGATATCCTAGTATGATGAAGGAAGTAGGACTAGACTTTAGTAGCCTTATAGAAAAACTTATAGAAATGAATATACAAAAAAATTAAATTAAAAGTATAATAATAGGGAGGGAAATGAATACCTCCCTAAGATTTATTATTTATAACATATAATCTAAAGTATGGAAAGGAAGTTTAGAATGAAAGATAGAGTGTGGGTAGAAATCAGTAAAGAAAACTTAGAAAACAATATAAATGAAATAAGAAAAATAATGCCTACAAAAGCGAAAATGATGGCTGTTGTAAAAGCAAACGCATATGGCCATGGAATAATAAATATATCAAAAATGTTAAACAAACTTAATGTAAAGAATTTTGCAGTAGCAACACTTGACGAAGCAATTACATTAAAGAAAAATAAAATTAGAGGAAATATACTAATTTTAGGATATACAGACTTTAGTAGAATTAATGAAGTAATTAGATATAATCTAATTCAAACAATTGTAGATGAGGAATATGCAGAAAAAATAGACAAAATGGAACTAAAAGACAAACTAAGATGCCATGTAAAGATAAATACAGGAATGAATAGAATCGGGGAAGGATTCTGCAACATAGATGAACTAGAAAAAATATATAAAATGAAAAATTTAAGTCCAGAAGGTATATTCTCACATTTATGTGTTTCAGATAGTATGAAAGAAGATGACATAAAATTTACAAAAGCTCAAATAGACAAATTCTTTTATGCAACGAGGCACCTAGAAGCAAGAGGAATAAATGTAGGAAAAAAACACATACAAGCAAGTTATGGAATAATAAACTACCAAGACCTAAAATGTGATTATGTAAGGCCAGGGATAATAATGTATGGTGTACATAGTGGAGAAATAATGAATCCAATAAACTTAAAACCAGTATTAAAATTAAAAGCAAGAATTGCAAGTGTAAAAGAAATTGGTGAAGAAGAATATGTGAGTTATGGAAGAACATATAAAGCAACTGAAAAAAGAAAAATAGCAACCATTACTATTGGATACGCAGATGGATATCCAAGAAGTTTATCAAGTAAAGGAGCAAAAGTTTTAATAAACGGAAAATATGCAACTATAATAGGCAGAATATGTATGGACCAATGTATAGCCGATGTTACAGACATAGAGAATGTAAAACAAGGAGATGAAGTAACACTAATAGGAGAAGAAAAAGAAATTTCAGCAGAAAATGTAGCAAATTTAGCTGGGACGATTGCAAATGAATTACTTTGTAGATTAGGTCCTAGAATAAAAATTGTAGAGGTATAGAAAGTATTGAAATATAGGTGCCGTATAAATATGAGCATGTATAGATATGGGATTTATAGTGTTTGAAATTATATAGATATTGGAAACGTAGCAATTGTTAGAAATAAAATATACACTTGTAAGTTTTATGTAAATATGGTATAATCAAAGAATCTTATATTTTGGAAAAGGAGGAAAATCCATGAAAGAGGTAAACCGGAAATTAACAAAAGTATCAAGGATAGTAATGGAAAAGAAAAATGTATTTATAATTCTTTTCTCAATAGTCTTAGGAATATTCCTAATTGATATTCGAAAGAAGCATAATTGTGAGATAAGTATATGGCAACTATTAATGTTGTATATTGTAATCATAGTTACTATAAGTATTTGTTGCAGTATTATAGAACATATAAGAACATGGCATATAATAAATAAAAGTGATGTAATAATAGTGGAAGATGTAAGTGTGTTAGACCTAATCTGGGCAATGAAAGACTTCTTAAAAGATACCGTTATATTGCTTCCGAAAAATGGTCGTGTGGTGGATAAAAATCCAAAAGATGTATTTAGTGAAGCTGGATATGAACCATATAGGGGGTTTGTGAAAGAAGCGGTGCAAAATATTAACAGCTATCAAATGCCAATACTCATAATTATGAAAAAACGGGAAAAACTTAAAATGGATTGGAACAATCTATCTCATGTGTATATACGAAAGATAGATAAAAGAGAGTGGAAGAATGTATTGAAAAAGGCATATTACCACTGAGTTTTCAAAAAAAGAGAATATAGGGACTGCTTTATCCAGATTTCTGGGTAAGCAAGCCTTCTTTTTATAGAATAATAATAAAGATATATTTCAAAAGCTTATAAAATTAATAAAATATTAAACTTTTACTTTGCTTGTATTGAAATTATTTAAAAATCAGTGTATAATATACTCATGCACCTGTAGTTTAGCTGGATAGAATGCAAGGCTACGAACTTTGAGATCGGGGGTTCGAATCCCTCCAGGTGCACCAAGTTAAAATAGATAAATAAATCCTTGTAATTACTGAAATACCAGCATTGCAAGGATTTGTTTTATAAGTAATGCAAATTTTCTAACTAAAATAATGTACTCATGGCATTTTTGTTGGCAAGATTTGTTCTTTTCCTTTGAAGCATATCATGAAATAAAATTATAAAGGAAAAAGTATTTACAACAAATTTAAATTGGTATATAATGTAAATAATTAATTCAATAAATTTTATCTAAACATCCCCAAAAGAAAGGAATAAATGTTATCAATAATAAAAAGTATGGCACTACTTGGACTAAATGGATATCTTGTAGATATCCAAATAGATGTGTCACAAGGCCTTCCGTACTTTGGCATTGTTGGGCTTCCAGACACAAGTGTAAAGGAGGCAAAAGAAAGAGTAAAAGCAGCTATAAAAAATTCAGGTTATGAAATTTTAAATAGAAAAATTATAGTAAATTTAGCACCAGCAGATAGAAAGAAGGAAGGTTCATTATTCGATTTGCCAATTGCAGTAGGAATACTTGCCTGTAATAAAATTGTAGAATATAGAATGTTAAAAGATACAATTATTATAGGAGAACTTTCTTTAGATGGAAGAATAAACAAAATAAATGGAGCATTGCCAATATGTATAGAGGCTAGAAAACTAAATGCCAAAAGAATAATTTTACCAGTAGAAAATGCTAAAGAAGCATCAGTTGTTCAGGGAATAAAAGTGATAGGTGTAAAGACACTAAAAGAGGCAATAAAATACTTGAGAAATGAAATAATAATAGAAGAAAATAAAAACAATATAGAAGAACTCCTTAAAGTGAAAAATAATTATGCACTTGACTTTTCAGAAGTAAAAGGACAAGAAAATATAAAAAGAGCAATAGAAATTGCAGCGGCAGGAGGGCATAATTTGCTTATGATAGGTAGTGCACGGAAGTGGAAAAACAATGCTTGCTAAAAGAATACCTACAATACTTCCTAAAATGACAGTAGAAGAAGCTTTAGAAACAACAAAAATTCACAGTATAGCAGGAAACATTCAGAAAAATGAATCAATAATGATAGAAAGACCATTTAGGGCGCCACACCATACAATATCTACAACAGCATTAATAGGAGGAGGAAATATTCCTAAACCGGGAGAGATAAGCTTAGCACATAATGGAGTATTATTTTAGATGAACTTCCAGAGGTTAATAGAAATTCTCTAGAGGTATTAA
>OLWB01001958.1_pt1 | contig 17631 bp, 9 predicted proteins | sample 1673331 | NCBI WGS metagenome assembly OLWB01 (sample SAMEA3178943, study PRJEB25190) | human gut metagenome | biome: human gut; feature: human-associated habitat; material: faeces | place: Austria | collected 2013
AGGGCAGCCGCCCCCTCCGCACCACTCTTGCGGCCCTGAGCGCGGCGGCGCTGCTCGATTTTGACGTCGAATGGCTGCGCCCGCAGCCGGCGGACAGCCGCCTGACCTGCCGCGTCACGCCGGACGCGCTGGACGCGCGTCTGGCCGCCCTGCCGCGCCGTCCCGCCGCCGTCTATGTCACAAGCCCCGACTACCTCGGCCATATGGTGGACGTCGCCGGGCTTTCGGCGGTCTGCCGCCGCTATGGCGTGCCGCTGCTGGTCGACAACGCGCACGGCGCGTATCTGCGCTTCCTGCCCGCCGACGCCCATCCGATGACGCTCGGCGCGGACATGTGCTGCGATTCGGCGCACAAGACCCTGCCGGTGCTTACGGGCGGCGCGTATCTGCATATCTCCGTGTCCGCGCAGCCGCTCTTTGCCGAAAACGCAGCCCGCGCGATGGCGCTGTTTGCCTCGACCAGCCCTTCCTATCTGATCTTGCAGTCGCTCGACCGCGCCAACGCGTATCTCGCCGACGGTTGCCGCGCCCGTCTGGCGCACTGTGTCCACCGTTTGGACGACTGCCGCAATCGGCTGCGCCGGCAAGGCTTCGCGCTTGTCGGGGACGAGCCGCTCAAGCTGACGGTCGCGCCCAAATCCTACGGCTATACCGGCGGCGCGCTGGCGGCGCTGCTGCGGGCGCAGGGGATTGTCTGCGAATTCGCGGACCCCGACTACCTTGTGCTGATGTTCACGCCCGCGCTTCCGGCGTCGGCGTTCGACCGGCTTGAAGCCGCACTGATGGCTCTGCCCCGCCGCGCGCCGATTTCGGAGACCCCGCCCGCCGTCCCGTCGCCCGAGCGCGTGCTGACGGCGCGGCAGGCGATGCTGGCGAAAACGCGCCTGCTGCCGGCCGAGCGCTGTCTGGGCCGCGTGCTCGCCGATTTCGCCGTGTCCTGCCCGCCCGCCGTCCCCATCGCCGTCTGCGGCGAACGGCTGGACGAGGACGCGCTGCGCGCGTTCCGCTATTACGGCGTGCGGCATTGCCGGGTGGTCGACTGAGACTCGCCTTGAAAGGGTTTTTGTTTTTACAATGCTTTTCGGTTCGTTTTATCAGAATATGAGTCGCAGGGATGCAAAAGAAAGCATATAGGAATACGGAAGCCGGCGGATGCCTTGCGTATGTGCCGAAAGCATAGGGCTGCAAGCCGCCGGGTGAAATATTCACAGAAATTCAATTTAACAGTTGACATTTTTGGCAAATCATGCTATTGTAATCATGAATAAAATCAGAAGGGGTGTTACCGATGCAGAATTTGACAATGCATTGGATTTGCCGTTCTTGATTGTTCGCAAAATTGCAATATCCTATTGAAAGCCTGAACGCGAATCTCAATGTTTATTTGGTACGATTCACGCTTTTTTTCATGGGGGTGTTTTCTGATGAAAAAAGAAAAAGGTTTTGCGTTATTGCTGTTTGGCATATTGATTGCAAAGGGAAATTTTTGGTATGTTGGGCTTGTTTTTGGAATCATAGGACTGTTTATTGTGTTGATCCATTAGAAAAGACAAGCCTTGGGGGAGCTTTTTCATAATTCCTATGTGCGTTCGCAAGGGAACAAGGGGACACGGCCGCTGAAAGAAGCCTTATGGATACGGCCTTCTGCTGCAAGGCTGCGCCTGCGGGCGCTTCCGTTTTTGCGCAGCCTTTGCGCAAAACCCAACGCAGTGCTGCAGCCGCCTGCTTTTCCGACTGCGCGGGCGGGCAAAAAGCGCCGGGCGGCCGGCGCGGCCGGACCGTTGACCGCAGGTCGGCTCGGAAAGGCTCGGTTTTCAAAACCGCCGATAGGCGATTTTGCCGGCAATGCAGACTTTTTTGCGTGCGGAAGGGTTTTGAAATTTCATAAGGCAAAAAATGCATTCGCCCTTGCAATTTGCGTTCGCGGATGCTATAATAAGGATGTGGCTCCTGTCGGGCGCGGAAAGGCTTTGCGCCTTTTGCGGGCGGCGGCGCCGCGGAAAATCAAATAACCCGATATAGAAGATACGGTTTGAAAAGTTGTTTGCTGAGTAGATGTAAAAGGGAATCCGGTTCGAATCCGGAACAACCGCCATTACTGTATTTGACGAGAGGGGAGCAGACTGCGCCATTGGGGTCGTTCGGCCCTGAGAAGGCTTGCTCTCTGCGGCGTTTTGGCCGCTGCATCATAAGTCAGGATACCTGCCGTGTCTTTTGAGGTTCAACACAGCTTTGGTGAGAAGAGTGCAGCCGATTTATCGCCGCGTCACGGCTTGGGGCTTGCGCTCTTTTTTGCGTATCGGCCCGTGGCCTTTTTCGGCGCACCCTTTCGGATAAATCTGTTGTACTCTTTTGACCTTACCGGTTGAAAGGGTTTTTTTATCGGCATGAAGGAGGGGTGAGACGTGAATTCGGACGAAAAAAAGTCTTGGGCGGAAGAGCTTTTGCGTCAAAAAAGCAGAGAACTCGGCAGACTCCCGAAAAAGGACGACTTCGACGAATGGACGCGGTCCCGCATCAAAGCGTTTCTCGGCCCTTGGCCGCGCGCGCTGGAGGCGGCCGGTCTCAAGCCGCCGAGAAAATTGCCGGGTAAGCCCAAAAAGCGCAGGGCCGGGGGGCGGACAAGCCAGCCCCGGGCCGCGCAATCCGAAACAGAAAACAAGGAGGACATATGATGTTGCGCAAACGAATCCAACGATTCGCCGCCGCGTTCCTCGCGGCGCTGCTGCTCGCGGCGTCGGCGCCGCTGGCGGCCTTTTCGGCCGACGCGGATCTGACCATCGGCAGCTATGCGGAGCTCAAGGCGTTCGCCGACGCGGTCAACGGCGGCGACGGCTTCGAGGGAAAAACCGTCCTGCTGACGGCGGACATTTCGCTCGGAGGGGAGAGCAGCCCGTGGACGCCGATCGGCGCGTCGGGTACGCCCTTCAAGGGCAGTTTTGACGGCGGCGGGCATATCGTCAGCGGGCTGTACATCAACACGACCGCTTCCAACCAGGGCCTGTTCGGCTATCTGAGCGGCGGAACGGTTCGGAACTGCATCGTTCAGGGCAGCGTCGCTTCCTCGGGCGGGTATCTGGCCGGCGTCGTCGGCTATAACGCGCGCGGAACGATTGAAAACTGTATGAGCACGGTCGACGTGACCGGCTCCGGCGGCAGCTTCGTGCATTACTACGGCGGGATCGCCGGATACAGCAACGGCACCGTGACCGGCTGCGTCAACGCCGGGAGCGTGACCGCCACCGGCGGCTCGGCCTGCGGCGGTGTCGTCGGTTGCAATTTCGGCGGCACCGTGACCGACTGCTACAATAAGGGCGCAATTTCCAACCCCGGCTCTCATGTCGGCGGCGTCGTGGGACAAAGCCGGTCGGGCGCGAAGGTGGAAAACTGCTACAATGTCGGCGCCGTTTCGGGCAAGACCAACGTCGGCGCCGTCGTCGGGCAGGACCAGAACAAGGGCGCGGCGAACGTGTATTATCTGGAGGGGAGCGCCGATTACGGGGTCGGCAGCCCGTCGGATGCCTCCGGCGTCAGAACGGCCGCCGAGCTGCGCGCGGCCTCGTTCGCCGAAACGCTCGGCAGCGCGTTTGCGGCGGACGCGGACGCGCGCAACGACGGCTATCCCGTCCTCGTCTGGCAGGTGCCGGTGCCGGATCTGGTCATCGGCAGCTATGAAGAGCTTAAGGCATTTGCCGACGCGGTCAACGGCGGCGACGACTACGCGGACAAGCTGGTGCGGCTGGACGTGAACGTCGAGATGGGCGGGGAGAGCAACCCGTGGACGCCGATCGGCACGTCCTCCAACCCCTTCTGCGGGACATTCGACGGCAATTACCATGTCGTAAGCGGCCTGTATATCGCGTCCGGCTCGTCGGTCGGGTTCTTCGGCTGCATAAACGGCGGGACGGTGAAGAATCTGGTCGTTGATGGTAGCGTGACCGGCTCGAGCAATGTCGCTGCCGTCGTCGGCAAGCTGACCGGCGGCACGGTGGAGAACTGCGGCAGCCGGGCGAGCGTCTCCGGCGGCAACGGCGTCGCGGGCGTGGTCGGCTATGCAAGCGGCAGCTATGCCGTCAGCGGCTGCTTCAACGCCGGCGCCGTCACGGGAACCGGCTATGTCGGCGGCGTTGCGGGCTGGACCTATTCCGCCGGCACGGTGGAGAGCTGCTGCAATACCGGCACGGTGACCGGCCCCTCGACGGTCGGCGGCGTGGTCGGCGGCTTCAAAAGAGCGGCGGTGGCTTTGACGAACTGCTTCAACGCGGGCGCGGTCGTCGCCACACAGCCCAGCTTCGGCTCGCCCGGCAATATTGGGCCGGTTGCCGGCGTCACCACCGGAAGCGTGGACAACTGCTACTATCTGCCGTACGACGGCACGAACAGCAACGGCTACGGAACCGAGGCCGCCGCGATCACCGCCGCTATGCTCGGCGAGGCGTTTGCCGACGGCGACGCCCTGCCCGTGCTGCGCTGGGTAAGCAAAATCAGCGCCGACGAACCGGTGTATCCCGCGTTTGTTGAAGGCACTGAGCTGTCCGCACAGCTTGCCGCCTACATCCGCGAGGCGGTCGAGAGCAAAAAGAAGCAGTCGGGCGTTACCGGCACGCTGCTCGGCAACCCCGATTATATGTCGGGCGCCAGCTCGACGGCGACCGACTGGATGGCGCTGGCGATGGGCCGCTTCGGCTACCGGCCGGTCGGCGGCGGCGATTATACGCCGCTCATCGACGACGGCGACGGCTATGCGGCGTATCTGGAGGCGATGCGTACCTATATAGAGACGACTTACGCGGAAAACGACGGCGTCCTGCACAGCGTCAAGGCGACCGAGTGGCACCGCGCCGTGGTGGCCATTGCCGCGCTCGGCGGCGACCCGGAGGCGTTCGGCGTGTATAACGGCGCGCCCATCGACCTGATTGCGGACGGCAGCTATGCCTGCGCGCTCGAAAAAGGGCCGGGCGGGCAGGGCATCAACGGCTGGATCTGGGGCCTCATCGCGCTGGATACAGGGATGTATACGGTTCCCGCGGACGCGAAGTATACGCGCGAGACCTTCATCACCGAAATCCTGAAAATGCAGCTTACCGACGGGGTCAACGGCAACGCATACGGCGGCTGGGTGCTCGGCGGCTACGGCAGCAGCTCGGACGTGGACATCACCGCGATGGCGATTCAGGCGCTCGCGCCCTATTACAACGACGATACGGTGTATACCTACGTCAACACCGCCGCCGGCACGACGGTTTCCAAGACCGTGCGGCAGTGCGTGGACGAGGCGCTCGACCGTCTCGGCTCGATGATGAACGCCGGCGCCGGCTTCTCGTCCTGGAATACCAACAATGCCGAGAGCATCGCGCAGGTCATCGTCGCGCTCTGCGCGCTCGGCATCGACCCCGCCGACGACGAACGCTTCGTCACGGCCGACGGGCAGACGCTTCTGGACGGCCTGCTGCGCTTCCGCGTGTCGGACGGCGGCTTCTGCCACGTCCTCGGCGGCGGCTGGAATTCGATGGCCAACGATCAGGCGACGTATGCGCTCGTCGCGTATTGGCGGCTGGAAAACGGTATGCGCGCGCTGTACGATATGCGCGGCGACCGGACGGCGGAGACGCGCGAAGCCATCGATGCGGCGATTGCGGCCATCGACGCGCTGCCCGCGCCCGACGATGCCGGCTATAAGGCGGCGCTGAAGAGCGCCTGCGCCGTGTTCGAGGCCGTGCCGGCCGACGAGCGCCGCTATGTGGACAACTACGCGATGCTGGCGGCGGGTATCGAGCTGGTCGGCGGCAGGGAGGCGCTGGACACCGACGAGGCGTATATCGTCTCGATCTCGGTCACCCGCCGGCCGGATAAAACCCGCTACTACGAGGGCGACGCGTTCGACCCGACCGGCATGGTCGTCACCGCGCTGTACAGCGACGGGCGGCAGGAGACGGTGGCCGATTACAGGCTTGCCGTCCGCGGCTCGCTGACGCTCTCCGACGATCGGGTGTATGTGCTGTATAAGGCGCTCAAAGCCTCGGTGGAGATCGAGGTGCGCGAAAAGATGCCGTGGGACGGCGAGGGCACGGAGGAGGAGCCGTACCTGATCCGAACGGCGGACGACCTTGTGGACCTGTGGAAGTATGTGTCGGAAAAGAAGCTGGACACCGCCGGGCTTTGCTTCCGAATGACGCAGGACATCAATATGAAAAACATCTCCGACTGGCGCGGCATCGCGGACAACGTCGCGGCCGGCTTCCGCGGCCATTTTGACGGCGCGGGGTATGCGGTCTGGAATCTGAACGGCTCGACCTACAACGTCTGCGGTCTGTTCGGCAAGCTGGGCGACGGCGCGCTGATCGAAAATCTGACGATTGCGAGCGGCAGCCTCGGCGGCTCGTACAATTATGGCGTCGGCGGCATCGCCGGCGAGGTCGTGGAGGACGCGGCCGTCATCATCCGCAACTGCCGCAATTACGCCTCGGTTACGGGCAGCTTCGGCGTCGGCGGTATCCTCGGCGCGGTCGGCAAGGGCGGCTGCGCGGTCATCGAGCGCTGCAGCAACCACGGCGAAGTGACGGCCTCCTATCAGGGCGGCGGCATCCTCGGCGCGGTCGGCCCCAACCGGCAGAAGGACAGCGGCGCGTATGCGCAGATCACCGACTGCTATAACGACGGCGACGTCGGCGGCAGCGGCGCGTGGGGCAACGGCGGCATTCTCGGCAGCCACAGAACCTCCGGAACAGGGGTTGCAACGCTGCTGAAAAACTGCTATAATGCAGGTGAGGTGACCGGCAGCGTTTCCGGCGCGGTCATCGGCAGCGTTTGCGAGTCGGACGTCCGGCTGGAAAACGTGTATTATCTCGAGGGCACGAACGCGCAGGTCAGCGGCGTGTTTGACGACGACGGCGCCGATACGCCGGGTACGATCACCGGCGGCGCGGCCGTCAAAACCGACGCCGAGATGCGTTCGGACGGCTTTCCGGCGCTGCTCGGCAGCGCGTTTGCCGCGGGCGGGCGCTATCCCGTCCTCTCCGGCGAAACGGTTCCCGGCGAGGAGCCGCCCGTCCGCGCGGGGCTGGAAATCGGCACGGCCGACGAGCTGCTCGCGTTTGCGGAGCGGGTCAACGCCGGTGAGAATTTCTCGGGCAAGACTGTCGCGCTTACCGCGCACATCGACCTCAGCGGCGTGGATTGGACGCCGATCGGCAGCACGTCTGCGCGGGCCTTCAACGGTCTGTTCGACGGACAGGGCTTTGTGATCGATAATTTGTATTCCGAAAAGGGCGGGCTGTTCGGCTATGTGGGCGCCGACGCCGTCATCCGCTCCGTCGGCGTGGCCAGCGGCGAGATCGGCAGCGAGGCCGGTTACAGCTCGTTCTTCGGCGGCATCGCCAAATGGAGCAACGGCGCCGACTTCATCGACTGCTGGAACGGCGCGGACATCTACGCCGGCGGTTACAGCGGCGGCATCGTCGGCACGGTGCGCGACGGCGGCGAAAGCATAATCTCGGGCTGCTATAACGTCGGCACCATCTACGGCAAGGGGACCGCGCTCGGCGGCATCGTCGGGCATTTGGACACCACCCGCAGCGGCACCTCGGTGAACGTCACCGTCGAGAACTGCTATAACGCCGGCGCCGTTTACGGCCAGTATTCCGTCGGCGGCATCGTGGGGCAGGCGCAGGACGGACACACCTTCCGCAGCTGTTACAACATCGGCGAGGTGACGGCCGCGACGGCGGACAACGCCGGCGGCTTCGCGGGTTCGGTGACGCGTGATAATGAAATCGAAAACTGCTATTTCAACAGCGACGTCACGCCTGTCGGAATCCCCGGCGACGACGGCGCGGTTGGAAAAACCGCCTCCGAGCTGCGGTCGGACGCGTTCCTGACGCTGCTGGGCGAGGGCTATAAGGCGGACGCCTACGCGCTGGTCAACGGCGGCTTCCCGCTGCTGCTCTGGCAGCAGACCGAGGAGGCCGACGGGATCGACGCCGTGATTGCGGCCATCGCCGCCATCGGCGAGGTGACGCTCGACAGCGCGGACGCCATCCGTGCGGCCCGCGCATCGTATGACGCGCTTTCCGCGTCCGCCAAGACGCTCGTCGCCAATTACGGGGTTCTGCTGGCGGCGGAGGACGCGCTCGCAGCGCTGGAGGAGGTCTCCGCGCCCTCCGACACGTCTGCGGACGTCTCCGGGGACGTCTCCGACACCCCGCCGACCGGCGACGCCGCCGGCGCTCTGCTCTGGCTTGCACTGGCGGCTGTCTGCCTGTGCGCGGCGCCGGGGCTGCGCGCGAAACGGCGTATGTAAAACGCAGAGCTGCGGAGGGGAACGCGGCCGTTCGCGCCGCGTTCCCCGTTCGTTTGTATCCCGCAGGAAAGGAACGGTTTATCGATATGCAAATGCGCAAATGGGCGTGCGGGCTGCTTTGCCTGCTTTTGGCGGCCTTGTTCCTGCTGCCCGCGTCGGCTGCCGCCGGCCCGACGGTCACCACCACGCTGCCGGATGCGTCCGAGTGGGAAAACGCGATCGTCCAGCGCGGCAGCCGGCGTACCTTCGACGTCTGGGCGCGGAACGCCGCCGGCGGCAAGATCACCGCCACCGTCAAGCTCAACGACAAAAAGGTGGAGCCGACATGGGACGACAAGGAAAAGGCAAGCTATACGCTCGTATTCACACAGCCGGGGCAGAACATTGTCACCGTTTCCGCCTCCTCCGACGGCGGGAAGAAAAAGACGCTCACCTATTACGTCGATTACCGGCCCGCCGCGGAAGGGGAGGTCATCGGCGCCGCCGTCTGGAGCATTGAGGTCTTTACCATCGGCTGCGGCTATCTGATCGAGCCGGTCGAGCTGCCGATCTATGAGGGCGAGACGGCGGCCGACCAGCTTCTCCGCCTGCTGAGCTTAAACGGCCTCGTCGGCTACTACGGCGGCGCGCCGGCGGCGGGCGAGGGCTTCTATCTCGCCTACATCGCGGACGGGAACGCGTCGGCGGCGAAATACAACGGCTATACGCGCAGCGCCGCGCCCGCGTCGCCGCGGACGCTCGGGCTGGACCCCGCCATCCCGCCGCTGCTGATTCCCCATCTCGAACAGACGATGACCTTTTTTGACATAGACGACTATGAAAAGAACTGGGCGGGTTATCTGGGCGAATTCGTCTTCAGCAACGGCTCGGGCTGGATGTACGCGGTCAACAACGTGTTCCCGAACGTCGGGTTTGCCGACTGCTTCCTTGCGGACGGCGACGTCGTCCGCGTGCAGTTCACGCTCGGCTACGGCGCGGACATCGGCGGCTTCGGCGCGGTCGGGACGGACATCCCCGACGTGGAGACGCAGCCGAGCGCGGGCTATTTCGCGGTTTCGGACAAGGACGCGCTCACCGTGGCCCTTTGCCGCGCGCTGCACTCGGGTCTGACCGAAAAACCGAACGTCCGCGCGGCGCTTGACGGCGCGCTGGAGGTGATGGCGGCGCTCGACGCCTCGCAGCGCGAGACCGACGCGGCGGCGGAGGCGCTGCTGTACGCGCTGGCGCACCCGTCGGACGATCCGGTTTCGCCGCCTGCCGAATCGTCCGCACCGTCCGAGTCGTCCGCGCCTTCTGAACCGTCTGTGCCGTCTGCGCCGCCCGCGCAGAGCGCGGACCCGTCCGACGCGCCGTCGGGTGCGCCGGAGGAAAGCATAGCGATGCCGGAGGAATCCGGGAGCGGGGAGGTCAGCCTGCCTGCCGACGAGGTCTCGGCTGCCGAAAGCCGTCCGTCCGAGGAATCGGGGGCGCGGCCGGACGACTCGTCCGAGGCCGACTCGTCCACGGCCGAATCATCCGAGGCTGAATCGTCCGCAGCCGAGACGTCGGGCGATGACAGCGCGCCGTCGGATACGCCGCAGGAAAGCGCCGCGCCGTCGGAATCCGACGCGGCCGAATCCGACGCGCCGAGCGGGGAGACGTCCGCGTCCGGCGGCGCAATCGTCTCCGACGGCAGCGAGGCTGCGTCGTCCGTGCCGAAGTGGCTGTGGGCGGTCGTCGCGCTCGGCCTGCTGCTCGCCGCGGCGGCTGCCGTGCCGGTCGTGCTGCGCCGCCGGCAGCGCAAAAACAAAGGAGGGGACGGACATGCGTAAACGCTTTCTATGCCTGCTGCTCGGGCTGCTCTGCCTGACCGCCCTCCTGCCCGCGCATGGACGGGCCGCCGACGCCGCCGACGTGCGGGCGATTGCCGACGGCATCGTGGCGTGGAAAAAGGCGGACAACGGCTCGACGGCGGACGGCTTCCTGCTCAACGACGCGTTTTTGGCGCTTGCGGGGACCACGCCGGGCGACTGGTATCCCATCGGCCTTTCGCGGCTGGGCGTCGAGGACCGCTACGACGCGTATCTCGCCGTCCTCCGCGATCAGGTGGAGGAACGCTACCGCCAGCCCGGCGCGCTCAGCGCGGCCAAGGCGACCGAGTGGCACCGCATCGCGCTGGCGGTGCTGGCGGCGGGCGGCGACCCGACGAGCTTCGGCACAGACGGGGACGGACAGCCCATCGACCTCATCGCCGACGGCACCTATAACCGCGGCCGGCAGACCTCGCTCGGCCGTCAGGGCATCAACGGCTGGATCTGGGGCCTGATCGCGCTGGACAGCATGCGCTACGAGCTGCCCGACGACGCGTTTTATACCCGCGAGGACATCCTGCTTGAAATCCTCTGCCGCCAGCTTGCGGACGGAGGCTTTGCGCTCAGCGGCACGGCCGCCGACCCCGACATCACGGCGATGGCGGTGCAGGCGCTCGCCCCGTATTACAACACCGAGACGGTCTATACCTACAAGCGGAAATCGACCGACAGCGAATGCGCCCGCAGAATCCGCGACGTCGTGGACGAGGCGCTGGACTGCCTCTCGCGCCTGCAGCTTCCGACGGGTGATTTCCAAAGCTGGGGCACCGAGAACGTCGAAAGCACCGATCAGGTCGTCGTCGCGCTCTGCTGTCTCGGCATCGACCCGTTGACCGACGAGCGCTTCATCAAGGACGGAAACACGCTGCTCGACGGCATCCTCCGCTATCGGATGGACGACGGCGGGTTCGTCCATGCCCATTCCTACGACCCGGACAACCCGACCTCGCTGCCCGACCGCTCCAATTCGATGGCGGGCGAGCAGACGCTGTACACGATGGCGGCGCTTTGGCGGCAGTCGGCGGGCCTGCGGACGCTGTACGACTTCCGCCCCGAGCAGAGCGAAGCGCTGAAGGAACGCATCGCCGCGCTGGAGTCCGGCATCGCCGCGCTGCCGGACGACGCCTCCGCCGCGTCGCTGGAAGCGCTGCTGCGCGGCTTTTACGCGCTCCCCGCAGACGAGCGCAGCTACGTCCGCGGCTATTGGCGGCTCTCCGACGCCGCCGTAGCGGCGGGGCTGGACGTTTCCCGCATCGCCGACACCACGCCGGTCGTCGAGGGGCCGGACGACGCGCAGGACGACACCGTGCTGCTTTACTTCTCCGACTCCGACCGCGCGGCGGTCGATGCGCTGCCGGACGTGCTGACGACCGAGCAGTATGTGACTGTCACCGCACTGCTGGACAAGCTGCGCCAGTGCGAGGACTTTGACGGCCGCGAGGCGTATCTGGAGCGCTTGAACGAGGCGCGTTCGCAAATCGCCGCCGTGCAGGCGGAAATCGACGCCATCAACGATGAAATCCGCGAAAAGCTGTATCCGTTTGAGGACGTGACGCTGCTCGACAAGCCTGTCGTGGACGCGCTTGTCGCGCGCTACGACGCGCTCAGCGCATATGACAAAACGAAAATCGAGCGCTGGGAGGACGTGGTCAAGACGCAGACGAAGCTGGACAACCTCCTGCGCGCCATATGGATCGGGGCGGCCTTGTGCGTCGCCGCCGCGGCGCTTGCCCTGCTTCTGGTCAGGCGCGTTCGCAGACGGCGCAGACGCAAGGCGGAAGAAATGGAAGCGCTGGCCGCGCTGTATGCGGACGAGGACGACCGTACCGAGGGAGGCGGATGAGATGAAAAAGGACATACTGGCGTTGTTCGCGCTCGTGCTCGTGATCGCCGTCGTCGCCGGCGGCACCAACGTGCAGTCGGTGGACGAGTATTATCTGACCCACATCGACGACATCACGCCCGAAAGCGAAACGGTGTTCATCAGCATCCGCTGCGACACGATCCTCGACAACTACGACGAGCTGGACCCGGCGCTGCAATCGGAGGAGTTTGTGCCGCCGGACGGCGTCATCCTGCCGCCGACCGAGTACGTCCTCCGCCCGGGCGACACGGTGTTCGACATCCTCGACCGCGCCGTGCGCTATAACCGGATTCAGATGGAGTATCAGGGCGCGGACAAAAACAGCTTCGGCAGCGTGTATGTGCAGGGCATCCATTATCTGTACGAATTCTCCTGCGGCCCGCTGTCGGGCTGGATGTACCGCGTGGACGGCGAATTCCCCAATTACGGCTGCTCGAAATACGAGCTGCGGGACGGGCAGGTCATCGAGTGGGTTTACACCTGCGCGCTCGGCAGCGACGTCGGCTGCGTCTGGATGGGAGGGGACAGCCCGTGAAGGCCTTCGCCAACTACCATCCCGCCGTGCTGCTGCTGTACTTCCTGTCGGTGCTGCTGGTGGGGATGTTCGTCACCAACCCGGTCCTCCAGCTTACGATGCTGCTCGGCGCGGTTCTTTTCTGTCTGATGCTCCCGCACCGCAGCGGCGGGGCAGGCTTTTATGTGCCGATGTTCCTGCTCGTGGCGGTCACGAACCCTCTGTTTTCGCACAACGGCGTGACGCCGCTGTTCTATCTCAACGGCAACCCCGTCACGCTGGAGGCGTTCGTCTACGGCGCCGCCATCGCCGTGATGGTCGTCGGCGTGATGCTGTGGTGCGCCTGTTACAGCGCGGTGATGACGAGCGATAAGTTCCTCTGCCTGTTCGGGCGTGTTATCCCCAAGCTGGCGCTGGTTCTGTCGATGGCGCTGCGGTTCATTCCGATGTTCAAGCGGCAGATGCACAAGGTCAACCGCGCGCAGAAGGCGATGGGGCTGTACGGCTCCAAGAGCCTTGTGGACAAAGGCAGAAGCGCGCTGCGGGTGTTTCTGACGATGATTTCGTGGTCGCTGGAAAACGCCATAGACACCGCCGCGTCGATGAAGGCGCGCGGCTACGGGCTGCCGGGCCGCAGCCGGTTCGCCCTGTTCCGCTTCCGCGCCGCCGACGCCGCGCTCGCCGCAGTCAGCGTGCTGCTGCTGGGGCTGACGCTGGCCGGAACCGCCGCGGGCGCGACCGTGTTCTACTACTACCCCCGCATCAGCGCGCTGCCGCTGTCGCCGTTTTCTGTCGCAGTCTACGCAGCGTTCGGGCTGCTGTCGTTTCTGCCGTTCGTCATCGAAGCCAAGGAGGCGCTTGTATGGAAATATTACATCTCGAAAATGTGAGCTTCCGCTACCCGACGGCGGCGGAAAACGCTATCGACGGCGTCAGCCTGCGCGTGCAGAGCGGCGAGTTTGTCGTCGTCTGCGGCGAATCGGGCTGCGGGAAAACGACGCTGCTGCGGCTGCTCAAGCGCGCGCTCGCGCCCGCCGGCACGCGCAGCGGCGAGATCTATTACTGCGGCGTCGCGCAGTCTGCGCTTTCCGAGCGCACCGAGGCGAGCGAGATCGGCTATGTGCTGCAAAACCCCGACAACCAGATCGTGACCGACAAGGTCTGGCACGAGCTGGCCTTCGGGCTGGAAAATCTGGGCCTGCCGACCGAGGTCATCCGCCGCCGTGTGGGCGAAATGGCCAGCTATTTCGGCATTCAGGATTTGTTCCGCTGCGACACGGATTCGCTCTCCGGCGGCCAGAAGCAGCTTTTGAACCTCGCCTCGGTGATGGTGATGCAGCCCAAGCTGCTCATCCTCGACGAGCCGACCAGCCAGCTTGACCCCATCGCCGCCGCCGATTTCATCGCCACGCTCCGCAAGCTCAACAACGAGCTGGGACTGACCGTGCTGCTGGTCGAGCACCGGCTGGAGGAGGTGTTCCCCATCGCCGACAAGGTGCTGCTGATGGACAAGGGCCGTGTGCTGCTGTACGATACCCCGCGCGATGTCGGCCGCTCCCTCGCGGCGTCGCATCCGATGCAGCTCGGCCTGCCCAGCGCCGTCCGCATTTTCAACGCGCTCGGGCAGGACGGCGCGTGTCCGCTGACCGTCCGCGAGGGCAGGGACTTTCTGGAGCGGCTTCTTGCGCCCGAACCGCCCGCCGCCGGCGACGACGCGCCGCCGCCGTATGTACGCGACGGCGAGGCCGCGCTGGAGATGAAAAACGTGTTCTTCCGCTACGAGCGCAGCCTGCCGGATGTCCTGCGCGGCGCTTCGCTCTGCGTCTACAAGGGCGAGTTTTACTGCCTGCTCGGCGGCAACGGGACCGGCAAGACCACCACGCTCAACGTCCTCGCCGGCCTGAACCGCGCCTACCGGGGGAAGGTCCGCGTCGGCGGCCGTCCCATCGGCGATTACAAGGGCGGCACGCTGTACCGCGGCAATCTGGCGCTGCTGCCGCAGAATCCGCAGACGGTTTTCGTCCGCGACCGTCTCCGCGACGACTTCGCCGAGCTGCTCGAGGCGCAGGGCGTGAAAAAGGAGGAGCGGGACGCGCGGATTGCGTCGGTCGCCGAAAAAATCGGCGTCGCCGCGCTGCTGGACCAGCATCCCTACGACCTCAGCGGCGGCGAGCAGCAGAAGTGCGCCATCGCGAAGATGCTGCTGCTCGAGCCGCGCATCCTGCTGATGGACGAGCCGACCAAGGGGCTGGACGCGCACGCCAAGCGCGTGCTGCGCGACATCCTGCGTGCGCTCAAGGCCGACGGCATCACGATTCTGATGGTCACGCACGACGTGGCCTTCGCCGCAGAAAACGCCGACCGCTGCGCGCTGTTCTTCGACGGGGAGGTTCTTTCCGCCGACGTGCCCGAGCGCTTTTTCGCCGAAAACAACTTCTATACCACCGCGGCCAACCGTATGGCGCGCCGTTTCTGGAAATACGCCGTGACCTGCGAGCAGGTCACGGCCCGCGCCCGCGAGGCGCTGCGTGCGTCCGAAGCGGCCGGAGCGCGCGGGGAACAGGCTTGAAGGGGAAATTCTGCCGTCCCCGCGCCGCAATTCCGCATTCGCAGGCGAGGCGGGCCTTGCCGCATGCCTGTTGTCCCAAGAGAGGTTAGAATTTTGAGATGAAAGCAAAAAAATGGGTTTCCTGTATCGTTCTCTGCCTGCTGACGCCGGCAGTCGTGGTCGGCGGCACGCTGCTGTTCGCCGAGAAGCAGTACGCGTGGATTTCGCTCTGCGTGGCGCTGCTGGCCTGCGTACCCTTTTTCCTGCACTTTGAAAGGAAATCCGGCAGCACGCAGACGCTCATCCTCATCGCGGCGATGGTCGCGCTGTCGGTGGTGGGACGCATCCTGTTCACGCCGCTGCCCGGCTTCAAGCCGGTGACGGCGATGGTCGTCCTCACGGCGATGTATTTCGGCAGCGAGGCCGGCTTTATGACCGGCGCGCTGTCGGCGGTGATCTCCAATTTCTGGTTCGGACAGGGGCCGTGGACGCCGTTTCAGATGGTAAGCTGGGGGCTGATCGGCTTCATCGCCGGCCTGCTCGCGAACCCGCTCAAGCGCAGCAGCATCCTGCTGGCCGTGTATGGGCTGTTTTCCGGCGCGCTTTTTTCGCTGCTGATGGACACATGGACCGTGCTCTGGCAGGACGGCTACTTCAATCTCGCCCGCTATGGCGCCTATGTGCTGTCGAGCCTGCCGTGGATGGCCGTCTACGCGCTGTCGAACGTGATTTTCCTGCTGCTGTTCACGCCGCTTGTGGGGAAGGTGCTGACGCGCGTCAAGACCAAGTACGGCCTCTGAGCGGACGAGGTCTGCTTCCAACGGCAGCGCGGGCGCGGGCGGCGGTTTCCAACGGATGCGTTCTTGCAGTCGGACGCCTCTTTCGGTACAATAAGGTCGGGACGGGGCATAAGTCCCTGCGTCCTGCCCGCCGCTTGCGGCGAAAGCTGTCTTTGCAAGAGCTTCAATGCGCGATACGGGCGATGGCCGGAGGAGGAAAACAAGGCTCTGTATGCCGAGCTTATCCGGCTTTGATGAAAAAAGAAGTCTGCCGCGCGCGGCAGACTTCTTTTTGCGTTTTTTTGTAAACGATTGTATTTTGCCGAAAAAAGAGATATAATGAATCGAGCCGCATCACGGCGTTTGTTTTATGTGGCGCAAAAGGTCGTCAAGCGGGGAAATGGGTCGGGCACGGGCAGTTTGGACGTACAAACGGAATGGGGCTCGGAAGTCCGACGACTGCGAAAGCAAATGCAGCGGCTGCGGAAACAATCCTTTCCGCAGCGATACGGCAACATGTTACGCAGCGGCACGCAAAAAAGCCGGACGACGAAAGCGAACCGAAAGAGAGGGGTTTCTGTGTCAAATACGCCTGTAAATCGCGCACCAATCCGCCCGATTCTGCTCTGCGGCCGCATCTGCGCGGGCAAGAGCACCTATGCCGCGCGTCTGAAGCAGGCGCGCGGGGCGGTCGTTTTGTCCTGCGACAGACTGATGCTCACTCTGTTCGGACAGCGGCTCGGGAGTTGGCATGACGGGATTTCGGAACGCGTCCGCGCGTACCTGCTTGCGCAATCGGTCGAGCTGCTTCAGGCCGGACTGCCGGTGATTCTGGATTTCGGCTTCTGGCGGAGAAGCGACCGGCTGGCGGCGGACGCCTTTTTCCGCGGACAGGGCTTTACGCCCGAGTGGCACTATGTGGAGGTCCCGGACGCGGTGTGGCAGCGGAATATCGCAGACCGCAACGCATCCGCCGCCGCAGACGAAGCGGCCGGCTATGCCGTCGACGCGGCGCTGGCCGAAAAATGCAGCCGTGTGTTCGAGACGCCGGCGCGGGAGGAGATGGACGTATGGATTGTGAATATGCGGGAGACGTGAGCGGTCTGGAATGCGCGCTTTCCCGGATGACGGCGGCGGTCTGCGGTCTGCTGGTCGGCTGCCGTCCGTCGGTGTATCTGTACGGTTCTGCGGTGTCGGGGGATTTCCGGCTCGGCTGGAGCGATCTGGACGTCCTCGTCCTCACCCGCGAGCCGATTCCGCCCTCCGCCGCAGAGGCGCTGGTTCCTCTGCGGCAGACGATGACGGCCGCCGAACCGGACAACGTCTATTATCACCTGTTTGAAGGCGGAGTGCTGCCGCTGCGGAACCTTTTGTCCGGCGAGCCGACGCGCGCCGTCTACTGGGGCACGAGCGGGCAGCGGCTCACAGACGGCTATGCGCTCGACGCGTTCGGCCGCCTGCAGCTTCGCGGGCAGGGCCGGCTGCTGGCCGGAGAAGAGCTGCGCGGCCTGCTGCCGCCGCCGTCGTACGCGGAGCTGCGCGACGCCGTGGCGGCGCATCTGAAGGCCGTCCGCCGCTATGCGGCCGTGACCGGGCGCAGCCTCTATTCGTTCGGCTGGCTGCTGGACGTTGCGCGCGGAATCTATACAATTCGCACGGGGCGCGTAGCGTCCAAAACCGACGCCGGACGCTGGGCGCTGCAAAACGCGCTTTGTCCCGACCCCGAGCTGCTCGAAACGGCGCTTTGCGTGCGGGAAGCGCCGCTGCGCCTGCGGGA
>OLWB01001964.1_pt1 | contig 17596 bp, 10 predicted proteins | sample 1673331 | NCBI WGS metagenome assembly OLWB01 (sample SAMEA3178943, study PRJEB25190) | human gut metagenome | biome: human gut; feature: human-associated habitat; material: faeces | place: Austria | collected 2013
ATGTCGTGGATATCGCCCTTGACGGTGGCCACGCAGATCTTGCCCTTGTCGGCGATCTCACCGGCGGGCATCAGCCGCTTGATGGTGTCGAAGCCCACGCGTGCGGCCTCGGCCGAGGCCATGAGCTGCGGCAGGAAGAACTTGCCCTGGTCAAAGAGGACGCCAACCTCGTCGAGGGCGGGGATAAAGTGGTTGTTGATAAGATCCATAGCGTCGTGGTCGGCCAGCAGGCGCTCAGTCTCGGTCGCGATCTCGCCCTTACGGCCCGAGACGACCATGCGACGAATTGGGTCGTCGTTGCCGTCGGTGCCGGCGGTGCCAGCAGCGGACACGGTGTCGGTCGATGCGGCCTGAGCTGCTGCCGGGTTTGCGGCGATCTTGTACGGATCGGTCCAGCCGGCGTAGCGCTCGATGTATCCGGTCGAGCCCTCGTCCTCAACGCTCAGCACGCGATAGCTGTAGACGGTGTCCATAAAGCGCTTGGAACCCGGGTTCATGATGGGGGCGTCCAGACCTGCACCAAAGGCGGCGGCCAAAAAGACCGAGCCCAGCAGCGGGCGCGCGGGCAGGCCAAAGCTGATGTTCGATACGCCGAGTGCGCACTTGACGCCCAGGCGCTCCTTGCACATAGACATGGCACGTAGAATTTGCTCAGCCTGGCGCTGGTTGGTCGAGGCGGTCATGACCAGGCAGTCGATGAGGATGCGGTCCGGGCCGATGCCGTAACGGGCGGCTTCGGCCACAATGCGCTCGGCGATGGCATAGCGTGCCTCGGCGGTATCCGGGATACCGCCCTCGTCGAGTGTGAGGCCGACGACGTTGGCGCCGTAGTGGGCGACCAGCGGGAAGATCTCGTCCATAATCTGCTGCTTGCCGTTGACCGAGTTGATGATGGGCTTGCCGGCGTAGCGGCGCACGGCGGCCTCGACGGCGGCGGGGTCGGTGGAGTCGATCTGCAGCGGCAGCAGCGTGGAGCCTTGGAGCTGCTCGGTCGCTTGCTGGATGACCTTGACCTCGTCGATCTCGGGCAGGCCCACGTTGACGTCCAGGATGTCGGCGCCCTGCTCCTGCTGGCTGATGCCCTGGCTCACGACGTAGTCCAGGTCGCCGTCGCGTAGGGCCTGCTGCAGGCGCTTTTTGCCGGTGGGATTGATGCGCTCGCCGATGACGGCAATCTTGTGGCCGTCGCAGGGAAGGTCCACGACCGTCTGGGCGCTCGTGACCGACATACTGGGCTTGCGATGGCGTGGGCTGGGCGTGTGGTTGTCGATAAGCGTGCGTAGAGCCGCCATGTGCGCCGGCGTGGTGCCGCAGCAACCGCCCACGACGCTCACGCCGTCCTCAATCATGCCGGCGACGGCCTCGGCGTATTCGGGTGCCTGGATATCAAAGACGGTATTGCCGTCATCGTCCACGCGGGGCAGTCCCGCATTGGCCTGCACCATAACGGGTTTGTCGGTGACGGTGAGCATACGTGCGGCGAGTCCTCGGAGCTCGGCCGGGCCCTGGCTACAGTTGATGCCCAGGACGTCGGCACCGATGGCGTCGAGGGTGATGGCGGCGACCTCGGGGCTCGTGCCCAAGAAGGTGCGGCCGTCTTCCTCAAAGGTCATGGTGGCAAAGACGGGCAAGTCGGAGTTCTCGCGGCAGGCGAGGACTGCCGCCTTGATCTCGGCCAGGTCGGTCATGGTCTCGATAATAAAGAGGTCGACGCCCGCAGCGACGCCGGCGCGCACCTCCTCGGCAAAGAGGTCGTAGGCCTCGTCAAAGCTGAGGGTGCCCAGGGGACGCAGCAGGGCGCCGATGGGGCCGATGTCGCCGGCGACGTAGTGGGCACCGGCCGCGCGGGCGCAGGTGACTGCCGCGGCAAAGACGCCTGCCACGGTGGCGGCGCCGTCGAGCTTGTGGGCGTTGGCGCCAAAGGTGTTGGCGGTGATCACGTCACAGCCAGCCTCGACGTACTGACGCTGAATATCGGTGATGACCTGGGGCTCCTCAAAGTTGAGCAGCTCGGGCAGGGCGCCTGCCTTCATGCCGGCGGCCTGCAACATGGTGCCCATGCCGCCGTCGAACAGCAGGTGTCCCGTGCCCTCGATAGCGGCGCGCAGGCGATCGTCCTTAATGTACAGGTCGTCGATCGTGCGTGTCTTGTATGCAGCGCCATTGCGGCGTGCGGCATCAACGGGCGCCGCCAGCGCGGCGCCGTCCAGATCATGAGTGATAAGCGGAGTAAACATCGATGGCTCCTAATGGCTGGAATAGCAGGTAGTGTGGGCGGCGCGGAAGCGGCAGTGCTCGTGCATACGGCAGATATTGCAGGTGGGGCGGCTCTGGGCGTCGTGGACCTCGCCGTCGAACAGACCGATCACCGCGGTCACGCTCTTGGTGGGCATGAGCAGGCTGGTGGGGGTGACGGTAAGCCCGATGAGCCGTGTGGCGTTGAGCGCGTCCACGATTGAGCGCTGGGCCGTAAGCGGGCAGTCGCCATAGCCGGGACTGAAGCGCCAGTTGCCGGCGAGCCCGTGTGCAGCGGCGTCTGTCTTGACCTGTCGGTCCATCTGCTCAACAGCAGCTTCTACATAGGCAGAGCATGCGGCGTCGAGCACGGCGCCTTCCAGGGGTTGCTGGGCTCCGGTGGTTCGCAGGCGGCGTTCGGCAGACATTCCGAGGGTGCAGGCCATGAGCGCCGCCAGGCGGGCGTCTTTGAGATGTCGATAGATATCACGACCCCGCAGCTCAACATTGGTGCCAACCAAGCGGATGCAGGGCTCGCCCTGCTCGTCAACGCCCGTGGCATCGACGGCAAACACGCGTCGCACGCCGCGGGGCTCGATATCCAGCTCTAGGCGCTCGACCACAAGCTCAATTCGTCGTGACAGATCGGGCTCAATCTGCTGGCCGCCGTAGCCCAGATACCGCAGCATCTCGGCACGGTCGACACGAGGGTGGTGGGCAGCGTCGATACGGTAAAGCGCCGGCGACGCAAGGTCGGCCGGCACTTCAGCAACGGTTGTATCGACGTGCGGTTTTTCCATTACCCCAGGCGCTCCATAATGGTCGCGGCGATTGCAGGACGGTTCATAGTGTACAGGTGCAGACCGTCGGCACCGTGCTCCTTAAGGTCGCAAAGCTGACGAGCAGCATAATCTACACCGGCTGCCTGCAGGCTCTCGGGGTCGTTCTCGTACTTGGCGAGAATCTTGATGACGGGGGAGGGCAGCGATGCGCCGCACATAAAGACCATGCGGCTGATTTGCGACTTGCCCATAAACGGCATGATGCCCGCGGTGATAGGCACGGTGATGCCGGCTTTGTCGGCAAGCTCGCGGAAGCGATAGAAGCACTCGTTATCAAAGAAGAGCTGTGTCACAAAGAAGCTCGCGCCGGCGTTTTGCTTTTGCTTGAGGTGCTCGACCGAGAGGTTGAGATCCTCGCAGGCAATGTGGCCCTCGGGGTAGGCTGCGGCGCCCACGCAAAAGCCGGCGTCGACGAGCTCGGGGATGAGGTCGCGGGCGTAGGCGTAGTCGGAAGCGGGCTTGTCGTCCTCAGTCGCGCCGGCGGGAAGATCACCACGCAGGGCCAGGATGTTTTCCACGCCGGCGGTGCGATACTCGTCGATCTTGGCGGCGATATCGGCGTGCGACCGGCCCACGCAGGTAAGGTGTGCCACCGAGGGCGTGTCGAATTCGCTCGTAATCATATGCGCGATGGGGGCGGTGGCGGCACCGTTGCCCGAGCCGCCGGCCGAGCAGGTGACCGAGACAAAGCTCGGCGAAAGCTTGCACAGATTGCCTGCCACTTCGCGAGCCGTGTCGAGGGTCAGCTCGCCCTTGGGCGGGAACATCTCAAACGAAATGGGCGCGGTGCCCTGGGATGCTGCCTGCTTAAAAACCTCGTCGACGCGCATATCGTGCTCCTCTAGATACGTAATAGTGTGATGTGTTGTAAGGATTCTACAGCACCACTGTGTCACGGTGGAGTTTCACTCGTTATTCGGGGATACCAATCAAAGATGCCTTGCTATCGGCTTTCTCTATAACAGAGCGGCTAATCTAGGCACGGACTATAAAGACTGGTATCTGATGCGAAATACCAGTTAATAGAGCCCCATCCCAAATTGACTACCCTTAAACTATGGGGAGAGGTCTGCAATTTATACAGTTGATTGGCTGTTGAGGGTGGCAACGCCGCCGCGATGCGTTAACCTCATTGATTGGTTTCGCGACAGCAACATAACGGTAATGTTGCGGAAACACGACGAGCCTAATCTATGACTCGTTCGTTAGTAATCAACACCGCATCTCACGCGGTGCCGATACGAAGGGAGTTCCGTATGGCCGATCTTACTGACCGCTTCGGGACCATGGTGTTCTCTGAGGAAGTCATGAAGGACTACCTCCCCAAGGACATTTGGAAGCGCCTTGCTGCAACCCTCGAGGACGGTGAGCCGCTCGACCTGGATGTGGCCAACGCCGTTGCCCACGCCATGAAGGTCTGGGCCATCTCCAAGGGCGCGACGCACTACGCGCACTGGTTCCAGCCGCTTTCGGGCATTACTTCCGAGAAGCACGATAGCTTCCTCGAGCCCAACCACGACGGCACCGCCATTACCAAGTTTACGGGCAAGAACCTCATCCAGGGCGAGCCGGACGCCTCCAGCTTCCCCAACGGCGGCCTGCGCGCCACCTTCGAGGCCCGTGGCTACACCGCTTGGGATCCCACCAGCCCCGCTTTTATCAAGGACGATGTCCTGTGCATCCCCACGGCTTTCTGCTCCTACACGGGCGAGGCCCTGGACAAGAAGACCCCGCTGCTGCGCTCCATGACCGCGCTCTCGCGTGAGTCCAAGCGCGTTTTGGCGCTGTTTGGTAAGACCCCCAAGAAGGTCGTTCCTTCCGTGGGCGATGAGCAGGAGTACTTCCTGATCAAGAAGGACGCCTACCGCAAGCGCAGGGACCTGGTCATCACCGGCCGCACCCTCTTTGGCGCTGCCCCCTGCAAGGGCCAGGAGCTCGAGGAGCACTACTTTGGCGCTATCCGCCCCACCGTCTCGGCCTATATGAAGGACCTGGACGATGAGCTGTGGGCGCTTGGCATTCCCGCCAAGACCAAGCACAACGAGGTTGCTCCCTGCCAGCATGAGCTCGCACCGGTCTATGGCGAGGTCAACGAGGCCATCGACCAGAATCTGGTCATGATGGAGAAGATGAAGCTCATCGCCTCCCGCCACGACTTGGTCTGCCTGCTGCACGAGAAGCCCTTCGAGGGCATCAACGGTTCGGGCAAGCACAACAACTGGTCGCTTGGTACCGAGTCCGAGAACCTGCTCGATCCGGGCGACACCCCGCTCGACAACCTGCAGTTCATCGTCTTCCTCACCGCGGTAATCGAGGCCGTCGATAACTATCAGGAGCTCCTGCGTGCCTCCGTTGCCTCGGCCGGCAACGATCATCGTCTGGGCGCCAACGAGGCTCCTCCGGCGATTATGTCCATCTTCCTGGGCGACCAACTTACCGAGGTCGTCGAGAAGATTATCGATGGCAAGGCTTCCGTCCATGCCACGCGCGGCGTGCTCGACTTGGGCGCCGATACCCTGCCCAAGTTGATGCAGGACAACACCGACCGCAACCGCACCTCCCCGTTTGCTTTCACTGGCAACAAGTTCGAGTTCCGTGCCTGCGGCTCCGAGCAGAACGTCTCCGACTCCAACCTGGTGCTCGATGCCGCCGTGGCCAAGTCGCTCAAGTCCTTCGCCGACGCACTCGAGGGTACGCCCGAGGATAAGTTCCAGGACGCCGCGCTCGAGTACTGCAAGAAGGTCCTGACCGATCACCAGCGCATCCTGTTCTCCGGCGACGGTTACTCCGACGAGTGGCCCATCGAGGCCGAGAAGCGCGGCCTTGCCAACAACAAGACCACGGCCGACGCCCTGCCCGCCTTTGTTTCCGATAAGGCTATCGCGCTCTTTGAGGAGACGGGCGTCCTGACCAAGGCCGAGGCTCAGTGCCGCTACGACTGCAAGCTCGAGAAGTACAACAAGCTCATGAACATCGAGGCTACCACGATGGTTCGCGAGGCGCGTCGTACCTATCGCCCGGTCATTACCGCCTATGCCACCAAGGTCGCGAAGGGCCTTGAGACTATTCGTGCCGCCGGTGCCGAGGCCGCCATGCAGTGCGAGCAGAACACGCTCAACAAGCTCTGCAACGGCATCACCGCCATTAACGACTCCATCAAGGCGCTCGACGCCGTGCATCAGAAGGCCGAGGCCCTCGATGGCCAGGAGCAGGCCAACGTGTATGCACACGAGGTCGTTCCCGCTATGGATACGCTGCGTGCCGCCGTGGATGCCATGGAGGAGATCGTGGCCGCCGACTACTGGCCGGTCCCGACCTACGACGACATCCTGTTCTACGTGTAGAATATAACTGACATATCGTCACGGTATTGAGCCGGGGTCCGCATCGTGCGGGCCCCGGCTTTTTGTTTGAGAAGGACGCTTTGAAGCCCGTTTTGCAACTGATTCACCCACGCAATAAGGGGTCGTGGGCAAAAAACGTCAAATATGAGTACTGTCACAAGTGCTGTAGCATTATTTTTTTGTAAAATATGCTGTGTTACGCAACATATGTCCAAGTACTTAGTTGATAAAAGCCTGCAATTCTTCCGCCGTAGGATTCCTGGCGTCTAAATCGCCTTCTGGTGATATGCAATCGCTGTTACTAAATTGGTAACAGTACTCATATTTGCTATTTTTTGCCCACGGGCCCTTGGATGACAGTGTGATTTAATGCCCTCGGGGTTCGAATCCCCGGCACATGGATAGCAAAAAGCCCGTCACCGCAAGGGCAACGAGCTTCTCAGTTTAAATTGAGCCCCCAGCGGGATGTCCGCGTGCGGCTGGCGCCGCCCGCCTTCGCTGCGTCACTTCGCTCCTTGCGTGCTGCGCTGGAAAACGCTTCGCGTTTCCACAGCTCCGCACCCTGTCGGGTTCGAATCCCGGCACATGGATAGCAAAAAGCCCGTCACCGCGAGGGCAACGGGCTTCTCAGTTTAAATGGTGCCCCCAGCGGGATTCGAACCCGCGATATCCACCTTGAAAGGGTGGCGTCCTTGGCCGCTAGACGATGGGGACAGCGGGAAAGAGTATAGCAGACTTTTTTAGCCGTTCACATATCGTTGGCAAACTGAAAAACCACCACAAAGGTGCCTGTCCCCTTTGTGGTTGTGAGGTGCTAGGGGAGGAGCTTCATGGCTGCGTCGTGGGCGGCGTGCTCGTAGGTGTCGTCGAGGGGCTTGAGCGGCAGCAGGGCGGCGGCCTGCGCATCGCCGCGGCGCTCGAGGGCGTGCGCGATCAGCCAGTCGGCGAGTTCGGGGTTCTTGGGCAGCGCCGGCCCGTGCAGGTACGTGCCGATGACGCCCTTGTAGATCAGACCCTCAAGGCCATCGTCGCCGTTGTTGCCGGTGCCCGTGACGACGGACGTTCCGAGTGGCGTGGCCTCTGCATCGAGCAGGGTGCGGCCGCCGTGGTTCTCGAATCCCACAAAGGGCTCGGGTGACAGGTCGGTTTTGACGGCTACGTTGCCGATCAGGCGATCGGAGCCACGTACGGTTTCGGCGGCAATGACGCCCAGGCCCTCAATGCGATCGTCGCCCATGTAGTACGAACGGCCGAGCAGCTGATAGCTGCCACAGATGGCAAGCAGCGAGCCGCCATCCTCAACATAGGCCGCGACCTTGTCTTTTTGGGTGAGCAGCTCGTGTGCCACGGCTAGCTGGTCGCGGTCGGAGCCACCACCCATCATGACGATGTCGGTGTCGGTGAGATCGAGCGACTCGCCCATGCGGACCTCGTCCACGCGAACGGGGATGCCGCGCCAGGCGCAGCGACGCTCGAGGGCGATAACGTTGCCGCCGTCGCCGTAGAGGTTGAGGGCATCGGGGTACAGGTAGACGATGCGCAGCGGGCGCGAAAGCTCGACTGGCGCGATGCCGACGGGGACGGCACTGCCATCGGCACACGTTGCAGCGCGGGCAGCAACCGTGGCTGCATCGGCACCCTTCAGCCCATCGAGTTCTTTGACCAGCGGCGGGAAGGCCGTGTAGTTGGCGACGGCATAGAAAGTGTCGCCTGCGGCTTCATCCGCAACGGCGCCAATTGCCTGCGCGACGTCCGAGATAATCGCGGCATCGATGCCGGCGTACTTGAGGCGTACCTGCATGTCGTGCGCACGCGTGCCTCCGGCAAAGGCGACAAGACCCGGTGTGTCGGCGATGCGCTCGAAGTCGACGTCGTAGATCCACGAGACATCGTGGCCGTCGGCGTCGTTGTCGTTCAGGAAGAAGGCGCAGAGCCTGCCGCCTGCCGTTTTAATGGACTGGATCTGGCGATCGAAGCCCACGGGATTTTTGGCCAGGTTTGCCTCGACGGTACGGCCGGCGATCTCCCAGCGGCCCATACGTCCGCCGGCGGGGACGTAGGCATCGAGCGTAGGCTGTAGAAACGCCGTGTCCACGCCCAACTCGCGTGCGGCAAAGAAGGCGGCGGCAACGTTATAGACCATGTACAGACCGTTGTAGCGTGTGGCGATGTGTACGGCAGCCGCGTCGGGCGCAGATCCAAAGACCAGGTCGAAGCCGTAGCCGTCGCAGCCGAGCTTCACGCCCGTCACACGGCGGACCAGTGCGGGGCGTGCCCAACCGCACGAGGGGCAATGGTATGCGCCAAGCTGGCCGTATTGCACGTAGTCATACTCCAGCGGCGCGTTGCACTGTGAGCAAAAGCGCGAGTCGCTAATACGGTCGGACTCGGTGTTGGTGGCGCCGTCGATGCCAAAGGCGATGCTTGCATTGGGAACGCGTGCGGCGATCGCGGCACACAGCGGGTCGTCTGCGTTGTAGATGAGCGTTGTTGCCGGCGAAAGCTCCAACGCATGGGCGATGACCTCCTGGGTGTGATCGATCTCGCCATAGCGATCTAGCTGGTCGCGGAACAGGTTGAGCAGCACGAAGTACGTCGGCTTGAGCTTGGGCAGAACGCGTACGGTGTAAAGCTCATCGCACTCAAAAACGCCCACGCGCTTGCCACCGGCTCGCTTGAGGCCGCTGCGCGCCTCGAGCAGTGCGCCCACCACGCCCGGCTCCATGTTGTTGCCGGCGCGGTTGCATACCACGGTGGCGCCGCTGGCGGCAACGGCGTCGGCGATGAGGTTGGAGGTGGTGGTCTTGCCGTTGGTGCCGGTGATCACCACGCTGCGGTCGACAAGGGCAGCGAGGTCGCTCAGCAACTCGGGGTCGATCTTCATGGCGATGCGGCCGGGAAGCACGCCACCCTGGCGCTTAAGGACGGAGCGCAGCCCCCAGCGAGCGATATCGCTCGAGGTGCAGGCAAGAGATGAGCGGAGGTTCATGAAACCGTTCCTAACGTAAACGACATGGTCGGGTCGAGTGCGTCACTAAAAACCGTAGCGGCGCGCAAATTCCTGGGCAAGCTGCGACACGTCTTCGCAGGCATTGGCCCAGGGGGCAAAGTCGGGAGTGTCCGAGATAATACCGTCCGCTTCCCAAACGGCCTGGTGCGAAAGATCCCAGGGATCGTGTGGCTCGGGCCGGCAGGGAAGGTACGGTGTCTGGTACATGGGGTTCAGTAAGAAGAACGCACCGCCCTCGCAACGGTTGGCAAACTCACGCAGCGCGCGTGTCGCCGGGCGCATCTTGTTTGTTTTGAACAGCAGAATCGTGCGGGCGAGCAGATACCAAGGAGAGTTCTCGAGCGCGTCAGCCCCGATCTCTTCCTCGAGCTGGTGGGCCAGGGCAAAAAAGCCGTCCTGGTCTTCCAGGCGAGCGAGGGCGAGCAACACGGTGCCTGCAGCTCGGGTGGGATAGCCTTCTGCCTTAAGAACACGGCGGGCGTAGTTGGCGGCAGCACGGTAACGAGCGCTCGCCATGCACAGCTGCGAGATGGCCTCGAGTGTGTGAAGCCACCCAATAAGTGCCGGCTCGTTCACGGTAAGGTCTGCTGCGGTGACACCGTCGGCCAAAACATTATTGGCCCAGTAGTGTGGGGCCTCCATATCGAACCCGGGCACGCTTTGCTGCAGGTAATCGGTCGTGGTCGCCTCGAGCTTCATCAGGTCGCCCAGGCAGGCGTCAACGGGCGTGTCCGCCAAAATGATGGCGAGCAGCTGGGCATCGAGGACATACGCATCGACGCGGACAATCTTGAGCAGCTCATCGCGCATATCGTCGAACAGGCGGTTGCGCGTCTGTTCAAACTCCTCATCGCTGCCCATGTCCTCGATGCGATGGAGCTCGTCGAGCAGGTGGCGATGAACACCGGCATAGGACAGCAGCGCCTGGGCATGCTCGGACTGCGCGTACTTTTGGGGATTCGCGCTAATGTCGTTATGGACAAGCTCGCGTGCTGCATCGGTGAGCTCGGGGTGCGACGCCAGATAGGTGCGCTCCAAGTAGGCGGGGATGTAGACGCTCGGATCCATCAGAGGTCCCCTCCCTTAAATGGAAGCCCCTGCTCGGCTGCGCGCAGGATGCGCTCGTCGATTTGGGAACGCACGATGTCGTTGGTGGCGACCCAGGCGGCAAAGCTGGCGTTGTCGGGAGCGCCCAGGCCCTCCTGCAGTACCGGCGTCGCCTCGGACAGTGCAAGGACGAGCTCGTCGGTGGAGCCTGCACCCACGTTGACGCGGGCATAGACGCCATCGGGAAACTCGGTTTGGAAGTAGAGCGCCTCGGCCGCGTGCGGACACGAGCGCGCAAGGATACGCAGGTAGTGCTCGGCGCCCTCGTAGTCCAGCTCGCGCCAGGCAGCGCTCATCAGCGCGATGAGCGTCCACGGGTCCAAGTCGCGCTCCGCATCCTTGGGACGACGGCGCAGCGGCGTGTTGGCGAGATAGGGGACGGAGTGGGCAGAGCGAAAGCGCTTGAGCTCCTCGGCGGGGTATTCGAGCTTTGCCATGGCGAGCATCGCGGTGTGGCGGACACCGGCGGGGTCGTTGGGCGCAAAGTCGAGGCTGCGGTTTGCGGCTTCGAGCGACATGCGATAGCGGCCGCTAATGAGCGCGCGTGACGCAAGGGCGGCAAGCCAGCGCAGATAGGGGCGGCGCGTAAGGTCGCCTGCGGCCTCACGCTCGTAGGGGTCCTGCGCCGAGGCGATTTTGAGCGCCAGGTCATGCTCCACCTCGTCGCACTTGGACACCAGATACTGCACGTATTCCTCGTTGGATTCGGCGGTGAGGGCGGTCAGCATGCGCTGAGCGTCCCAGTTGGTGGGGTCGAGCGCGGCTGCCTCGCGGAGCATGTTCTCGGCAGCTGCCTCTTCCTGCTCTGCCTGGGTATCGTCAGGGATAAAGGGAATGCGGTAGTCGACAGCCTCGACCACCTTGGCAATGAGGTGCCCGGCGCGGTCGCGGTCGTGCACGATGAGCGGTGCGGGGTTGCGGGTGAATTGTTCCATCAGATGCTCTACGGCGGCAGCGTCGGTGAGCGGGATATTGTCGCGGCGCAAGGCCTCAAGAACGAGGCGATGGCAATCCTCTTGAATGGGATCGAATGCCATGGGGCCTCCTTTGCTGCGGTTAGGGTTCAAATGTTTCTATATAAAGTTCTAGTTTACCCGCATGTGGCACAACGGGGGTGCCGCACTTGGACTTGCACCTTTGCACCACGAAGACGGATGTCGCACAAATGTCGGCACCTTGGACGACCGAGTGGTATCACGGTGCCGCAAACGGTCGATTTTTGGCGGCGAACGGTGCATATTTTGGAGGGGCACGGTCCTGCCCGGGATATGTAGTCAACCTTGATAAAACGTTTGCCCAGCTTGGGAGTATGAATGCCGCACAAGGGTCTTCAGGGATAGAAAAAACGTTTCATCATTGGCGGCTTTAGGTGAATAACTGACCAACCAGAACGGTAAAATAGTGTTTGTCTGAGCGTTGAGACGTTTAGACATCGCGCATTGTCATCGCCGGCAACGCGCAAACCGGTCCTAACGGAGCCAATTGGGTGCTCCGTTATATACGCAAGTCTAAGAGGGGCTTGTTTAGGAGGCACAGTATGGGACGTTTTACCAATCCTCGCGATCTGTACTTTGGTGAGGGCGCTCGCCACGAGGTAAAGAACCTCAAGGGCAAGAAGGCCATCATCGTTTCTGGCGGCAGCTCTATGCGCCGCGGCGGGTTCCTGCAGGACGTTGAGGCCGACCTTAAGGAAGGCGGCTTCGAGGTTAAGCTGTTCGAGGGCGTCGAGTCCGACCCGTCCATCGAGACGGTCATGAAGGGCGCCGAGGCCATGCGCGAGTTCGAGCCCGACTGGATTATCGCCATCGGTGGAGGCTCGCCCATCGATGCCGCTAAGGCCATGTGGGTCTTCTACGAGTATCCCGAGGAGTCCTTCGAAAACATCATCCAGCCGTTCAGCTTCCCTGAGCTGCGTCAGAAGGCTCATTTCTGCGCCATCTCCTCTACCTCCGGCACCGCTACCGAGGTCACCGCGTTCTCCGTCATTACCGACTACGCCAAGGGCATCAAGTACCCGCTGGCCGACTTCAACATCACCCCTGATGTCGCCATCGTCGACCCCGAGCTCACCTATACCATGCCCGCCAAGCTGTGCGCTCACACCGGCATGGATGCTCTGACCCACTGCATGGAGGCCTACGTTTCCACCTGCGCCTCTATGTTCACCGACGCCAACGCTCTGCACGGCATCCGCGAGATCGTCGAGTGGCTGCCCAAGTCCTATGCTGGCGACCATGAGGCCCGTCAGCACATGCACGAGGCTCAGTGCATCGCCGGTATCGCCTTCTCCTCGGGCCTGCTCGGCATCGTTCACTCCATGGCTCACAAGACCGGTGCTGCCTTCGAGAACGGCCACATCATCCACGGTGCCGCTAACGCCATGTACCTGGGCAAGGTCATCCAGTGGAACTCCAAGGATCCCCGTGCTGCCGAGCGTTACGCTTACGTGGCCAAGGAGATCCTGCACCTTCCCGGCGAGACCAACGAGGAGCTCATCGCTGCGCTCGTCCAGAAGATCCGCGACCTCAACGACCAGCTCAACATTCCGCAGTCCATCAAGGATTACGCGAATGGTGGCGTGAAGGTCGACGCCGAGAACCCGCAGATGGTTTCCGAGGAGGAGTTCCTCGCCAAGCTGCCCGAGATCGCCGCGAACGCCGAGCAGGACGCCTGCACGCCCGAGAACCCGCGTGAGACCAAGGCTGCCGACTTCGAGAAGATCCTCAAGGCCTGCTACTACGACACCGACATCGATTTCTAATCGACTCTTGTTATCGTAACGAGGGGCTCCGCACGTATCTGTACGGAGCCCCTTTCTTTTTTAGAGAATGGGATAGTTATGGCTGCAATTTTCAATAGCCCCAGCAAGTACATCCAAGGTCCGGACGAGCTCGCCAAGCTCGGCTCCTATGTCGAGCCGCTCGGCGCTAAGGCCCTCGTCATCGTGACGCCTTCGGGCAAGAAGCGCGTCGGTGCCAAGATCGAGGGCGGCTTTGCCGAGGCTAAGGCCGAGCTGCTGTTTGAGGACTTTAACGGCGAGTGCTCCAAGGGCGAGGTCGATCGCCTGGTTGCGCTCGCTCGCGACAACGGTTGCGACATCATCGTCGGCGTCGGTGGCGGCAAGATCCTCGACACCGCCAAGGCCGTTGCCTATTACCTGGAATCCCCGGTTATCATCTGCCCCACCATCGCTTCGACCGATGCGCCGTGCTCGGCACTTTCGGTGCTCTACACCGATGACGGCCAGTTCGACAAGTACCTCTTCCTTAAGGCAAACCCCAACATTGTCCTGATGGATACGACGGTTATCGCGGCGAGCCCGGTGCGCCTGACGGTTTCCGGTATGGGCGATGCGCTCGCAACCTATTTCGAGGCTCAGGCGACGCACGATGCCGACGGCGGCACCTGCGCCGGCGGCAAGGGCGGAATGGCCGGCCTGGCGCTCGCCAAGCTCTGCTATGAGACGCTCATGGCCGATGGCGTCAAGGCCAAGGTTGCGCTGGAGAAGGGTGCGCTCACGCCTGCCGTCGAGCACATCATCGAGGCCAATACGCTGCTTTCGGGCATTGGCTTTGAGAGCTCGGGCCTTGCTGCTGCTCATGCCATCCACAATGGTCTGACGATGCTGCCCGAGTGCCACGGCATGTATCACGGCGAGAAGGTCGCCTTCGGCACTATCGTCCAGCTGGTACTCGAGGATGCCCCGACCGAGAAGCTCGAGGAAGTCTTGGGCTTCTGCATTGAGCTTGGCCTGCCGGTCACGATGAAGGAACTTGGCGTTGCCGAGCTTACGCGCGAGCAGGCCATGATTGTTGCCGAGGCCGCCTGCGCACCCGATGACACCATGTGCAACATGCCCTTTGAGGTGACGCCCGAGATGGTCGTAAACGCCATCCTGGGTGCCGACGCTCTGGGCCACTACTATCTCATGGATGAGTAAATCAAGCTAAGGAAGGGGCAAAGCCAACAGATGGCTTTGCCCCTTTTTGCTATGGTGCAAAGGGGCAAGGTTTCTTTGCACCAATTGTTGTTTGATGAAGGGCGGATTCTCGTATGGCGCTTCCTATGGTTTACGGCGGTCCCGGCCGGTATGTTCAGGGGCCGGGGGAGCTTTCGCGCCAGGGCAGGTATTTGTCATGGTTGGGCTGCGCTGCCTATGTCTTGTTTGACCAGGGCACCGAGGATCGGCTGTGCAGGCAGATCGTCGATGGATTTCTGGACGAAGATCTAAGCGAGCCGTTCTTTAAGATTTATGATGGTCCGTGTACGGAAGAGGCCGTTGTCGAAATGGCTAAGGAAGCCCAGGCCGAGTATTGCGACATGGTAGTGGGTATTGGCGGCGGCAAAATGCTCGATATCGCCAAGGCCGTTGCGTTTTATGCCGAGTTGCCGTTGTGCGTATGCCCCACGGCGGCGTCGATGGACGGTCCGTGCAGCGTGATTTCCGATGGCGACCTGCAGGGTGTTGCAAATGCGGTCTTTAGAAACGAGCGTAATATGGCAAACGAGCAGGCCAAGGTGACCAAACTAAAGCTCGTGCAGCTCATGCGCGAGGCATAGCTTGGCGCTTGATCGACCTTGTGCAATCGAGGCGGCGATAGGCCATAGACTATTTGCCTCAAAGGTGCGCCGCGTGTAATTTGCCCGAGGTGTGAACCGATGGCGTATCATTATCTCTTGCTTGTTTGCACTGCTCAGGGAGGGGCCGCGCATGGCGCAGGAACACGATCTGTTTGATGACATTATCGAGATCAGCAAGGGTTTCGACTTTCTTAAAAATCCGCTTGGCGGCGTGACCGATGCACTCGATCCGTCGGCGCCGCAGTGGAATCCTGCCGACTACAAGGAGCGCCCGCGCGGCAATACCATTCCGTGCCTGACCTGCAAAAACGAAAAGAGCGGCTGCACCGCGTGCATGGACGTGTGCCCGGTCAACGCTATCGAGGTCGAGGAAGACGCCATCGAGATCCTCGACTCCTGCCGCAAGTGCGGTCTGTGCGCCGCTGCCTGCCCGACCGAGGCGATCATCTCGCCGCGCTTGGCGCCCAAAAACCTGTATGACGATATCGTCTCTGCTGCTACGAGCCACGAGACCGCCTACGTCACCTGCACGCGCGCCCTCAAGCGCATGCCGCGTGAGAACGAGGTCGTCGTTGCCTGCGTGGGCGATATTACTGCCGAGACCTGGTTCTCGGTACTGGCCGACTATCCCAACGTGAGTGTGTACCTGCCGTTGGGTGTGTGCGATAAATGCCGCAACACCGGCGGTGAGGACATTCTGGGCGAGGCGATTGCGAAGGCCGAAGAGTGGACTGGCACGGGCATGGGCCTGGAGGTCGACCCCAAGAGCCTCAAGTGCCATAAGCGCCGCGAGTACGAGCGCAAGGAGTACATGGAAAAGATTGCCCGCACCACGGGCCTGACGGTGACCAAGCTCAACCCGGCGACGGCGGCGCTGGCCTCGGTGACGCAAAAGCTCAAGGCCCATCGCCATCAGATTACCCAGCTGGAGCGCACACTCAACACCATGTGCGGCACTACGACGACCAAGCGTCGCCGTTCGCTCACGCACGGGCGCCAACTGGTACTCTCGACGCTGCAAAACCATCCCGAGCTTGCCCAGAACATACAGGTGAGCACGCCGGAGTGCGATTTTGACAAGTGCACGTCGTGCGGCGAGTGCGTCAATGTATGCCCCACGTTCGCCTGCGATTTGGTGGGAAGCGGCCGCTTTGCGTTGGAGTCTACGTATTGTTTAGGCTGCGGCGCCTGTGTCAAGGTTTGTCCCGAGCATGCGCTCAAGCTTGTTGAACACGACGCGTCCAATCTGGTCGTCGTCGATCCCGAAGCCGAGGAAAAGGCCGCCCAGAAGGCGAAGGCTCACGAAGAAGCTGAGAAGGTCAAGGCCGAGGCAAAGGCCAAGCTGGACAAGATGCTCGACCAGGTGGAAAAGCTCGCGGACTAGTTAAAAGAGCGTAAATGATGGCCGGTGGGACAGGTACTGCCCCGCCGGCCAAAAAAGTTGCGGTGGAATAGTTCCTGTTTTGCCCTTAAGCTGGCCATTCTAGGAACTATTCCACCGCAACTAATAAATGGTTAGTTCATGCTGCTTTGGTGGCCGGTTCGACTGGTACCGTTGCGCGTCACGGTTTCATGGAGCAAAAAGAACCCGGGGACCTGTTTGGTCTCGGTGTATTCCATAAGGATGCCGTCGGCGTTGTAGGTCTGCCCGCGTATAACGGCGAGTGCGTTAAAGTCGTCGAGATCGAGCACGCGCGTATCCTCGGGCGTGGGATGCTCGATCGTCACATCGCGTTTGCCCGTGGCAATCTTAATGCCAAGATCTTCTTCGAGGTAACGATAGATCGAGTCGTTGACAATCTCGGGTGTCAGCCCCGGTACCTGTGAGCTTAGATAATAGGAGTCGTCGGAGCACACGGCTTGTCCGTCTGCATAACGGATGCGTTTGGCGCGTGTGAGCTCACAGCCTTCGGGAAACCCGGTAATCTTGGAGAGCGCCTTGCTGCAGATGAGGAGCTCAAAGACGGTGGTGACAGTCTTGAGCTCAAAGCCTCGGTTGACCGCGATTTCCTTAAAGGTCTCGAGTCCGCCGCCATCACGACTCTTCTCGTCACTGATGTTGCGAATGACGCGCATGCCTTTGCCTTGCTGGGGGAGCACGTAACCATCTGCCGCAAGCATCGAGATGGCGCGACGGACCGTCATGCGCGAACAGTCAAACAGCTGCGTGAGCTCAGTCTCCGAAGGCAGATAACTCTGATAGGCGTATGTGCCGTCGTCAATCGACTGCTTCACGTTGTCATAAATAGTTTGGAAGATGGCTCGCGCCATGACGGTCTCCTAGAGCTGAGTGCGCGAGCGGTGGATGAGGACCGCTCGCGCAGGTGTCGATCGATTTACTTGCTGGGGTCGATTATATATTTACCCATGGCACGCAGAGCTGGGTCTGACAGGATGGCGCCGAGTTCGTCGAGGGAAGCCACCTTGGCGACCATCGAGGATACGTCGAGCCTGCCTGAGTCGATGAGCTCGAGCGC
>OLWB01002001.1_pt1 | contig 17369 bp, 6 predicted proteins | sample 1673331 | NCBI WGS metagenome assembly OLWB01 (sample SAMEA3178943, study PRJEB25190) | human gut metagenome | biome: human gut; feature: human-associated habitat; material: faeces | place: Austria | collected 2013
AGCTTTTGTCTTTGGAAAGCAATTGTTCCAACTCGGCATACGTTTCCTTTTGAAGCGTGAGCCACTCGTTTATTTTCAGTTCGTCTTGTTGCAAGACAGCAGTCAGACGGACTAATTCCTTTTCCAACTGTGCGGTCTGCCCTTTGTAAGATTCCGCCTGCACAGTTAAAGAATGATGCAAGTTCATGGCTTTTTCCAGTTGTTGTTCCAGTTCCTTTTGCCGTCTTGCATGGGTTGCAACCACTGTTTCGGTGGATTCACCATTCAGCAGGGAAGACCGCAGACGAGCACGTTCGTTCAATTCTGCCTGCTGTCTTTCTTCTTTTTGTTTCTTTTCTTCGTACAAACCAATGGCATTGGCTTCTTCTTTTTTCAAACTATCTCTTTGGGCTGATTTTGAGGTAAGAGCCTCTTTTATTTCGGTCTGCTCTTGCAAACGGGCATTCCATTGCCTGCCGAATTGCTGGACATAATGTTTCAATGTGCCCTGCTCCAACAAATCTTTCCAATTGGGAATAATGGATACGTATGTTTCTACTTTTTTCAGCGTATCATCAACTTGCGCCACATAATTTTCAATCAATGCGGAAAGACGGGCCATCTCCAGTTGGCGGGCATTCAGCGTGTTTTTCAGTTGTTCCGTTTTTTTAGCAACCTGTTCTTTCGCACGGTTCAGTTCCTCTTCCTGCAAGGATTGGACATTGGTCTGTTCCCTCATCGGATGATGGAAACTCCCGCAGACCGGGCATGGCTTTCCTTCCTCCAACTGCTCACGAAGCAACAGCACCTCTGCCGGCAACAGTCGGTTCAGACGCTCGGCTTCCTGTTGTACCGATTTTAACCGCTGTTCCTCCGCTTCACTCGCTTTCTTTACTTTATCCAGCAGTTGACGGTTCGATACGCTTTGCGCCCTTGCCATTTCCAGATTAGTAAGCAAGCTGGTAATCAGTTCAACGGCAGGAATCAATTGGGAATAAGCGGTATATCGTTCAAACCAGGTTTGCAAGGCGGTTTGCTTCTCCATCAACAAACTTATATCCTTCTCTGTCTTACAAACGGATTGACGCAGATTATCTTTAGCCTGCAATGCCAAAGCCGCTTCTTTCTGACTTTCCGCCAATTGCTTTCTATTTTCCACCAACTGCACATCCAATGCTCTGGCTTTATCCAATTGCGGTTCTTGCTGCGACAAATAGGTCTTAAATTCCGCCAGTTCTTTCTGAGCGGCTTCCCACTGCACGTTCGCGGAAGTCTGTAAAGCCGCATTCTGCCGGATGGCGACCTGTATTTCGCTCAACCGGGAACGACCGGCAGCTATCTGTTGCCGGGCATTACGCTGTTCCATATACACATCGCGGATATCCTGAGCCTGCTCTATACGAGCCAACAGTTCATAACGCGGACGGGCGACTTCTATTTCTTTTCTGATGCCGGAAAGTGATTCTTCCGCCTGTATGCATCCTGTATTCAAGCGTCCTTCTTCTTCCAGCCATTTCAACTTGCCGGACAACGCCTCCTCTTTCTTCTTCGAAACGGACAAGCGGACTTGTAATTCTTCCTTTTCAGCCGAAAGTTGCTGTAATTGCTCATCTGTCAGCAACTCAATGCCTTTGATACGTTCCTGCAATAATTTATATTCACTTTCCGCCCGCTTGGTGCGTTCATAAATAGAAGCAGAGATACGCGAGTAAATTTCCGTTCCGGTCAGTTTTTCCAAGATTTCGGCTTTATCAGGCTGACGAGCCTTCAGGAAGGTAGCAAAATCTCCTTGAGCCAGCAACACAGAGCGGTTGAACTGTTCGAAAGAGAGTCCGATCAGTTCACTGATGCGGGATAATAATTCGGTCTTCGTCCCTTGCTGTTCCACTCCGGAGGTAAGGTTGGTCAACGTCATTTCCACTTTTTGCAAGGAACCGCTAACCTTCCCACGCGAACGTCGCACCGTCCAGCGTGAACGGAACACCTCTCCTGTCAAAGCGACGAAATCCACTTCCGAATACCCCTCGGCAGTACCCCGGCGAAGGATGGAACGGCTATCGTTCTGTGCAATTCCTCTGTCGGCAACATCCATGACAGAGACGTTATTCTCTTTCGCCTTGTTCATACGTGGCGTACAGTCAAACAAAGCCAGACACAAAGCATCCAGCAAGGTTGACTTTCCGGCTCCGGTACTGCCTGTAATGGCGAATATACCTGCCGAGCACAAAGGTTCGACGGTAAAGTCTATCATAAATTCACCTTCCAATGAAGCCAGATTCTTTCCTCTTATCGCTACTATTTTCATACTCCTGCCTCCTTGATTACACTTTCCAGCAATTGTTTCATGGTATCGGGCATCTCCGTCCCTCCATATTTCCGTTTAAAGACATCCAGTGCCATATCCAGCGGACGGATGGTTTGCAACTCCTCGTAGGAAGTGGCGACAATGCCGCTTGCCTTTTTTTGTGGAAGCATAGCGGCGATGCGTGCCAGGCGGACTGCTTTTCCTTTCAACGCTTCCTCTATCTTATACTTATAAGAAGGTTCCGGCTCGGTCATCAAAATCTTTATTTCCAGATAGGGTGACCGCAACGTGACATCCCCATCGGGCAAATCGCCGATGGCTTGCAGCACTTCTTCCAGCGGACGGGCCTGACGAGGAATACTCATCACGCCGGCTAGCGGTTCAAATGCCAATCTCTCTATGCCGGTACCCTCAGCACTTATCGTTATCATGACCACTCCCGAAGCATTGTTCCTCTCAGCAAAAGACATGGGCATAGGAGTTCCGGAATAACGCACATTCTCCCGATGGGACACACGCTGGGAGCGATGCAGATGCCCCAATGCAGTATAGGCGATAGCCTCATCAAAAGCATCGGGGGATACACATTCCAAGCCTCCGATAACGGTACGTTCCGAACGGTCGTCCTCCGAGATTTCCGAGCCGGTGGCTTGCAGATGTCCCATGGCGATAACGGGAAGTCCTTTCTCCTTCACTTCATTGAAAAGCTGCTCATAAAGCAGTTGGACTCCTTTTGAGTAATTTTCAGCCGAAGGATAATCCCCCTGACGCAGATAGGGAACGGCAAGGCAATAGGCGGTCACTTCCCCTTCTGTGTAAAGGGGGACAATGAGGTGTTGCAAGTCTATATCACCTTCCGCATTGCGGCGCACGACACCGCGAACGGTGACATTCATATCCTCCAACAGGGGATTGGGAGCCTCCAGACGGGCTGCCGAGTCATGATTTCCGGCAATGATGATAATTTGCAAAGAAGGGTTCTCGGACGTAACTTCTCTTAGAAAACGATAATACATTCGTTGTGATTCCGCCGAAGGATTCGGGCTATCGAATACATCACCTGCTATCAACAATACATCTATTTCATGCTGTCTTATCTGCTGTTTCAGCCATTCTAGAAAATGGAGATGCTCTTCCCGCCGGTCGTATTCATAAAAAGTCTGGCCCAGATGCCAGTCTGCTGTATGGAGAATTTTCATTAGCTGTTCGGTTTGTTTCCTGCAAAAATAGGAAAACTAAATGAAAAAAGGTATTTCTTTTAGGTACAACCTCTAAATGAAAACTATTTTTCATGCAGAAAACAAGCAGACATGCCACCTTTTCGCTATCTTTGCCATACGAGATAAATAATAAGAAGAAAGGAGAACGTCATGAGTACAATCACATTGGAATCAATACAAAACGAACTGATTCGGGAAATCCTGGACATCAAGAATGTAAAGGTGTTGGAGTCTGTAAGGAAGACTCTTGTTCATGCTAAAAAGGAAATGGAATCTGTTTCTACCATGGTGGCAGAGGATGAAGAACCCTACATGACCAAAAGTGAAATAATGGACGGGCTGTCCGAGGCTTGCAAAGACATCAAACTGATGCGTGAAGGAAAGCTGAAAGGCCGTCCCATAGAAGAATTGCTCAATGAACTATAAAATCAAAGTATATCGCCACTTCGAAAAAGAAGTAAAGAAACTTTCCAAACGATATAAATCATTGAAGCAAGACTTGACAATTTTAGCCGCAGAACTCATGCAGAACCCTGACATGGGTACTGATTTAGGCAATGGCCTACACAAAGTACGCATGAGTATAGCATCAAAAGGAAAAGGAAAAAGAGGCGGAGCAAGAGTGATCACTCTCATCGCCACTCTATCCAAAGAAGAAAAAGAGATTGGCTTACATTTCATTTATGATAAATCAGAGCGTGAGAATATCACTGATAAAGAGTTACAAGCGGTCTTGAAAGACAACGGAATTATCTGAAAAGACGAACCGGTCATGCCAACTGAGGCATGGCCGGTTTGTATATCTATCATCATTCAGCCACCAGCCGCACCTCATAAATATGCGGAGTCACTTTCTCATTTCCTTTACCGATCTTTATCTCCAGTTGCTCATTGGATTGCATAGATGCAGGTACATCAAATATCCCAACCGATACATCCGAAACCGGTTTACCAGCCAATCGTCCTACTTCCTGCCCGTTTATCCATACTTTTGCATCCTTACGAATCTCGGGACGGAACCGGATACGCACTTTATTGACCTGCTTTCCGTTCGTCTTCATACGATAACTGAACCAACCGGCCGCCTCACGCCAGTGAATCCCTTCATCATCCCCCGTACGGGAATTCTCCATCCGGATGAAATGGTCGCTTTCCGGTTGTTGTTCCCCACAAATCACTTTATCGGCGGTCATACCATCCAATGCGGCACGCTCCTTTTCCTCTTTTGCCAACTGTTCCTGCCTTGCCTGCAACTCCTGTACGGACAGCACAGGCCAATAGACCATATACCGGCACTCGTATAAACGGAAAAACGGTTCCACAGTCATACCCTCATAGCGTTCGGGATAAACTCCGGACAATGTAAATGTCAACGGCTTACCTTCCACTTTTTTCAGATGAGAAAGAAGATTGTTCTTATCCCCCACAATGACAGGCATCGTTTGTAAAGGCAGGCGCGGTCCGGCAGCAATGTGTCCGCCACGACTGTCATCGGCAAACATACCATCCTGATTTTGCTTGCCCAACCGGGCGGCCAGCACAATCGGTCCGTATAAGATGGAATAGTTGGCAGAACCATCCGGCAGTGCAATGGCACGCAAATGCATCGGCAGTTCCAGCCTTACTTTGTCACCTTTTGACCAAGTACGGTTCAGGCTAACATATCCCTCTTTGACCGTTACGTTCTGCCGTTTACCATTAACAGACAAGCGTAATGCTTCCGGCTTCGTCCATTCGGGAATACGGAAAAGGAGGGTGAATTCCTTCTTTCCCTTTTCCGGAGAAATAACAAGAGTACTCCCCTCCTCATCGGGAAAAGCCGTCTGTTGCTCAATTTGGGTATCTCCCCAGCGCAAGGTAGACGGAATGAAAAGATTGACATACAGATTATTATCCTTGTGTCCATAAATCATTTCACCATAACGGGCATGATTTTCCATCCCCGATCCCACACAACACCAGAAACTGGTCTGAGGCTGCGAATAGACCCTGTAATGACCGGCACGCATCGGGGTAAAATAAACAAATCCGCCTTGCACAGGATCTTGCGTGGAAAGGATATGGTTATAAAGCGCCCGTTCGTAATAATCCATAAAATGAACGTCCGCACTCGTTTCATACAGCATTTTTGTAAGGCGGAGCATATTGTAGGTGTTACAAGTCTCAGGCCCCTGCTCGCTGGTGAGCATACTGCTGAAATCATCAGCCGGATGAAAATGCTCACGCACACTGTTACCTCCGATGGTGATGCTGCGATGGTTTACCACTGTCTCCCAGAAATAGCGGGCCGCTTCACTCCAGTCCCGGTTGCCTTCCAAATCGGCAATACGTTTGAAACCTATCACTTTCGGTATTTGGGTATTGGCGTGCATACCAGTCAGTTTATCCTCCTGTCTCAACAAAGGCTGCAACACGGTGTGATGAGAAAATTGATGAGCCAGTTTCAAGTAGCGTTTGTCGCCGGTGATAGCGGCCACATCGGCAAATGTTTCGTTCAGCCCTCCATGTTCGCTGCGCAACATTTCCTGTATCTGTTCATCGCTCAACTTGGATACCAGACGAATCATCCAGTCCGTGAGTTTCACCAACATTTCCTTTGCCTCCCGGCTATCGGTCTGAAGAGTTGCATCACGAAGGCCGGCATATATTTTATGAATATTGTAAAGAGGAACCCAGCGGTCGTTCAATCCGAAACCGGACGCGCGAATGTTTCCTTCCTCTATTTCTTTCCACATTTTGCGCCCGTTTGGGACTCCACACAGATAACCGTCACCGGCGGCATCCTGGCAGCGTTTCAGTTCACTTATCATATAATCCAGACGCGCCTTGATCTCCTTATTTCCCGTAGCGGCATACATATAGGAAAGGGCCGATAAATAATGTCCGCCAATATGTCCGTCCAGCCCTGTATTTTCCCAATTGGTATAATTTTCAGCTTTAGGAGAAAGACCAGCTTCCTTCAAATAAGGAGCTAACAGACGGTCGGGGTCTATTCCCAGCAGATAACGGATATCCATATCCTCTGCGTGTTTGAAAGGGCTGGCGGTGAGCCGCACATCCCTGACTGGAAAACTTTCTACTTTTGCAGGTAGCTGAGCATGCAAAGCTACAGAAGCTATAGCAAAAACGGAAGTGGATAAAATGGTTTTAAGTAAATTCATAATGTATTTTATCGTTTCTTTATTTATTCTGCTGGATATTCAATATGAACATTCTAAAGTTTCACCTCAATTGCCGTACCGGTATAATTCACCATCTTTCCTCCCTTCAATGGTTTATCGCCTTCTCCTGATCTATGATTTACGAGAACTACTTTGAACTTCCTCTTTTCCAACATTCCGGGATATCTTCCTTCACGGTCGCTGATGTGCAAAGTACGGTTACTATCATCCCAACGGAAAGTGATAGTAGAATAAACTCCCTTTTCATAATTGTAATTATCGTTCTCATCCTCATAAAGAATAAAAGTTGCATTAGCACCCGGATAAACACGAATCTCCAGGTCATCCCAACTTTTTTCTGTGGCATACTGCACCGCAGGACCCCAAGGAATTATAGAACCGGCACGGATATAAACTGGCATGATATCAATAGGTACTTCACGCTGTATGGTTTGGCCACCAGCCAACTTTGCCCCAGTCCAGAAATCAAACCAGTTACTTCCCTCAGGCAAATATACATCCGTTTTCTCTATTTTCCGCATATTTTTCTGATAACCATTCTGTTTTTTATCCTGCCATGTATAGAGAGAATCAGTTACCGGACGTACTAAAAAACTACGTCCGAACATATACTCCGTATCCATATCAAGTACTTTCTTGTCTTTCGGAAAATCCATCACCAAAGGACGAATAATACTGCCTGCCTTATTTGTTACTTCCCAAGTAGTACTATATAAATAAGGTAATAAGCGATAACGCAAATGGGTATATTTCTCCAATGCATCATAAGCCCAATCACCTTTATCGCCGAACTGATAGATCTCTACAGCAACAGGACTGGAATTATGAGAACGCATGATAGGTTGGAAAGCTCCCCACTGATACCAACGGACGTGTAACTCATGATAAGCAATATTATTAACATCATTATTATATTTCCAAGCAAAAAATCCTCCCAAGTCAGTGTTCCAGTAAGGAATACCACACAAAGAATAATTCAGGCCAGCTGCCAGTTGCTTGCGCATCACTTCCCAAGTAGAAACGACATCTCCACTCCATGAATGTGAAGCATAACGCTGCTGTCCCAAGAATGAAGAACGGGTAAGTAAGAATACCCGCTTGTCGGAAGTAGTAGCACGCTGGTGCTCATAAACACCTTTATTGGACATCAAAGGAAAAGCATTGTGAACTCTTCGGAAAGAACCTAAATAAGTTTTTGTATCAAAATCTTTATCTTGAACCTCCAGATGATCGGGTTCGGTAGAATCCAGCCACCAGCCGTCCATACCTAGATCGAAAATATTCTTTTTCATTTCATTCCAATAAATATTTCTTGCTACAGAATTGAACGGATCATAAGGTTTCACTCCGGCTTTAGGTGGCCAAGTCTCAAAATGAAGCAAAGCATTCAGACTGTCCATCTTATGATACATCTCTGTCCACGGACCAAAAGAGGCCCATACAGAAATCATGATATGCGCATTCCGCTTGTGTATATAGTCAATCATTTCTTGAGGGCTTTTTATCCTTGGAGTACCATAACGTGCATCCGGATTCTCACCATTCGGAAGATATTTCATGTATTCCTTGTCGCCCATCTTATTAATATAGCGAGGATTCTGGAACTTCATGGAGTTCCAGTTAGAATCACATCCCCAATACTGCCAATCCTGAATGATTCCATCCAAAGGAACTTTCCGATCACGGTATTCATCAACCACTTCGCACAGTTCATCCGGACTCTTATAACGCTCGCGGCACTGCCAGAATCCAAGTGTCCACAGCGGATAAAGAGGAGCCTGCCCGGTCAAATCACGGACTCCGGCTATCACGCCGTCCGCATTGCTACCATAAATGAAATAATAGTCGGCACAATCGCCCACTTCAGAATCGAATGACATTTCTTGCGGATTATCCGTAAACATAGTTGGGGAATAATTGTCCCAATAAAGTCCGTAACCTTTCACTGAATGAATAAAAGGAATACAGATACTCATATTCTTGTTACGAAGAAAAAGTTTTTGATTGCGCTGATTCACTTTTCCAGTCTGTTGTTGCCCCAATCCATAAATCACTTCATCCTTATCTAATAAAAAAGCCTGCCGAACATTGTAAGAAAAAATACCCGCATCATCAAACGGAGTGAACTGTGTCCCATAATCCTTGTCTTTTAACAACACCCTTCCGGTTGCATCATAGAAATTGATTCCACCTGTAGATGAATTTACCTCTACTTGTAATGCATCCGACTTTAAACGAATATACTCTTTATTCATTGCAAACTCCACAGAAGTCTCCTCAGGCTCTTTCATTACTACAAGGCTCTTCTTGTCATACGAGCTTCCCTCCGGTGTCTTATAAACCCGGACGATGGATGGCGTATAAAATGCCACTTCAACATCCATACCTTGTACAGTAGTCTTAACTCCTTGCGATATTTTCTGATAGCTCTGTGCCTGGGAAAATAATCCCAGACAGAGGAGCAACAAAATTATTGAAATCTTTTTACTCATAATTCTTTCTAATTTAATGTAGAAAAGAAAAAACAACCTTTTCATCCTTAAAAAAACATCCAATAAATACTATTTAGAATATCCCGGATTCTGTTTCAGATTACTATTGGTCAACAATACTTTATTTGGAATAGGATACAGATTTTTGGTTTCATCACTCTTATCATGAGAGAACCAAGCTTTCGTGGTGAAGATTCCAAAACGAATCATATCCTGACGGCGGCGTCCTTCCTGACAAAACTCCCAACCTAACTCATCAAGGAAACGACCATATTTAATATCCGTTCCTCCATCATGTTCTGTCTTATAACTATCTCTCCGACCATAATCATATACACTTCCTCCCATCAGTTCCGCGTCTGTAACTTGCGCTTTTTCAGGTTCATTCTTGAAGGCGCGTTCACGTACCTGAGTCACCAAAGCACCTGCTCCCGATTTGCCCAAACGCATCAATGACTCCGCTTTCATCATCAATACATCCGCATATCGTAACAACGGCCAGTCATTGCTCAAACGGTTGGTTATACCGGTGGCATACTCAAACTTACCCCAACGGAACCCATCATCCACATCCGACTGATCAATAGAGGGGACATCTACCGTATAAATCAATGGTTTTCCATCAATACTACGCTTCAAGATTTCACCGGAATAGGTATATTGCTGACCTTGAATATAGTTAGCCTCCAAACGTGCGTCATCCTTATCAAAAGAATTAATAAACTGAGGCACTGCACACACACCACCCCAAGGACGTGCAGTCAACTGATAGGTTTCCTGGTTTTCAGGTGCTAAAGTGTACATGTGGAAATCAAAATCATTCCATCCTGTCACATAAATTTCATCAAACGGCAATGCAAAGATAATTTCTTTAGAATTCTCATTATGCGTTACAAAAACATCCTTCTGATTATTTTCCAATGCATATTCTCCGGACTTCTCGGCATAATTAATCACGATATCACACTCGTCGATACATTTCTGCCATTGAGCAGTGCCCGACCAAACTTCAGCATTCAAATACATTTTGGCCAGCAATGTATGAGCCGCCCACTTATTGAAACGTCCATAATAATAACCTCTCGGCGTTTCGGACAACAAATCCATATTCTCCGTTATTTCTTTCACAATAAAGTCAAAGACCTCTTTGCGAGTAGACTGTTGCGGTAATGAAGTATCTTTAAAGTCTGTCACAATGGGCACATTACCATACAAATCAATCAAAATATAATAATATGAAGCCCTCAGTACTTTCAATTCGGCAATCAACTTTTCTTTCGTTTCTCCATCCACACTGATCACACCTTCTTCTATCTGAGATAAAATACGGTTACAGGTATTCACACCATTGTACGTACGTTCCCATCCTTGAAGCACACCGTCATCCTCGGTAGTCCAAGTATGCTGATGCCATCTTTTATAGATATAACCGTCTACCCATCCAATACCATCACGGGCAGGAAGAACATCTTGATCCGCACACAATTCCTGTGCACGAACCACTCCGTTCCATTGCAGCAACGTTTCACGCCAAGGTATATAAGCGGCATTTACCAGATAACTGACATCTTCCTCCGTTTTCGGTACGTAATCCTCAGACACTACCTGTCCATAGCTCTCATGCAGTAAATCAGTACAAGCTGTATTTCCCAACAATGCGGCTGTCATCAGTCCCATTGTCCATAATTTTATATTTGTTTTCATCTTCAATTCCTTTTTAGTTCATTAAAATTTCACATTAACGCCGAAAGTAAATGAGCGCACACTCGGATATCTGTCACGTGTATCATACCCCGGAGTCAAACCATCTGTTGATACTTCCGGATCAATACCTTTATATCCGGTTATAGTCAAAGCATTCAATACCGAACCATAAATACGGAGTGACTTTATATATTTACCTACCTGACCGAAGCTATATCCCAAAGTGATATTGTCAATCTTCCAATAGTCACCATTTTCTACATAATAGCTGTTGAATTCCGGTTCCACTTCCGAGCTCAACGTATGCTTGCCAAACACCAAGTCATTCACAGACTTCAAACGATTTTCAAAACGGCTGTTTTTTACATTCTCATAATTCATACGTCCACCATTGATTATCTGGAAACCAAACGCGCCACGCATCGTCACATTCAAGTCGAAGTTTTTATAACGAAGAGTATTGTTCCATCCCGCATACCATTTAGGAAGACCGTTACCAATAACATGCTTATCTTCGGGAGCATGAGTAAAATCTTTATAGTTCACCAACTCACCATTCCTGTCTTCGTAGATCCAACGACCTTCACTGTCCACATCTACTACTTTAAAGCCATAAAAATTACCGATGCTTTCACCTACCTGTACTCTGTGAGAATCGGCTACCTGACCGGAGTATTCCACAGTACCCGTATTAAAATAGTCGTAATCCGACTTAAAGATACTGCCAGACAAACTGATTAGCTTATTAGAGTTCAAAGAGAATGTTCCGGTAGTGCTCCATTCAAAATCTTTATTCTGAACAGGAACCACAGTTACCAACACTTCCACACCACGGTTTCTCATTGTACCCCCATTGGCCATCGTCTTATTATACAAGTTCGGAGGAGTCGGTACTCCATATTCGTATATCAAGCCATCCACATCACGGTTATAATAATCAATAGAACCGGACAAACGGCCACCCCATGAAACGAAGTCCAAACCAATATTGGTTTCTTTCTTTTCCTCCCATTTCAAATCAGGATTCGGGTTGGATGCCGGAACAATGGTCTGTACCCAATTCCCATTTACAAAAGCATACGAGCCGTATTTCAACATAGCCACCCCCAGGAAAGGATCTTTAGGCTGTGAACCCGTCACACCATATCCCACACGAAGTTTCAAATCATCAAATATCTTCTGATTCTTCATAAATGCTTCTTCGGTAATTCTCCATCCGACTGATACAGACGGGAAAAGCCCCCATGCATTATCAGTACCCCATAACTGGCTGGCTCCTTCATAACGAAGAGCTCCCATCAACAAATAACGATTCTTGAACGAATAGGTAGCCCGCCCAAAAAAACCGATCAAATTTGTAGGAGTTTTCTTTGAGCCGATATTCGCTTTACCGTCTTTCAAAGCAGAACCGATGCCAATATTATGCCATCCGCCAAAATAATCATCCTGAAAACCATAGTTATCAATCCAAAGTTCTTCAAAGTCTGTTTCATTGTAGCTATAACCACCCAAGACACTAAATTTATGCGCACCGATTTCTTTGTTATATTGTGCAGTAAGTTCCATCAACTTCTCCATCTTGGTATAAGCACCTACCGAAGACCAACCTGCCAATCCATCACGCAAAGCAGAAATATGGTTCAACGTTTCACCATAACCACGGTTCATATTATCACGAATATAAGAGAATACGGCAGAAAGAGTCAAATCTTTGATAGGATTATAAACAATATTTCCATTGTAACGCAACTGCGTCTTTTTTACATTTCCTTCAGCCTCATACAACAAAGCCAACGGATTCTCGTATTCGAATTTGCTCACATTCTCATTCCATGTACCATCCTCATTTCTTACCGGATCAGTCGGGTTTCTACGAGTTGCCTGGCCATATACCCAACCTCTGAAACTACCCCCACTAGTTGTAGATTCCATCTGGTTTTTCTTACCAAACAAACCGAATTTCAACTTCAACTTATCATCAAACATACGGTGGGTTACCTCAATACGTCCTTGAAAACTTTCGAAATCCGATTTTTTCATGATCCCTTGACGAGAGGCATAGTTCAAGTTGGCAATATAATTAGTCTTTGAATTGCCACCCATCAATGACAAGTTATGAACATGGCTAACCGGTGTACGGCTAATCTCATCAATCCAATCCGTATCAGCCCCATGGTCCTGGTCAGGATAAAGGGTACGGAACTCATCTGCATTCAGCATATCCAACTTTTTGGCTATAAGAGAAGTACTGACGTAGCCATTATACTCCACCTGGTTAATATCCACTCCTTTAGCCTGTTTGGTAGTAATTAAAATCACACCATTCGTACCGCGCGTACCATAAATAGCGGCAGCAGAACCATCCTTCAGCACGTCCACGCTCTCCACATCTTCGGGAGCCACTGTACCGAGTTCTCCCGGAATTCCGTCAATCAATACCAAAGGAGCTGTATTAGCTCCACCAATGGTATTTGTACCACGAAGACGTATCTGAGTACTTCCCGTCGGGTCACCGTTAGGATTGGTAATGGCCAGACCGGCTACTTTTCCTTGAATCAGCTGTCCCACATCTTTCACGGCTCCTTTTACAAAGTTGTCGGCTTTCACACTAGCTACAGAACTGGTCACATCACCTTTACGCTGTGTACCGTAACCAATCACCACCACTTCATCCAAGGTTTTGGTATCCTCCTTTAAAACAATCTCTAATGAATTCTTTCCTGCTGTCGGGACTTCCTGAGTGACATAGCCAATATAAGAAATAACCAACACACTCTTTGCCGGAACATCCAACATAAAGTTTCCATCAAAATCGGTAATGGTTCCCATGGTATTATTGCCTTTTACAACAACACTGGCTCCTATGACAGGCTCGCCGGAAGAATCTTTCACCTTACCCGTCACTTTTTGCTGGGCTAAGGCCGTTAATGAAAAGCTTAACAGAGTAAGCAACAAAAACAAATGTTTCATTCTATATTAAATTTAAAGTTATACATACCTTTACTGCGGGAATGAATGAAGAAGATGTGTTTTTCTCCCCGTAAAAGGTTGTGGCAAAAGAATGAAATAGGAAATAGAAATACAGGTGAAGAACCATGCTAACAGGGGATACAAATAGCTCTAGCTATAACTTGACGCATTTGTACCCCCTATTTGCAACAATTAAAGGACAGGAAGATGTTTATTCTTCGTGTTGTGATTTCTGGAACTCACTGGGAGTCATTCCAAATTCCTCCTTAAAGCAAGTGGTGAAATACTTCCGATTAAAATACCCCAACGTAGCGGCAACCTCTGTTACACTTTTGTCTTTATCTTCCAACATGTGTCTGGCATGCTTCATCTTGATGTTCCGGATAAAATCCAATGGAGTTCGGCCTGTTATGGCTTTCAATTTACGGGTCAAAGTAGAACGGGACATATTCATGGCATCAGCTAGAGCTGTCACATCAAAATCAGGCTCAGTAAGGTTATCTTCCACGGCTTTTACCGCTTTCTCCAATAGAAGTTTGTCCAGTTGTACAAACTCAGGTTCAGGCAAATTCACCTTACTATCCAAATAAATACGCATTTTAATCATCTCCTTGCTGTCCGCCCACATTTCATTATTCTTACGGTCCACGCGTTTCAGATAAAGATACAGACTATAACCGGATACACCCATCACTATCAATACATAGAACAAATACGCCCACCAAGTTTCATAAAAAGCAGGAAGGCGTCGGATAGTCAGTTCAGTTACCTCTTTACTCCAAAGACCATTTTCATCCGTCGCTTTCACCTGAAAAGTATAAGTGCCCTTACTCAGATGATTATAAAAAGCCGAGTTTTTTCCACCTTCCACATATACCCACGCTTTGTCCACTCCTATCAACCGATAAGCATAGCGTATCTTTGAAGCATAACGGTGGTTAAGAGAAGAAAAACTAATTTCCAAATTCTGATCATCGGGATGCAATTCTATCCGGTTAATGGAATTGCTACTCTTTCTATCTCCGAATATCAATGATTCTCCTTGCAACTTTATATCAGTTATCTTGGTCTTCACTGCACTAGCCTTTCTTTCCAACCCGTTTGATGGAGTAACCATGCAAATACCCGGAATGCCGCCCCAATAAATATTGCCATCTTTTGCTTGACAAACAGCAGTGGGAAGAAAGCGACGCAACAAGATAGAACCATCCGTGGTAAGATAGGTGCGGAACGAACCGTTACGAGGATTAAATTCTATCAGTTTCTGGTTTGTATCAATCCAAATATGATTATATGCATCAGCCACTATTTGATTCACCTGATTACCGTTCATACCGCAAGCCTCATTATAACTGACCAACTTATTCTCTGAAGGATCATAAGAATAGACTCCTCCGTCACAAGTTCCCAACCACAAAATCCAATCGGGAGCAATAGACAGACAAGAGAAATTCTTGTCCAATTTGAAAGAACGAAGTTTTTCATCCGCCGTTGTCTGAAACAAACCGTTGTCTTGAGTACAAATCCATATCAACCCTTCCTTATTCTCCACGATTCCCATCACATGCCCCACATCGGGATAAACCTGTTTAATTCTTTTCTGACGGACATCATAACTGCAAAGTCCTTTGTTCAAGCCTATCCACAAGATTCCGTGCGAGTCTTCATACAATTTGGTCACCGTAGCGTTCGATTCCACCTGCCCGTTCAAATCAATAAGATCCACCAGATACATCTCCATACCCTTACGGATCATACCATAAACCAATCTATTCAAATCTTTTGCCACCCAAATACCGTTATTAATACGTGCTCGAGCCATCTCTCGTCCGTTATCCAAAGACAACGAAACAAGCTCGGGAAAATCCGAATAGATTTTCACTTTATCCTGCTTCAAGTCATATAACACCAACCCGGTTCTTTCTTGCATCATCCACATCATACCGTCTCCGTCATCACACAAAGCCATTACAGCCGGACTGCGGTTTACTCTGTCCGCCAAAGCGGGTAAGGCATAATCCTTGGTCATATTATCCATCAGATGTACAATGAAACTAGGACGGTCAAAGGCCGACACCCATAGACATCCCCTCCCTTTCAGAACTTCTACCAACATATGATTAACAGGCAGAAGCCCTGTCTGGAATTTCAATTGTTTTAACGTCTTATCCGGTTGTATTTGTAAGGACATGAAATCGTGCCCGGTGGTTAACCAGATATACCCCAGTTTATCATCCTGTACCAGACTAAGGATGACCCCATCCTCCTCACCGGCAGCATTGACCGGTATTTCAGAATATACAAACATAGAATCTTCAGGAGCCGAAGGGTCAAAACGCACCACACCATCCCCCCAGGTTGCCAACCAGAAGTAGTCCTGTTCATTATCCTGAACCATCACCGTAGGATTTTGTCTTCTCATCTTATCAGGATAAGGAACGAACTCGTCTTTTTCTTTGTCCAAATGATATACCCGGCCATTCCACACAGAAATAATAATCTCATGGTTGCGGCTCTCACAAAATCCGGAAATAGTAGTTCTTCCGTACTTATTCCGGAGGGGATACTCTTTGACCAACTGTCCGTTGATGTCATATTTGGCCAATATAGAACGATAGCTCAGCCACATATAGCCGTCACTGGTAGCATATAGATACATCACCGGAATATTCTTCAAACGCTCCCGGTCCATAGGATGTACACTGTAGTCCGATTTATCAAGAATATACACCCCTTTGTCTGTACCGAACCATATATTCCCCTTCTTATCCTCAGCGATACACTCCACCAAATTGTCCTCTAATAATCCCGGAGTTTCAATGTCCGAACGAAACACTTTCACATGATAACCGTCATCACGACATAATCCGTTCACCGTGCCATACCACATATATCCTTCGCTGTCTCTGAAGACGCGATGAATGGCATTTACCGGCAGCTGGTCAATGGTAGGGATATCTGTAATAGTTATGTTCTGAGAACACACCAAGAAGGAGAGAAAAGATAGTATAAAGGTCAATATATATTTCATTGTGCTTTCGGTTAGAATCATAGACTGCCACAAAGTTATAAAAAAGAAACCGGATACTCTAGCAAATTTTAAAATTTGCTAAAGTATCCGATAATTGCTCCACTCGCAGGTTTCCTTCTTTTGAAGCTTCCTCCTTACATCTGTGTCTTTAATTCTTTTTGGTAGCTTCTTCAGCAGTCTGTGTTTCCACCCCTACGGGAAAAGTATATCAATAACCGAAACCGGTTGCTTTTACATACACCTTATAATCTTTAATCATGCCGGGAGCTCCCTGTTCCGCACGTGGCAGAATACGGAAACCGGTCACGTTATATTCTTTGCCGAGATCTATCACCACCTGATGAGGATAAGCCGTATTATCCACCGTCTGCCAGAAAGTACTTTCTTGCAAGTCATAAATCTTGTCGGCTGTGCGGTTACCGCTACGGGTTTCCTCGCTGTCGGCATAAACAATCTTCCAGTTTTCACGAGAGATTTTCTGTCCTT
>OLWB01002011.1_pt1 | contig 17310 bp, 7 predicted proteins | sample 1673331 | NCBI WGS metagenome assembly OLWB01 (sample SAMEA3178943, study PRJEB25190) | human gut metagenome | biome: human gut; feature: human-associated habitat; material: faeces | place: Austria | collected 2013
GCGCATCAGGGACGTCTGTCACCGCAAAATCAGTTAATGGTGTTGCATATACGGCAGTTGTTCTTCACTCCCGAAGGCTGGCCAGTCGCTTCTCCCGAGAGATATGCAGGGACTGCTTCGCGTCAATTCAGCAAAGAAGATCTGGTCGGTGAATGGGAAATCATACGAGTGCAGGAACCGGCATACGAACGTCAGCTGGAAGCCGGACAGATTTTATGGGGAGAAGGAGAACTGAAAGAGAAGGAGTGGAACCTGTCCACCCGAATGACTTTGGCAAAAGACGGCACGTGCAAAGGGCAGATGACCGATAACGAATGGAATATAGTTCAAATGAATGGAAAATGGTCCTTTTTGACCGAAAAACATCTATTAATGGTAGATTTGAACTCGGAGAAGATTGAGAATCTGGTTATCTTTGCAGGACACGATTGGGAGAACGAAACCGAAACAATTCTCTTTACCGGACTCGATAGCCGGGGACGTTCTGTCTGGGGAAAAAGAATCAAATAACTATATATAATTTTATTGAAAACCATGAGAAGATACACAGAATTACTGGCTGCATTAGCCTTATCTACCGGCATGGCACTTCATGCACAAACCAATGAAATGGTGATCCAGGCTAAGAAGTTGGGTGCTGAAATCCAGCCGACAATGTACGGACTCTTTTTTGAAGACATCAATTATGCTGCCGATGGCGGACTTTATGCCGAACTGGTAAAGAACCGTTCATTCGAATTTCCCCAGCGTCTGATGGGATGGAAGACTTATGGAAAGGTGACTTTGCAGGATGACGGTCCTTTTGAACGCAATCCGCATTATGTGCGTCTTGATAATCCGGGACATGCCCACAAGCATACCGGACTGGATAATGAAGGCTTCTTCGGCATCGGGGTTAAGCAAGGTGAAGAATACCGCTTCTCCGTATGGGCACGTCTGCCGCACGGAGGTACAGGTGAAAAGATACGTGTGGAACTTGTAGATACCAAGTCTATGGGCGAACATCAGGCTTTTGCCTCTCAGACACTGACCATTGATTCCAAAGACTGGAAGAAATATCAGGTAATCTTAAAAGCGGGTGTTACCAATCCCAAAGCAACGCTTCGTATTTTCCTTGCTTCCCAGGGTACGGTAGACTTGGAGCATATTTCTCTTTTCCCTGTCGATACTTGGAAGGGGCATGAGAACGGTCTTCGCAAAGACCTTGCGCAGGCTTTGGCGGATATTCATCCGGGAGTTTTCCGTTTTCCCGGTGGTTGCATCGTTGAAGGTACGGATCTCGAAACCCGTTATGACTGGAAGAAATCCGTGGGCCCGGTAGAAAACCGTCCATTGAACGAAAATCGCTGGCAATATACTTTTACCCATCGTTTCTATTCGGATTATTATCAAAGCTACGGACTGGGATTCTATGAGTATTTCCTTCTTTCTGAAGAAATGGGAGCGGCACCGCTTCCGATCCTGAACTGCGGGCTTGCCTGTCAGTATCAGAACAATGAAGAAAAAGCTCACGTAGCAGTTTGCGATCTGGACAGCTATATTCAGGATGCACTTGATCTGATCGAATTTGCCAACGGAGACGTGAACACGACTTGGGGGAAAGTACGTGCCGATATGGGACATCCGGCACCTTTCAATCTGAAATATCTGGGCATCGGTAACGAACAGTGGGGAAAAGAGTATCCCGAACGTCTCGAACCGTTTATCAAGGCTCTTCGCAAGGCACATCCGGAAATCATGATTGTAGGCAGTTCCGGCCCGAACTCCGAAGGAAAAGAATTCGATTACCTGTGGCCTGAGATGAAACGTCTGAAAGCTGATCTGGTAGACGAACACTTCTACCGTCCCGAAAGCTGGTTCCTCAGTCAGGGAGCACGCTATGATAACTATGACCGCAAAGGACCGAAAGTATTTGCCGGCGAATATGCTTGTCACGGAAAAGGAAAGAAATGGAACCACTTCCATGCTGCCTTGCTCGAAGCAGCCTTCATGACCGGATTGGAACGCAATGCCGATATCGTACATATGGCTACTTATGCGCCGCTTTTCGCTCATGTAGAGGGATGGCAATGGCGTCCGGACATGATCTGGTTTGATAATCTCAACTCGGTGCGTACCGTAAGTTACTATGTGCAGCAGCTGTACGCACAGAACAAAGGAACGAATGTACTGCCTCTCACTATGAACAAGAAACCGGTAACGGGGGCGGAAGGACAAAACGGACTTTTTGCCAGTGCAGTCTATGATAAGGATAAGAACGAACTGATTGTCAAAGTAGCTAATACTTCCGATAAGACACAGCCTGTATCCTTGACTTTCGAAGGTCTGAAAAAGCAGGATGTATTGTCCGAAGGACGTTGCATCACTCTTAGTTCACTCGATCAGGACAAAGATAATACGCTTGAACAACCGTTTGCCATCACTCCGCAGGAGACACCGGTAACGATCAATGGTCATGCGTTAACCACCGAACTCGGACCGAACACGTTTGCAGTTTATAAATTCACGAAGAAATAAAATGAATAGCGTTAAACTAGTTATGATTTCATGCGCATTGGCAGCCTTTTCCGGGCTGTCTGCGCAGAATGACACTACTTTTGTAGCCAATGGCAATCCCATCATAAAATATAAATATACAGCCGATCCGGGTGCTATGGTGCATGACGGTAAGGTGTACATTTATGCCGGACATGACGAATGTCCTCCTCCCAGAGAACATTATCAGTTGAATGAATGGTGTGTATTCTCGTCTCCCGATATGAAGACATGGACGGAGCATCCAGTTCCTTTGAAAGCCAAAGATTTCAGTTGGGCAAAAGGGGAAGCATGGGCTAGTCAGGTGATAGAACGTGACGGAAAGTTCTATTGGTATGTGACAGTGGAACATGGCACTATTCACGGAAAATCCATAGGCGTAGCCGTATCTGATTCGCCTGTCGGTCCTTTTAAAGATGCCATCGGCAAACCGCTTCATGACGGAAGCTGGGACTATATTGATCCTACGGTCTTCATTGATGATGACGGTCGTGCTTATCTGTATTGGGGAAATCCGAATATCTATTATGCAGAATTGAATGACGACATGATTTCCTTGAAAGGTGAAGTGGGCAAACTGGAACAGACTGTTGAGAGCTTTGGTGCACCCAATCCGGAAAAGCGTGTCAAAGGTGTTAAGTATAAAGATACTTATACAGAAGGTCCATGGCTTCATAAACGGGAAGGAAAATACTATCTTCTTTATGCTGCCGGAGGTGTACCCGAACATATTGCCTATTCCATGAGTGGCGGACCTCTTGGTCCGTGGAAGTATATGGGAGAAATCATGCCTTTACAAGATACGGGCTCGTTTACTAACCATTGTGGAGTGATAGACTATAAAGGCAATTCTTATTTCTTCTATCATACGGGTAAGCTGCCGGGTGGTGGAGGCTTCGGGCGAAGTGCGGCGGTGGAGCAATTTAAGTATAACGCTGACGGCACTTTCCCGATTATTAATGCTACCCGGGAAGGGGTGTCACCGGTAGGTACGCTCAATCCTTACGAAAGGGTGGAAGCTGAAACAATCGCTTTTTCTGAAGGTGTGAAGTCTGAACCAAATGTGAAAACCGGTATATATATATCTGAAATTCATAATGGAGATTATATAAAGGTACGTGAAGTGGATTTCGGCAATAAATCCCCCAAACGGTTCACTGCTACCGTTGCCAGTGCCCTTCGTGGCGGAACACTTGAAGTACGTACAGACAGTATAAGCGGACCATTAATTGCGGAACTGACTATTCCTTCAACGGGAGGTTGGGAATGCTGGAAAACATTGCAGACTGATATTGTAAAACCGGTCACAGGAATACAAGATATTTATTTTGTATTCAAAGGACGTAAAGGCTGCAAACTGTTTAACTTTGATTGGTACAAGTTTAACAGATAAACATGCTAGAGAGCAGTTGGGTTACTCTTCTTTTTTACTCAACTGCTCTTTCATATACATTGAAGGCGGCATTCCATACAATTCTTTGAATGTTGTCGAGAAATTATTAGGATCAGTGAATCCTGTTAACATGGCTATCTCGGATATGGTATGCTGTTTTTCGGACAATAAACGAGCGGCTTCTTTTAAACGTATATTACGTATAAAGTCACGGGTTGTCTGGTTGGTGAGCTCTTTGAGTTTCCTGTGAAGATGTACGCGGCTAATACCTACCTCGGTGGTGATTGTCTCTATTGTCAAGTTAGGGTTACTGATGTTTTCATTGATCACTTTCATAATACGTTCCATCAATTTCTCATCGGGTGATTTCACTTCCAGTTTCTGAACCTTGTTTTCCAGATTTTGCTGGCCTGTAAATACTTTGCGTAACTGCTGCCGTGTATTAATCAGATTTTCTACCGTCTTTTGCAGAATTTCGATATTGAATGGCTTCATGATATAGGCGTCGGCTCCTGTATTCAGACCTTCAAGGTTGTCTTCTTCCCTCGTTTTTGCAGTAAGCAAAATGACTGGGATATGGTTGAGGTTTACATTCTGCTTGATCTTCCGGCATAAGGTAAGTCCGTCCATTTCGGGCATCATGATGTCACTAATGACTAAGTCCGGAGCCTTTTTAAATATTTGCTCTAATGCTTCTTTACCATTACGGCTTTCCATGATATGAAATTTGTCCCCAAACTCCTTCGCTATATAATTTCGGATTTCTTCGTCGTCTTCTACAATTAATACGCGATATTTAGTTTTTACCCTGACTTTCTTTTCTTCCTTATTTTCTATAATGGGAGAGATGACAGGAACAGTTGGTACGGCTACTGTTACCTTTTGCTCATTGTTGTCAACTTCTTCAGGTCGTAGATGCTTGTTACCCAACGGTAATCGGATAATAAAACGGCAACCCGGTTGTTCTTTATTATTTTCTACATAGATAATTCCATGATGTAATTCCACTAATGAACGAGTAAGATGTAATCCTATTCCTGTTCCGCCTTTCGGATTCTGTTGGCTGTTACGGATCTGATAGAAACGTTCGAAGATATGTTCTTTTTCCTGTTCATCGATGCCTGTTCCGGTATCCGCGATAATTATTTCGGCATATTGTTTCAAGGGATCGGGCAGTGTATTATCTTCTCCCGTACGGATGGTAATATCTATGTTTCCTTTTTCAGGAGTAAACTTGAAGGCATTAGACAGAATATTCAGGATAATCTTATCAAAATTACCTGTGTCTACCCATACATTCAGTTCCCGGAGCGTACTGTGAAGTTGTAGCCGGATATTTTTTGTATTTGCCTGTTGACCGAAAGTTGTACATAAATCCTCAATAAAAGGAATAATATTGGTCTCCCGGAACATCAGGAACATTTGCCCTTTATCAATTTTCCGAATATCCATTAGTTGATTAACAAGATTCAGAATACGTTCCGCATTTCTGTAGATAATATGATATATTTTCAGGCGTTCATTGTTCTCCTCATTCTTAATCAGTTTCTGTAGAGGGCTGATGATTAGAGACATCGGAGTGCGTATCTCATGAGAGATGTTGATAAAGAACTGCAATTTTGCTTCATTGATTTGTTCGGCATGGATATGTTGCAGCATTTCCTGATGCATTCTGTACCGATGTCTGATCTGAAGAATAATGATAAATATAATGGTCAGTAATAATAAGGAATAGATAACTTTGGCCCACCATGAAGCATACCATGCAGGAGATATAAAGATGGTAATTTCTTTTATATTTGAATACACAGTGTTGTCTTTTGCTCTGATTTTAAAGTTATAGGTACCGGGTTTCAGATTGCTGAATGAGATACGGTTTACACCTTTGGGCAAACTAATCCATTTTTCATCGTTGATAGAATAAAGGTAGTTGATGTGTTCGGGGGCATTTAATTCCAGAGTGGCAAACTCGATACTGAACACATTGTCTTTATGGGATAGATAAAACTCTTTTGCGTTGAATACAGGGCAGTTGATAATATTGTGAATACCGGATTTCATTCCTTTTCTAACCGGATTGTTATGCAGGAAAAAGTCGGTAATCCGGATATTCCATGTTTTTGCCGGATTGATAATGTCTTGCGGATTGAAATAGGTGATACCATTCATTCCGCCAAACCAGATAATACCTTGTTTATCTTTGAAGGAGGCATTCTTGTAGAACTCATTTCCCTGTAATCCGTCGCTGACATAATAATTGATAAATTTGTTGTTTTTCTTTTGGAATTGGGAAATTCCGGCATTGGTGCTTATCCAAAGAAAATCTTTTCCATCTCCTTGTATGGCATATATTGTATTACTGGGCAATCCGTCTGCAGTAGTATAAGTGGTTAGTTCTTTCGTATTTTTATTCCAACCGGATAATCCTTCGGAACTGCCCAACCAGACAACTCCTTCGTCATCTTCAAAGATTGAATAAATAACATTTTGTGAGAGTATCTTATGACTTTGAAAATCAGGACTGTCAAGGTCTATACAGTTGATGCCGTCATAAGTTCCGACATACAGTTTATTATCATCGGAATAGTGCAGACAACCTATCCATTCGTTGATTAGAGATGTCCGAGATTGTATGGATGTAAATTCTTTCGTTTTCAGGTCATAGTAGAACAAACCGAATCCCATTGTCGCAATCCAAAGACGCTTGTTTTTATCTTCTGCGAAATCATATACACGTTGTATATAGTTGTTGTTCTTATCTACCAGTTTGTACTGGTAATCGCATAATCCTGTCTGTTTGTTCAGCTTTCCCATACCGTTTATAAAGGAGCCGACCCAAATGTTGTACTCGGAATCTTCATATAGTTTTATAACTGTTGAAGGCACAGAATTAGGGTGATTAGTATGCGAGAAATGTTTAGCCGGTTCTAACTTTTCTGTCAGGGCATAAATTCCGTCATTGTCTGTTCCAACCCATAACATACCGTTGTTGTCTTTGCAGAATGAGGTTATACAACTGGAACCGATCATGTTTTTATCCATGGATTTATGTCCTATATACTTGAAACTGTTTGTTCGGGCAGGTATCTGCATGACTCCTTTCTGATAAACAGCCAACCATAAGTTACCGGAATTGTCTTTTAGGATAGAATGTATTTTTGAATTTTTTGAATCAAAATAGTTGTTGTCAAAATTGTATTCGGAGATTTCATGAGTTTGGTTATTGTAGACACTCATACCTTTACCATCAGTTCCGATATATAATTCATTTTGCGGTCCGGAATAGAGGAAACAGATAGGAAGTTCTCTCTTTTCTTTAAAATCAATAGGTATAAAGGAGTCTTGTCTTTTGTTATAGACGAATAGTCCTTTTCTCATACTTCCTACATAAATATTCCCACGTGAATCTTCACATATACTTTTGACATATCCGTTGTCTTTAGATAAATATAAAGTAAGTTGGTTATTAGAATCAAGACGATATACTCCTTCTTCGTCTTTTGCTATCCAGACATTCTGTTTCTTGTCTTCAATCATAAATCCTGTTGATGTCATGGGGATATCAATTTTTTGAACAGTCAACAGGTAATCTTTGATATTCAACCTGCACAACATATTTCCGGATACCCATATTTCTCCATTTCTCCTTTCGATAAAGGAAACAATATTACTTTCAAATATTTCTCCATTGTCTTCCCTTATTGCAAGTGGGGTAAAATTGTCTGTGGCCGGATCATACATTTGAATTCCCATATATGTACCGATAAACAAATGACCTTTGCTGTCCTCAAAAACAGTACGAACAAAATTGTGGGCTAACGAATGTTCATTATTGGGCTCATGTTTGTATATGGTAAATTTAGCACCGTCATAACGGTTCAGACCATCTTCTGTTGCAATCCAAATGAAACCGTTCCGGTCTTGATATATTTGATTAATCAGACTACTGGAGAGTTCTTTGTCAGTAGTGAATAACTTAGGAGATTGCCCGTTGCATAACAAAGAAAACAATAATAATAGAAAAGTGAATACATTTTTCATAGTTATAGATCGTTGTTTGTTGTACAAAGAAAACTAAAAACCTAAATATAACCTAATAAAAAATGAATATTTTCATTAGGCTCCGGGAGTACAATCGGATGTTGTAACATCGTTTGTAAATAATGTAACATGAGAAAAGATTTATCCCTTCTTCTGTATTATTGTTTTCCTTCGATTGTATTTACAATATAGGTTTTACCCGCCTTTGTTTCGATGTCATATTCGTAAACCTTCTGCAGTTTGGGAGACTGCGCACTTACTCCTTTGGCTACAAGAGGTTGCTTGATAGGAGTGGTGGCGAATAATCTATTTGAGCACTCTTTCCCGTTTACTTGTTTTAAGCCTTTCCCTTTTAGTGGGACATAAGACCGGATGCGGAGCGTACCACCTATATTCGACCGGATGATCGCTTTATTTAACACATTGTTTTTCCAGTCCATATCGACAGTAAAGTTTCCACGTGCCACCAGCCCCTTCACACTCCCTTCTTCCCATGCATCAGGCAATGCCGGCAATAAATGTACGGCACCGTCATGACTTTGGAGCAACATTTCCGCTACTCCGGCTGTATAACCGAAATTACCGTCAATCTGGAAAGGCGGATGGGCATCCAGCATATTGGGATAGGTACGCCCGTTCGGATATTCTTTAGCCAAGTGATCGTTGGGCAATAGTTGAATCATATTTTTAATGATTTGGAAGGCATGGTTTCCATCCAGCATACGTGCCCAGAAATTGACTTTCCAGCCGATACTCCAACCGGTAGCCTTATCACCGCGTTGAAGCAATGTGTTTCTTGCTGCCTGGAATAACTCGGGATTTGAGTATGGAGAAATTTGATTACTCGGATATAGCCCGTACAAATGTGAAATATGACGGTGCTCGTCCTTGGGATTGTCAATATCTTCAAGCCATTCTTGTAGTTGGTTATGCTTTCCTATTTGCATAGGTGGCAACTTCTCTAGTGTTTGTTTGAGGGAGTCTTGGAAAGAGGGGGCTTCACCTGCGATGTATGAAGCCAATAAGGTATTATGCAGTGCATCAAAGGCAATCTGATTGTCCATTGTGCAACCGGCCGTGATGGGACCGTGTTCCGGCGACACAGAAGGCGACACTACCAACCATTTATACACTGGATGTTCTACCAAGAAATCCATGTAGAACTGCGCTGTTCCTTTCAGGATGGGATAATACTCTTTCAGGAACTCTTTATTTCCTGTAAAGAGGTAATGTTGCCAGATATGTTGAGCTAACCATGCGCCGCCGCTAGGCCACATGCCGGCTGCTGCAAAATCGACTACACCACAGATTCTCCATAAGTCGGTGTTATGATGTGCCACCCATCCCCGACAATCATACATGGTTCGGGCTGTTTCTGCTCCTGTGACGGATAAATCTTTCAACATAGAGAATAACGGACTATGTGTTTCACTTAAATTAGTGACTTCTGCCGGCCAATAGTTCATTTCTGTATTGATATTGATGGTGTATTTGCTATCCCAGGGTGCATGAGTACTGTTATTCCATATACCTTGCAGATTAGCCGGTTGCCCACCCGGTTGCGAAGAAGAAATCAGCAGATAACGTCCATAATGGAAAAGTAGAGCTGCCATTGCCATGTCTTCCCCATTTCCGAAGTTTTCAATTCGTTTGGGAGTCTCCAGTTGGGAAGCTTTGCCTGCCGGTAATGTAAGGCGTACACGGTCAAATTGTTTTTTATAATAAGCGATATGGTTTTTGAGAGCTTTTTCGTAAGGTATTTGCATTGCTCTTTTCAGATATTCGCTGGTTCGGTGGGATTCATCGGCGCTGACATCCTGGTAGTTTACGTAGTTGGTTGCTGCCGATATATAAAGGGTGGCTTCTGTTCCTTCATTTATTTGGAGCGTATTTCCTGCCGGGCGGAGAGTGCCATTCGTTTTTACCTGGATTTGACATTCTGCCCGTAGTGCGGCTTTCAAACCTTCCTGCTCTTTCCCTTGACAGGTGACGGTCAGCTGATCGTTCTGAACATTCACCTTATGTACTAGAGGGCAGTTATATGCAATAGTAAAGTTCAGTGCGTTTGCTTTACTTGCTTTGATATGCATAATAATGACATTATCAGTAAATGAAGCAAAAGTGGTGCGGGTATAAGTGACGTCATCCACTTGATAACGGGTAGTTGTCGTTGCATTCTCCAGATTCAGATCGCGGTAAAAGCCGGATCCGTTTTGGTGTTCCGGAAATTCCAGGTAAAGACTACCTAATGTCAGATAGCTCATTCCGTGTTGCTGGGTTAAGAAGTTGGCGTCAATGAGTCTTTGCGCTTCCTTGTTTCTCCCTTCAAAAATCAGTTTGCGTACAACCGGTAGCACATGTACGGCATTCGGGTTATTATTATTGTATGGAGAACCTGCCCAAAATGTTTCTTCGTTGAGTTGTAATTCTTCGCGTTCGATTCCGCCATATACCATGGCTCCAAGACGAGAGTTGCCAATAGGGAGAGCTTCCGACCAATTTTGTGCAGGTTGACTATACCACAGTTTCAGGTCCTGTCCTGAAACAAGGTTGCTTATTAATAGGAATAATACAAAAAAAGTGTTTCTGTTCATATTATATGGATTTGTAGCAAAGGTAGCTCATTTCCCAATACAAAAGGCAAAAAACTGTTTCTGAAATCTACCTTGGAAGTAACTTCTTTCCATATTAATGTTACTAATATATATGGTGTATGTTCCACAGGATAAAATAATAACTGCCGGCTTCTTTTTACAAGCACCGGCAGTTATTATTTAAGCAACTAGCAGATATACTGATCTATGTTACTTTTTAGCAACTAAAACTATATTATTGATATCTACTTTTTTGTTTTTTCCCATCCCAATGGAAACTTTGGTAATAGAACTTGGATCAATTGCAATTTTACCGGCTTTTTCATCTTTAAAAGCACTGAATTGCACCTTCTTCTTGCCTTGGGTATAAAATCCCATAGAAACTTTTACCGTTTCACCATCTTGGGTATATTCTATTTTTAATGAACAGATGGCATTTGTGGCATTTTCATCTAATTTTTCGAAGTTGGTCGCTTCAAAGTTTATTCCGGTGTAATTAGTGTAATCATTTTCAGGAAATACCAAGTTTCCATAACTGGTGGAAATTAAGGTCTGCCCTTCTACTGTCAGTTTATTATTGGCTTCGCATTGACTGACTTCGATAGTCTTGTCTACTTGTGCATTGACACTTAAGATTCCCAGACATGCAACTAATGCTGCTACTAAATACTTTTTCATGTTATTTTCTTTTAGAGGTTAATAGCTGATTTATTTTCTATTGGCAAAGTTAGGATATCTTTTCGGAGAGATAAAAAATCTGTGTTTCAATAGTTTTTGTATATGTTTCATTCTTCTTTTGGTGCAAAGGGGACTAAATTTAAAAACAAATGAAACGAATTAAATAGTCCGATTTTGAAAAGAATTACTTTCTTTGCATAAAGAAAGGACTGTTTGCTATGAAAAGACTATTACTGTTGATGATTGTATTTTTTGGGGGAATTGTACAGGTGGTCGCCGAGAATACATTGTTCTATGATTCCAAACAATTAACTTGCGATCTGATTACTTCCATTTGCCAGGATAAAGATGGGTTTATCTGGATCGGGACAGATTATGGCCTTAATAAATTCAATGGCATACAATTTACTCATTATTATAATAATCCCAAGGATAGCACCTCGTTATCCGATAACTCTGTAAAAGCCTTGATGCTCGATAATGAAGGCACGTTATGGGTGGGAGGTATTGGCGGATTACAATATTATGTTCCGGAAGAAAATGCATTTCGGACAATTAAGTTTGAAGAAAGCTCATCTTTTCATATCATGTGTATCACTCAATTGCGTTCGGGCGAAATATGGGTTGGATCTTCCGGAAGAGGAATATTCCGTATTCGGAAAGATACAGGAACAGGTGAGCAAATGACAGATATTCCTGATGTATCCGAACATGCTCATTATGGAGTCATATATGAAGACCGTCATGGGAGCATCTGGATTGGAGTAAACGGTACCGGTTTACTTCGATATGATCCTTCTACACGAACGAGTAAGATATACACACGGGCAGTTTTAGATGGCGGTTCTACAATTTCCGGAATGGCCGAGGACCATTCGGGAAATTTTCTCCTTTCCACGGGTACTACTGCTTATTATTATGATAGAGAGAATGACCGCTTTACCAAAATAGAACATAATGAATCGTGGCTGCCGGCACGTTCCATACTCGTAAGTCAAAAAGGGACACGTTATTTGGCAACCTTTGGCAAAGGGCTGAAGGTTATTCAACCCGATTTGAAAGAACTCCGTTCCGAGGTGATCACTCTCCCTTTTATTGATGTCGATAATGCTAAAATACGTGCTATTTATGAAGATCATAACCAAAACTTATGGATAGGATGTTATCATAGAGGAATGGTTATGGTGTCTAAAGAATCTACACCTTTCCATTTTTGGAGTGTTCCTACCCGTGAATATCCGCAGGCTGGTGTGATAACTGCCTTGTATAAAGATGATGATGGACATATCGTTAGCGGTGTGGAAGGCGAAGGAGTGTTTAAAATTACTTCGGAAGGAAATATAACCGATCATTTGTTTTCAGGTAAAACGGTTTCATCCATCTATAAGGATTATAGTGGTAATTTGTGGTTTGGAGGTTATTATTCCGGGCTTTATATGCAGGATGCCAAAGGGAACGTACGTTTTATGTTACCGGAAATTAAATTGAAGGATATAAAGAAGATCACAGGTGATGATAAAGGGAACCTATATCTTTCTTTATTCGGTTCCGGATTCATACGATATCACCTGCCCACTCAAACAGTCACGGAATATCAAAGTTCCTCCGGTGGGTTAAGGAACAATTGGATTTATACTCTACTTCTTGATTCCCGGGAAAGATTGTGGATAGGCCACTGTAATGGAGTGGATTATTTCGATCCTGTAACGGAAAAATTTACCCCTGTATTGAGTCAATCGTTGGGTAATTTCATCACTTACTCATTATTGGAAGACGTACGTGGAAATATTTGGGCGGGAACGAATAAGGGACTTATGTGTTATCATCCCGGAACAAAAGAATTTCATTACTATGATGAAGAAGACGGACTTTCTAATAATTTTGTATATGGGTTGGCAGAAGATGAGAGGGGGAATATCTGGTGTAGTACCCTGAAAGGCATTAACCTGATAAAAGTCGCAGAGAATAAGATTGCTTCCTATTATTCCGAACGTGGATTGGTGGATAATGAGTATACTATTGGTGCCAGCTACCAGTCAATGAATGGCCTTATCTATTTGGGAGGTGTGAAGGGAATAACGACTTTTCATCCGGATAGCGTCACTGCGCAAAAAGGGAAGTCGACTGTGATATTATCCAATCTTTATTTGGGAGGAGAAGCAGTGACCGCTAAAAGTAAATCCGGTGGAAAACCCATTTTGGACACTTTTGTAACACGTGCCGACAAAATCAGCCTGGCTTATGAAGACAACACGTTTACGCTTGAGTTTTCCACATTGGATTATCGTAATTCTGGAAATATTTTCTATGAATATCGTATCAGAGAGTATGAAAAGAACTGGACCTCTACTCAATTGGGAATCAATCAGATTACATACAATCATTTAAATTCCGGTAAGTATACATTTGAAATACGCGCCTGTGAGAACGGGCAGTATACCCCTGTGAAGGTGATACGGATTGATATTGCGGCACCGTGGTGGCGTTCGTCTCTGGCTTATGTCTGCTATGCGTTGATATTGCTTGCTGTTGCATTCCAGATTTATTTGAGTGTTCGTCGCCGGCACCAGAAAGAAATGAATGAAGAGAGAATCAAACTTTTTATCAATCTCTCGCATGAGATTCGCTCTCCAATGACTTTGATTGTGAGTCCGTTGGAGAATTTGTTAAAGAGAGACTATGATGCCGATACGATGAAGATGCTGCGTCTGATGCAGAAGAATGCGAATCGTATTATTAATCTGATGAATCAGTTGCTTGATATGCGTAAAATTGAAAAAGGGCAATTGAATATTCATTGCGTTGAAACGGACATGGTGGATTATATCAAAGAATTAATCTCTTTATTTACTTATCAGGCGGAGAAAAGGAACATAAACTTGTGTTTTGATTATGAACAGGAGGAGCTTCCGGCGTGGATTGATCCTAATAATTTTGATAAAGTATTGGTAAACCTGCTGTCGAATGCTTTTAAATATACGCCGGATGGAGGTGAAATAAAAATCAGCCTGCGCGAGAAGGTGAATGAACTTACTGTTGGAGATTTGCAGCATTTTATTGAGATTGAAGTGATTGACAGCGGATCCGGCATTGACGCCAATAAACTGGAAAAGATATTCGAACGTTTTTATCAGGCGCCTTCCAATGGTTTCAATGGAAGTATCGGTTTTGGTATAGGACTGAATCTGTGCCGGATGATAGTTAAATTGCATCACGGCACTATCAATGCTTGTAATCGGCAAGATGCACAAGGAAGTCGTTTCATTATTCATATTCCTTATGGGAAAGATCATTTGAAGAAATCCGAATGGGTGGATGCGGAAAACAAAACTACCTCAAGAGTCCCTTCTGTCTTGGGGCTTTCTCAAGAAAGTGAAGAAGAAACGGCTAAGACAAGAAACCATAAAGCGAATTATAGGATTGTGATCGTAGATGACGACGACGAGATTCTTCGTTTCCTGGAGGCGGAATTGAGCTCGCAATACAAGGTATACATTTGCCGTAACGGGAAAGAGGGTTTGCAAACCATTCTGAAACAACAACCGGATCTTATAATTTCTGATGTCGTGATGCCTGAAATGGATGGTATCTCACTTTTGAAAACGATTCGCAACAATCCGAATGTGAGTCATATACCGTTTATCCTATTGACTTCAAAAGCGGAATATAAAGACCGTATTGAAGGATTAAGTAAAGGTGCGGATGCATATTTAGGAAAACCGTTTGTCGTTGAAGAGTTGAGAGTACATATCAAGAATCTGATTGAGACAAGATTGTTATTGAAAGGAAAGTTCTCTGGTGTCAGGGATCAGGTGGGAAAGATTGAAATTGCTGAAAATAAATCCGGAGATGAACGATTGATGGAACGGGTTATGAATGTGATGAATAAGTTTCTGGATGATTCGGAATTCAATGTAGAAATGCTTGCCAGGGAAGTCGGATTGAGTCGTGTACAGCTTCATCGTAAAATGAAAGATATTACAGGAGTTTCAACATCTGTCTTTATCCGGAATCTACGGATGAAGAAAGCGGCAGCACTACTTCAGGAAGGGAAGCTGAATATTTCAGAAATAGCGGATGCGGTAGGCTTTGATAGTCAGGCTAATTTTGCGACTGTTTTTAAGAAGTTCTATGGAGTATCTCCTTCGGAATATGCTGCGTCTATCAGAAATAAAGGCGAATGATACAAATTTAAAACTGCGTTATACATATAACTAACTTTACGTTACATTTTACCAAACGTTTTGAAATACAAGATTGTAATTTTGTGCTGGTTGAGGGCGATCTAAAGAATCGACAGATGCAAAAGTACAATCTTGTATTTTACTCTTGACTCCTTTTCCTATATTTTAATAATGAATGCATGAAAACACAAAGTTGTATGAACAGGCTTTTATGGATTACTTTATTGGTAATCGGTTTATCTGGATGCTCGGAAGAGAGTTCATCGTCAGAGGAAAATACGGAATCTGGTACGATCCAAGATGGGGATCATACTGATAATGCAACGGTTATTCAATTAAATTCTTCCGATCAATATCAGACAGTGGAAGGGATTGGCGGCGGGATAGCCAATTATGAGAATTGGTATTGTCAACACCCCAATAAAAAAGAATTGTTTGATCTGATTTTCAAAGATTTGGAGATTTCCATGATTCGTATAGGAAACTGGTACGAAAAGAAGATATCGGGTGAGAATCCCGATATTCTTAAACAGCAAAAAGAGATAATGGATGCAGCAACTCAAAGACTGGGGCGTAGCAATTTCTCTGTAATGATGTCTAATTGGCTGGTAGCACCCGATTTGATAGATAGGCCGAAAGAAAAGGGAGCGACACTTAAAAGAAATAATGAAGGGAAGTACATGTATAAAGAATTTGGTGAATGGTGTCGCATGACATTAAAAGCTTATCAGGAAGCAGATATGTCACCGGATTACTTGAGCATGATGAATGAGCCGGATGGGGATAACAGTGCAGGAACCAAAATCCGCTTAGGCTACGGTATCGACGACTCCCAAAAAGCGAATTACGGGAAAGCATTGGACGCCACTTATGAAGCATTCAAAGAGGTGTCTAAGCGTCCCAAGTTAATCGGCCCGGAAGTGCTTGGAATTGGCTATGGTACTTTTAGTAACTATTACAGAGACTTGAATCCTGACCTATTGGATGCTGCTGCTTTCCATTGTTATCATGGTGGTAAGACTTCCGATTATAAAGATAACGACCGTTATTCTTCCGCTCATGCTTTTAAAACTGAATTTCAAAACATAGTCCGGCAAGTTGGCAACAAATCAATTATGATGACGGAGAACTGTTCTTATCATCCTGCTGTTCCCGAAGATGCTGTGAATATTGCACATTTTATATCAAACTCCTTCCGTTATGCAAATGCCACTGTTTATTTGCACTGGGCACTATTATGGGGATATGCAGATGCTGATGAATTAAAAAAGGGGGGTGACGGTTGCATCGCTGTCGAGTGGCCTTGGAGTAGTTCCCGCTGGACGACGGAAAAAGGCTATGTGGTAAGGAGTGAGTTCTATGGGCTTAAGCACTTTACAAAGTACGTCAAGCCGGGTTGGCGGCGGATCGGAGTGGATTATGAACTAAAAGAGGTGGAGGTAGTTGCTTTTCAAGACCCTGATGAATATCAGATAGCTGTCGTTTTAGTCAATTACTCCGAACAGGAGGAGAAAACGGTCAGGTTGGAGAATATTGGCAGTAAGGAGGTATCCTCCATAAGGAAAGTAATACAGACTGATACTCAAAAAGAAAGTTGGTATCAGGAGCTGAAAAACACTGATCCATTTGTCGAATTAGTATTACCAAAAATGAGTGTTACCACTGTTTATTTCAAATTCAAAACAAATTGAAACGTATTTAAAAAGCGAATAAACGTATGTGCAACTTGATGTTACATTTCAAATAGTGTAGTAGAATGTAAGTTCATACTTTTGTGTCGGACATTTGCTAAATATGGGTGTGAAATTATAAAGCAATATTTTATAAATGTAATATATATGAAGAACAATTATTTTTCAAGATGTGTGCTGCTAGCCGGATTATG
>OLWB01002012.1_pt1 | contig 17302 bp, 13 predicted proteins | sample 1673331 | NCBI WGS metagenome assembly OLWB01 (sample SAMEA3178943, study PRJEB25190) | human gut metagenome | biome: human gut; feature: human-associated habitat; material: faeces | place: Austria | collected 2013
ACCATTTAAGAAATGTACACCAACTGCACCAACAGGATCATCTACTTTTAATACTTTATCTACAAATTCAATACCAAATACTACTACGAAGCCTGAAATTATACCAATGATTGCTGCACTTATTGGTGAAACTGTATCACAGCCTGCTGTAATAGCTACAAGTCCTGCAAGCGAACCATTAAGTGTCATTGAAACATCAGGTTTCTTATATCTTATCCATGTAATAATCATTACTGTACATGTTGCAACTGCTGCTGCAAGGTTAGTTGTTACGAAAATCTTTCCTGCTAAGGCAATTGAATCGCCCTCCATCGAAACTGTTGAACAACCATTGAAACCGAACCAGCAGAACCAAAGGATAAATACACCGAGTGCACCAAGTGTTAAACTGTGTCCCGGAATAGCTTTTGGCTTTCCGTCTTTACCATATTTACCAATACGAGGTCCTAATATCCAGGCGCCGATAAGAGCTGCTGCACCACCACACATATGTACTGCTGTTGAACCAGCAAAGTCGTGGAAGCCTCTTGTAGCTAACCAGCCACCGCCCCATATCCAGTGTGCTTCAATAGGATAGATAACTAAACTAATAATAAAACTATATACGCAATAAGAAATAAATTTTGTTCTCTCTGCCATTGCTCCCGAAACAATTGTTGCTGCTGTTGCACAGAACACTGTCTGGAAGATTAAGTATGCATAAAATGGAACTCCATCAGGTAACATTCCTGTTCCGTAATTAGATGCGGTTGCAATACCTTTAATAGAACCGACGAAACCATTTCCTTTACCAAACATCAATCCAAAACCAACTAACCAGAATACCGGAGTACCAATACAGAAGTCCATCAGGTTTTTCATTATAATATTACCGGCGTTCTTTGCTCTGGTAAATCCAGTCTCAACCATCGCAAAACCAGCTTGCATAAAGAATACTAAAGCGGCACCAAGAAGTACCCATATCGTGTTAACAGCACTAAATTCCATAAACACTACCTCCATTCACATTTCTTTTCTCTTTTCAAATATTTTGCATCTTGCGATGCACCAGGCTAGTTCGCGAAACAAAAAAGACGTCTAAGAAATTAATCTTAGACGCCTTCGCCGTTTATGTTGTGTATTATACACCCTCTGAATAATATGTCAAGCACTTTTTAGAAGATTTTTATTTTGACACCATTATTATTGCATAAATTTCCCTATTATGTTATATTTTCTACGAATTACATTTTAGAAAGGCTCACATAAACTTTATATAAGTGAGAACTAAGTGAGGTCTATATGATAGAAATAAAAGGAATTAGTAAAAGCTACGGCAGACACAAAGTTCTTAATAATATATCATTTTCTGTTAAACCCGGGGATTGTATCGGCATCGTAGGTGCAAACGGAACGGGTAAGACAACTTTACTTTCTATAATAAGTGGACTTAGCAAACCCGATAGTGGTGAAATTCTTCTAGATGGCAATAATATTCTTGGCTCATCTAAGAAAGCCATAGATAATATCAGCTATGTTCCACAGGAGAACCCATTGATTTCAGAACTTAGTGCAATAGACAATCTAAGTCTCTGGTACAACGGTAAGAAAAAAGATTTGGTAAAGCAATTAGAATCAGGTATATTAAAAGAACTCGGCATAAATGAGTTTGCAGAAAAAAAAGTTGTGAAAATGTCCGGTGGAATGAAGAAACGTCTAAGTATTGGAATCGCTTTACTTAATAATCCGTCTCTTTTAATCTTAGACGAGCCAAGTGCTGCACTTGACATCGCTGCCAAACACGACATCAGAAATTATATGAAGTATTATACTTCTAAATTAAATAGTTCTATAATTGTCGTATCGCACGACCAGAATGAACTGTCTGTATGCAACCGGTTATTCTTACTTAAAGATGGCTGTTTATCAGAGATTTCCACGAACCTTACAGATGATGAACTTGTTAAATTACTTTAATTCATATTCAGTTAAATGCGTCACAGGTGTCACATTTAACTTTTACCGCATATTGAATCTGATATTCAGTTTGCAGATCTTCCGACATATACACCTGTGGAATGGAGAATACAATGAGAAATAATAAAAAAGAGCCTGTAAATATTAATAATGACTCTAATCAAAATGTCGCAACTGACGAAACAATCAGTAATCTTTTCTTTACAAATGTTTCTGAGGAAGCTGAAGGCAACACAACTAATGTAAAATCTGAAGATAAGACAACTGATATAAAAGTTGAAACTTCTATTGAAGATAATGGTAATTACAAAGTCAATGCCTCGGCTGAAAAAGTTGAAGAAAATGTAACAGATGTAAAGGCTGAAACTTCTATCGAAGACAAAGTAACTGATGTAAAACCTGAAGCTCCTATTGAAGATAAAGTAACTGATTCAAAAACCGATGCTTCTATCGAAGATAATGGTAACAACGACACTAATGATAATGTTAGTAACAAAATTGACAATAACATTAATGAGCGAAGAAATCTTGCACCTAAGCCTGCTAAGACACGTAAGCCAATATTCCCTGTAGTTATAGCCTGTCTTATTCTTGCTGTAGTAGTTGGTGGTATCGCATATATCCTTAACAACGGTAAATCTTCTAAGAAAGATTCCCTTGCCAATAAGCCTTCTTTATTTGAAGGATTGTTCGACTTTACATCACCTGTTGATTCAGCTATTGGAAGTTCAGAACTTATTGCAAACTACAATAAATGTGGAAGTCTCAGCTCAAAAATTACTGTTGATAACATATATGCCGATACAGATATTAGTGGTGCAACTTTAAATGCTACATTTAATCATAATACAGCTTCAAAGCAAGCATCACTTGATGCAGACATTTCTTATAGAGGAATGAAATTATATTCTCTCTTATCCTTTTTCAATGATAAGAAGATAATGTTTAAGATACCTACTTTTAATGAGTCAGTGTATACATATAGCAATAAATTATTTAAAAATGCATTTGATTCATTCAATAATACTGATATAATAAGTCTCTATGTATATGCGATTAAAGAAACATATCCTGATGATTTCAAGACTATCCTTTCAGGAATATCAAGTAACGATACTGATGCTGATTCATATGGTAATAAAGGCACTACATACACAATCAGCGAAGATAGTGTGAAGCTGTTTATTTCTAAATTAATTACTGTAACATTTGATAACAAAGAGTTATTCGCAAGTATTGAATCATTATATGACAAAGATGAAATAAGTGACCTCAAAAAGCAAGCTGAATACGTTGCACATAATTCTGCAAAAGCATATTCGGGCGATATTGCATTTACAGTATGGAAGAACAAGAAAGGTCAGTTAACTAATTTTAATTCTAACAATTCCATCGAAATATCTGGTGAGGAATTCAATATTGATTTCTCAATCGAATCATATGACGAAATCAATCCTGCCGATAGTATGATATTTACATTAACGATTACGGATTCAGATAATAATTTTTCAATAATATATGACAGAACTAAAGAAGTCGAAGATAATACTACTTATTTAAGCCATGATATTTCAGTCCTATCTGGCTATGACTCCTTATTAGAATTAAATGTAGCTGAAGATTTTAACGCAGATTCTAACGACTACAATGTTGAAGCAACACTTAATACTGATACAATTATTGTGTTACAGGGTAAATTTAACAATATCAAAAAAGGAAAAGCTTTTGATTTTGACATGACAAGCTTTCAGGTTACACAAGGATATAATAAGCTGATAACACTTAATGGCAATTTATCTCTTGATACTGGTAAGCCAAAGATTACTAAGCCATCCGGTTCAACTGTAGATATCAATTCACTGTCTGATTCAGAGAAATATAACCTTATAGGCAGTATTAGTAATTTCTTCACTAAAACTATTGAGGATTAAATTTGAAGCTGGTGAAAATATGAATAAGTTAATTTATTTAAAACTTGAATTAAAAAGAAAATTTAAATTAATTCCCCAGATACTAATAGGAACAATTGCCCTGTCACTCGTGGTAGGGGCAATTGTTTTTTGTGCTTCTAAATTACTATATTCAGATGTCTCTATAAAAGAAAAAAGAACCATTGTATTTACGTCACAAGACGATTCAGAAATGACAGGACTTATAGTCTCTGCTCTCAGAAGTTCTAAAAGTATTAATTCTGTTTGTAATATAATTGAATCTGATTATGATACCGCTATTAAAATGGTTCAAAATGAAGATGCTATAGCTGCAGTAATAATACCTAAAGATTTTATGAACAGTCTTATGAATGGCGAAAACTACCCTATATCCATACGTTATTCGTCTACAAAATCCATTTATACTATGGTTATAACTGAGCTTACAAAAGCTGCACAGTATACACTTCAGACTGCCCAGGCAGGCGTTTATACCCTTCACGACTATTATAAGGCTAATGATGTATTAGAATATGAAAACAAAGCTAATAAGTCACTTAATATGATTTATCTTGGCAAAGCCTTTAATAGGGGCAAATTCTTTGACAGACATATAATAACCGCGACTGGTAATTTAAGCACGACTAATTATTATTTTGCTTCAGGAATTATGCTTATCCTGCTACTTCTTGGCTGCGTATTTATTCTTAAGAGTAAAGATACTGACGAGGTTATATCTTTAAAACTGCACCAGAATGGAATTGGCGCAGTTTCACAAACCCTGGCACATCTTATCAGTAATTTTACTGTCTTATATGTGCTTGCATCAACATTTATGATTATACTATATGCCTTAAATTCAAAGATAGATATTGGCTTTCAATTAAGCCTTAAGAACATCTTAATTAACAACTTATTTATATGTCTGTGTTGTTCAGCATTTATGTGCTTTACAGGTAATCTTATGTCCGGTAAATACAGTGCAATCCTGCTACATTTTATCTTAGTTATAATATGTTCATTTATTTCAGGCGCATTTATTCCAGATATACTGCTTCCTGAACCAATATCGAAAATTGCTGATTATATGCCAACGACCTATATTCTTAACATTATTGGAACAATGTTTACAGGTGAAATCTTTACAGAACACATAATTAAATTGCTAATATTTACTGGCATTTTTACATTATTAACGACTATATTTATTAAGATACATTTATTAGAAATTAAGCATTTCGGAAAGAGAGGTAATGACTAGTGAAGAAACTTATACTATGTAATTATCTTTTTATCAAAAGATGCCTTAAACGTACATCATTTATAATATTACTTCTGTTAATTCCAATTTTATGTATGGTTTTTAAAACTAATATCGAGGATACTAAAATCTCAATAAAAACAGGACTATATATAGAAAGTGAAGATAATCTTACAAATAAAATATGCAATAATCTAAAAAATAATTATGAAAGTGTTACTTTTGAAAAGTGCAGCAGTCTTGATGAACTTACATCAAGAGTCGCTTCCGGTGATTATGAATGTGGATATGTATTTAACTCAGATTTCAGTGAAAAAGTCTATGAAAATAAGACTAATAACCTTGTAACTGTATATAAATCACCAGGTACACTTACTGATGCCATAACCGATGAATATGTATTTTCAGAGGTTTTTGCAGAGTATGGCTTTAACGAATTGGCCGAGTTCATAAGCTCGCAGAAGATTTTCACCATTAATGATATAGATTCTTTAAGAAGTACTTTAAGACCAGAATATGATTATTATATGGCAGGAAATGATACGTTTTCATTTGAATATATCAATGCTGACAATGAAACTATTGATAATTCCTCATTGCTTTCATCTTACGTGCTTCTGTCTGTAAGAGGTATTATAACTTTATTTATTATGTTTGCAGCATTTATCGGAACTTTCAATCTGTATAAAGATTCTAAAACCGGAATATTTAATGCATTTAACAATAAAATAAGACCGTTTTGCAAAATGAGCGAAATATTTTCCTTAACTTTATTAGCCGGGATATTTGGCATGTCAGGAATATATTTAAGCGGATTATCTGATGGAATATGGCTTGAAATCTTTAGAATTTTATTATATTCTATAATCTGTACGCTGTATTGCTATATTTTATATAAAATAATTCCTAATTCATTCGCATTTGCAGCACTTATTCCTGTGTTGGTATTAGGAAGCATAATTTTCTGTCCGATATTCATGGATGTATCAGAGATAATACCTATTGTAAAATATATAGCGTGGTTATTCCCACCTAAATATTATTTTGCAATTTAAGATATAAACTATTTATACAAGAATGGAGACAATTTATGAATTACAAAATTATTGTTTTAGATTTAGATGGTACATTAACTAATTCCAAAAAAGAGATTTCAAAGCCTACCCTTGATGCCCTTATTGATATTCAGGAAAGAGGCTATAAAGTAGTATTAGCTTCCGGCAGACCCACTCCCGGCGTGCTTCCATTAGCTAAGGAAGTACAGCTAGATAAATTCGGTGGCTATGTTCTCTCATACAATGGTGCGAAGATAATTGACTGCCGCACTAATGAAGTAATATACCAGAAAACTCTTCCCGGCGAGGTTATCCCTGAACTGTATAATGCAGCCGTTGAATCAAATGTAGGCATTATAAGTTATGATAATGATTGCGTCGTTGTCGGTCGTGAATTAGATAAATATATAGAATTAGAGGCACGAATTAATCATATTCCGCTTAAAAAAGTTGACAATTTCGCAGAATATATTGATTATCCGGTTAATAAATGTCTTATGACTGGTGAACATGAGGTTCTCTTAGAAGTCCAGAAGAAGTTACAGAATAAATATAAATCATTACTCAGCATCTATTTTTCCGAACCATTTTTCTTAGAAATAATGCCTCAAAATATCGATAAAGCACATTCCCTTATCAAACTGCTTAACACCATCGGTATTACGAGTGAAGAAATGGTATGCTGTGGTGACGGTTTCAATGACATTTCTATGATAGAGATTGCCGGGCTCGGTGTCGCCATGGAAAATGCGCAGGACGTAGTTAAGCAGGCTGCTGACTTCATCACTTACTCAAACGATGATGATGGAATTCTTCATGTGATTAAGAAATTCTTCAAATAAATAGGATACTCCAAAGTAACAAAAATAACAGGACATATATTTTGCTCTCACTCCATTATCAGAACATTTAACAGTATTTAATCGCTTTCATTGTACAAATACTGTTAAATGTTCGTCTAAGGTCACAATTCGCATAATATATGTCCTGTTATTTTATTTTCTTTACACTATTCTCTTTCTAATAACCATTGGTAGAACTCTGAATAGTCTTTTCTCTTTTCTTTCGTAAAATCAATTGCTGCTGATGGATGCTGATTTAAACGTCCTGTAAGAAGGTATGGTATATCATATCCCCATACAACACCCTCCTGCTGTAATTTAGCAATATGTTTCTCTATGAACTGTAATACAGGGAATAAATTATATTTAGGATTTTTAAGAAAACCTAATAATAATTCCATTGCACAGTTTCCTGCACCTCTTCCCATACTGCTCATTGTAGCATCTAAGAAATTAACTCCTCTTGATACTGACTCAATTGTATTAGCAAATGCAAGCTGCTGATTGTTATGTGCATGAATACCTATCTCTTTGCCGTATTTTTCACCAACTTCAACATATTTATCAGCTATTACTCTCATCTGTTCAGGGTAAATTGAGCCGTAACTGTCTACGATGTAGATTCCGTCAACACAGCTTTTACCAAGCATCTCAAGTGCAATATCAATATCTGTTTCATTTGCATTAGATATAGCCATAATATTACATGTTGTTTCGTAACCTTTTCTGTTAGCATCTTCTATCATCTCAATTGCTGCTGGCATTGTATTAATATATGTTGCTACTCTTACCATATCAACAGCACTATCACTTCTGTTAACAATGTCATTCTTGTAATCGCATCTTCCAACATCTGCCATTATAGAAATCTTTAAATCACTTACATTGTCACCAACGATATCTCTTATATCATCTTCATTACAGAATTTCCATTTTCCAAATTTATCTACATCGAATATTTCCTTTGAAGCCTTGTAACCGAATTCCATATAGTCAACACCGGCTTTTACATTCGCTTTATATAAATCTCTTACAAATTCATCTGTAAAGTAGAAATTATTAACTAATCCACCATCTCTTAACGTTGCATCCAAAATTTTGATTTCAGGTCTGAAATTCATTATTCTCTTATTCTCTTCCATTTTTATTGTTTCTCCTTCTTATTTAAATTTTCTATTTTATTTAATTTGTATTTTAAATATTCTCATTGCATTTCTATACATGAGATCAGCATAGGCCTCTTTACCTATCTTCTCTTCTAATCCATTAAAATATTCTCTATACAATGACGGTTCGCCTGTCCGGTTGTAATAATATGTATCTATTCCATCAATCGGACTGTCCGTTCCAAATACCACTCTTTCGCTGCCGTATCTTCTTATGACTTCCATAGTCGTACTTACAGGAACCCACGTAGTATCTGCATACAGATTATCTGCTTTAGCCATTAGCTCTACTGCCTCTTTATTATCAGTTCCAAGTCCCATATGTACCATAATAAATTTGACATTAGGATATTTCTTCGCCATATTGTATACATGGATTGGCATAGCCTCTTCGCATCCACCCGTATGTGATGCAACTGGCAAATCATATTTATCTGCAAGCTTAATATATGCTTCAACTTTCTCAGAATCAAAATATGTCTTAGAATGATATGGATGAACCTTTATGCCTTTCACTATATCTAAATTATCCACAAGCATTTTCTCAAATGTCGCATCTGCCGACTCTGTAGCTGGTTTAATACATGGCATAATTCCTATTCTGTCAGGATTTGCTCTTGCGAACTTAATTGCTCTTTCAAATGATGCTTTCTGCGATTTCTGTATATTCATAGGAATTGGTGTCAAATCATGATTATACTCAGCCGAATCTATATTCGATACAACACAATAATCTATATGATATTTATCCATCATTTCTATAACCATTTCTTCAGTCATCACAAAATTAAGCATATTACATATATGAACATGCGTATCAATAATCATAATTTTCATCCTTTCCATACATTTTCATATAATTAATCGCTAAAATTACTTAAGAATTCTTTAGTCCTTGGATTCTTTGGATTAACTATTACTTCTTCCGGAGTTCCGTCCTCTACAATATATCCATTCTCCATAAATATAACTCTGTTCGATACATCTCTTGCAAAACTCATCTCATGGGTAACGATTACCATAGTCATATGTTCATTTGCCAGTTCTTTGATTACTTTAAGAATCTCACCTGTAAGCTCCGGGTCAAGTGCTGATGTCGGTTCATCAAAGAATAATATCTTAGGATTCATTGCAAGTGCTCTCGCAATTGACACTCTCTGCTGCTGTCCGCCTGATAACTGACATGGATATGCTTTAGCCTTATCCTCAAGTCCCATTCTCTTCAATAAGTCCATACATTCTTTTCGAACTTCTTCTTTATCTCTCTTCTGGACATGAATCGGTGCATCCATAAGATTTTTAAGTACGGTATAATGTGGAAATAAATTAAAATTCTGAAATACTAATCCGAAATATCCCTGTATTCTTCGTAAATCTTTCTTCTTAGCATATACAGAAACATTTTTCTCATTATTAGTTGCCGCATGCTCTCCTAAATATATCAGGTCACCACCGTCCATCTTCTCAAGCATTGTGGCACATCTTAACAAGGTTGACTTTCCTGAGCCTGATGGTCCTATTATGGATACTATCTCGCCCTCGTCTACTGACAGCGAAATATTTTTAAGGACTTCTAAATCATCAAAACTTTTTCTAATATTGTTTATCTCTAATAAAGCCATAACTACCTCCTAATTCTTGTAATAATCCAGACGTTTTTCTATTCTTCCCATAACAAATGCAACTAAGAAGTTAAATATGAAATAGAATACACCTGCAATTACAAAAGGCATCATGGTCGTCTGTGCTGCTGCTATCTTCTTGGCAACCGAAAACATCTCTACATAGGAAATTGCAAATGCAAGTGATGTATCTTTTACCAATGTAATTACTTCATTTGTCACAGGAGGCAATATCTTCTTAATAACCTGTGGAAGTATAATCTTGAAAAATGTCTGTACTTTATTATATCCTAACACTTTAGCCGCTTCATACTGTCCTACCGGCATAGCTTCTATGCCTGAGCGATAGATTTCTGCGAAATATGCTGCATAATTCAATACGAAACCGATTATTACCGCATAAAATCTATACTCTAAAGTAAGACTTCTGTGGAATATGTAATATGGTCCGAAATATACCACTAATAGTTGTAACATTAATGGTGTTCCACGCATTACAGCAATATAAAGTTTTGTAATATTTCTTATAATAAAGAATCTAGACATTCGCCCAAATGCAACTATCATTCCAAGTGGTAATGTAAATATCAGAGTATATGCAAAAATCTTGATAGTTTCTATCATTCCATCCTGCATTAGTTTAATCATTTCATAGGTACTCATTTGTCAGTCAACCTCATTTTATTTCTTTCATTCTATTCTGCTGTATCAAGAATAACATTATCAGTAAGTCCCCATTTATCTGCTATCTCAGCAAATTTTCCGTCTTTTCTCATCTCATCTAATGTTTCCTGGACTTCATCTCTTAATTTCTCATTATTCTTTGCGAAACCAATACCATACTGTTCTGATATAATTGGCTGCTCTAAAATTACATATTTATCACTGCCTCTGCTCTCGAGCTGGTAATTTGCAACACCGATATCCATTGCAATTGCATCTACTGAACCTGCTTCAAGATTCATAAATGCCTGGTTATAATCAGGTATCTCTTCTAATGCCTTAAATGATGCTTTTAAATCTTTACAATCATCTGATTCTAATGCTTCAAGTGCTGAAGATGCTGCCTGAACTGCTACTGTCTTATCCTTAAGATCAGAGAACTCTTTAATTCCTGATTTAGCTGTTACTACGAATACCTGGCTATTATCAACATATGGGTCTGACCATGCATAATCATCAATTCTGTCACTACTCATTGTAAATCCGTTCCATATACAACTGATGTTACCTGCATTAAGCTCCATATCTTTAGAATCCCAGTCCACTGGCTGTTTTACTAATTTCCAGCCTCTTCTCTTACATACTTCTGCTGCAAGGTCTAAGTCAAAACCTACATATTCTCCATTATCGTCCATATATCCATATGGTGGAAATGCTGCATCAAATCCAACAATAAATTTCTTCTTTGAACTTCCGTTAGAACTGCTCTTGCTGCCACAGCCTACAGTTCCGATAACCATTACAAGTGCCATTAAAAGTGCTGCACCCTTTAAAATATTCTTTTTCATTTTACATTTTTCCTTTCTTATTACTAGCTATCAGGTGTCTATAACCTAAATTTATTAATCGCATTAACATTATTTTTATACTTATTATGTACTTTATTTTCATACTAAAAATGCCAATGCATTTTTCGACACATTGGCATTTTAACATATTATCGTGATAAAGTAAAACATAAACTGGCGTAAAACATAAGAAAATTCAATAAATTTGTATGATTTTAAGTTCTAAATTACTTATTTAGAATTTTCTTCAAATCATTTTCAGGTGTACTGATTGGTGAAATTCCATAATTCTCAATCAAAAATCCTAAGACATTTTTAGATATAAATGCAGGCAATGTTGGTCCTAAATAGATGTCTTTTATTCCAAGGTATAACAATGTCAATAAGATACATACTGCCTTCTGCTCATACCACGATAATACCATACTAAGTGGCAGTTCATTTACACCACATTCAAAGGCTTCTGATAATGCTACAGCTACTTTAATTGCACTGTAGGCATCGTTACACTGTCCCATATCCATAATTCGTGGCAGACCTGATATATCTCCCAGGTCTAAATCGTTGAAACGATATTTACCACAGGCTAAAGTCATAATAATGCTGTCTTTAGGTGACTGTTTAACGAATTCTGTATAATAGTTTCTTCCTGTTCTCGCGCCATCGCAACCACCTACCAAGAAGAAATGGCCGATATTTCCCGCCTTGACCTCGCTTATGATTTTCTCTGCATTACTAAGCACAGTATTATGTGCAAAGCCTGTCATTACTTCTGTTCCGCCATTTATACCTGTCATCTGGACATCTTCACTATAACCACCAAGAGCAAGTGCTTTCTCAATTACAGGTGTAAAATCTTTCTCATCACCGATATGAACCATTTCAGAATATGACACAACTTCTGTTGTAAATACTCTGTCGGCATAGCTTTCCTTTACAGGCATAAGACAGTTAGTTGTATACAGAATTGCACCTGGTATATTGTCAAATTCTTTCTGCTGATTCTGCCATGCCGTTCCAAAATTTCCTTTAAGATGAGGATATTTCTTAAGTTCAGGATATGCGTGTGCAGGCAGCATTTCTCCATGAGTATATATATTTATCCCCTTATCTTTAGTCTGTTCTAACAATAACTTGATATCTTTTAAATCATGTCCTGTGATTACAATGAACGGACCTTTTTCAATCTTTAATGAAACTTTTGTAGGTTCAGGCATTCCATAACTCTCTGTATTGGCTCTGTCTAATAATTCCATACATTTTAAATTAACCTTGCCTACCTCTAACACTTTTTCAAGTAATTTATCAAAACTGAGATTCTCGCTCACACTTATAAGTGCTTCATATATAAATGCATTTACCTCTTCATCTTCATAGTCTAACATCATTGCGTGATATGCATACGCTGCCATACCCCTCAGTCCAAACAGGATTAATGATTTTAATGAACGTATATCCTCATTCTCTCTCCAGAGATTTATCATATCATATTCATCTGCAATATCATAACTTCTGATATCAGCTATCGTTTTCTTCAACGTATCATCATTGAAATTCACATTTGTAACCGTAGTAAATAATCCCTCGATAAGCAATTTTGTGATTTCTTCATTTCTGTTATCGTTGTATTTTTTAGCAAGCCCCATCAAAGCGCCTGTTAATTCGTCCTGTAATTTCGAAGTAGATGCAGATTTTCCACATACCCCTGCGCAACCTGTACAGCCTGCTTGAGAAGCTGTCTGCTCACACTGAAAACAAAACATATTATCTGACATAGTTATATTCTCCATTCCTCAGACACCCTGTGTCCGCATAATTTTTTATTCTGGCATTTGCAAATCCCTGTTTCATTTACAATGTGATATTACTTCATAAAAAAATAAAGTTCTGTTGTATTTGCAACAAAACTTTATTCCATTTATTTCTTTATTTTTTCAAATACAAATTTTTGCTGTATCTTATAACTAACAAAAAATAAAATTGTATCTACAATAACCTTAAATAGTATTTCTAATCCTACCGGAAATACATAAACAAGTATCGTTACTAATAGTGCACTACATATCATCTGCCCCATAGCTAAAATAATATATTTTATTGCACTCGTTCCAACATTTTCCTTGCTTTTAAAAACTACTATATAATTTATAAAATAATTATACGTAGCTGAAATAATTCTCGCTATAACCGTAGATACCGTAACATACATAGCCGGCATACTTGTTTTTAAGAATAAACAGAATATACCAAACAACACTATATCAATAATGCTGGATGATAATGATGAAAGGATAAACTTCATAATCTTTTCAACTAGAATTTTATATATTCTTATCGAATCTTTGAACGGATCAAAATGTGTCTGATGATTTTCTCCTGAATCATAAATTGTCTCAATCGGTACTTCTACAATTTCTCTTTTTCCTACAACATCAACCAGCATTCGCATTTCAAATTCAAATCTTTCACCTTTAAGTTTAAGTAACTCTTTCATATACTCGCATGGAATACCTCTTAAACCGGTTTGAGTATCAGATATATGTTTACCTGTTACATATTTGAATATTTTTTCAGTAAGTGTATTTCCAAAACGACTTTTCCATGGAATTCCATCCATATTAAATTTTCTTACACCAAGTATGATGCTTTCTTTATTATTTATAACTTCATCAATTACCTTTTGTATACATTCACAACTATGTTGGCCATCGGAATCAGCTGTCACTACAGCCATAACATCATTATAATTATCTAGTATATAAGAAAAGGCAGTCTTTAATGCCCTACCCTTTCCACGATTAACATCATGTGTAAGAAGTCTCCCTCCACGCTTTTCTATTAACTCTTTTGCCCTCTCAAATATGGCATCATAATTATTACCTACACTGCCATCATTTACTAGTATAACAGGACCCATTCCTCTAGAATCTAATTTTTTCAATAGGCTTACTAACCGCTCATCCGGTTCATAAGTTGGTATAATTATTGCTATTTTTCCCATGGTCTATTCCACCGTTTGAATTATTACTTTATTTCCAAGTTGCTCTGGATAATTTTTCTGTATCCAATTATTTACGTTTTCATTATCCTGATCATATACAAATATATATTTTGCTACTACATTATTCAGTTGCTCTTCACTCTGTACTACTGTAGTCCCAATATCAGTACTCTGGAAAATATACTTACCCAAATAATAAGCATATCCAAAATCTTCCGATGGAATCAGAATACAATATGACTCATGCATTGGCACAGCGTATTCAGCGCATGCATCTTCTATCCAATTTCTTTCTGTTGCAACCACTTCATTTTGTACTACTGTTTTCATAGAATTTATGGAACCTGAAGATATATATCTTACAGCAAAAAATGTAACAAATGTGCAAACTGTTGTAATTATAGTCAAAATTTTCTTCTTAGCTGCCTTTGAAATTAATTGAACTACTGAAATCATATTTAAATAAATAATTGCTATAAGTATTGTTTTTGTATATCTTTCGATTGCTGCCAGACTTGTTGCTTCCTCTCCCGGCATTGAGAAAAGATACATTGCAAGCATACCTAACTGGTAAACCACATAAATTACTAATGAAACTACTACCACTTTAAAAAAAGATTTCTTTATGCCTTTGTTTACCAATAATGTTAAAATTCCTATTATAACTGCTATTCCTACTGTAATCCATGTTTCCTTATATGTAATTGCAAATTTGAATAACGAGGAACAGATTTTCATAATATCTTCATGTGACTTTCCTCCAAACACAGATGTATAGTTTTTAACTGTCATGGCATGCTTAGATGTTTCGGCAAATTCAAAAACATATTTACAATGTTTTTGCCAAAGTATTAATGATAAAAATGGTATCCCAACACAAATAATACCATGCAATAATTCCTTATTTTTTCTTGCAAAAATAAATAACTGTATTGCTATAAATGCCACAAAAAAGATTCCTGAATTCTTTATTTGAATTATCTCCACCATATAGAAAGCAGAAAAATAGAAATTTATCTTCTCTCCATCTTTACAGTGCAAATATGTAAATAACAGACCACATACCCCTACAACAGGTAATAATGTATCAACTAACAAATCCGTAATCAGTATGTTATATAAAAATACATAATTCACAAATGAAACTATAACTATGGAAACTGCACCATGATTCTTTTTAGCAAAGGAATATAAAGGTAATATAGCAGCTAACATCATATAGCTTTGTGCTAACATCTGAACTGACTCGCTTGTACATGTTAACTTTGTAAAGAAATATATGTATGTTGCACTACCTAGCGGATATTCCTGAAACATAATTACAGTGTCATCAAAATTCGGATACCTATTCACCTCAAGCATTCTTCTTACAACAATTGCCCAATGCGAAAAATTATCATATTGCACAAATATTTTACCTTTTAGATATACTGCTAATATTAATAACAAAACTAACATCACTATATATCCAATGTTAATATATGATTTTATAAAAGAAATATTTTTATTCTTATAAAAATAGTCAATAACGCTAACAAATCCTATAAAATATAATCCTACAGTTGCTTCGGGAAGCAAATTAAATATGCCCGCCAAAAAAAGTATTGATACCTGAATTGCAATCGTCAGACTAGGTAAAAAATAAATATTTACTTTATCATTGCAAACTTTTCTAATCAACTCAAATGATCCAAGTGTTGAGATTCCAAATAGGCATAATCTCAATAAAACCATCTTTTCTCCTCCCTTACTATCTAACAAAATAAGTGTACTTTTATGTAAATAGCCTATTGTGTAACAAACTAATTTATTATCTCTCAAAATTCATAAATTTACAAGGAAAATCTAAATTTGATTTTATATAATTTCACTCTCCATTTTTAATAATGTAAATTACACTTTATCTGTTATTTATAATATCCAGTGTTTTTCGTATTATATCTATTTTATATTCCTGAAGTTATTGCTATTTCTTTTCCAACTAATGAGACCATATATATCATAATAAAGCGCCAGAACTTTCTATCTTCTAAGACCTAACGATAGAAACTCTGACGCTTAACTTCCCCACTCGGTGGCAGACAAGTATCGTAAACTGTTTTATTTGCTGTTTTTATAACATATAATTTAAAAATCTGATATAAAAAGGAGCAAGTAATCATGATTACAAATTTACATATAAAGAATATAGGGATAATAGACGATTTAGAAATAGATTTAAATAAGGGAATAAATGTGCTAACAGGAGAAACTGGTGCGGGAAAAACTTTAATAATAGACGCTATAAACATAATATGTGGTGGAAGATTTTCAAAAGAAATGATAAGAAAAGGTGAAAATCATTCATATGTTGAATTATGTATGTATGCTCCGCAAGACATACACTCAGTAGACGGAAATATTATAATTACAAGAGAAATCTATAATAATGGAAGAAATATGTGTAAAATAAATGGAAGACTTGTTACAGTAACAGAATTAAAAAAATTTATGAATAATTATATAGAGATACATGGACAAAATGCTAATCAACAATTATTAGATAGTAGGACACACATAAAATATTTGGATGATTTTTCTGGAAAAGAATTATTAGAATTAAAAAAAAGTTATAAAGAAAAATATACAAGATATAATGAAATAAAAAGAGAATTAAGAAATAACTATGGAGATGAAAAAGAAAGACAGAGAACATTAGACTTATTAAAATATCAATTAAATGAAATTAAAGAATCAAAATTAAAAAAAGGAGAAGAGGAAAAACTAGAAGAAAAAAGAAAAATAATAATGAACTCAGAAAAAATTGCAAAAAATTTATCAGAAGCAGATATGGCAATAGGCGAAAACACTATAGATATGATAGAATCAGCAATAAGAGCAGTAGAGAAAATTGAATGTATAGATAAAAAATATGAACAAATTGCATCAAATTTAAAAAGTATATATTATGAAATTCA
>OLWB01002014.1_pt1 | contig 17290 bp, 19 predicted proteins | sample 1673331 | NCBI WGS metagenome assembly OLWB01 (sample SAMEA3178943, study PRJEB25190) | human gut metagenome | biome: human gut; feature: human-associated habitat; material: faeces | place: Austria | collected 2013
TGTGGCTTGACAAGCAAGCCATCGGATTTATCTTTCCGATTCACTATAAAAAAAGGACTGGAAATTAAATCCAGTCTTTTTTTTATCAAGTATTGTCTGCAAGAACTTTTACTTCTGTACGCATATCAGTAATAAAAGTACCTAACTGACTAGAAATCTTATTTATCTCACCAGCATTCCTAGTCTTGAATGATTCATTTATAATGTCATTTACCTTTGTTTTATATTCAGCCATTATATTTCTCAAATCAGACAACTTACTGTTGTACTGTTTATTTGCATAAAGTTCATCTATAGCCTTATAACAACTATTAATTCTGTAGTAAAGAGTCTTGTTAACAGCTGCATATTGCTTATCGACAGCAGTTGTAGCCATTGATGCCCAGTTGTCAGTAGTCTGCTTCATTACAGTAGTTTTAAATTTACCTGCTGTAGCATATGAACCTAAAGAGTAAGTACCCATAGCTTTCTGTAAATCACTTCTTACTGCGTTTACTATCATATCTGAAGGCTCTGCAACAGTTGTAGTTTCTGTTACTGTAGTTGCCTCTGTAGTTTCAGTAACAGTAGTTACTTCTGTAGTTTCTTCTGTTACAGTTGTTTCCTCTGTTGTTGTTTCTGTCACATCTTCATCAGAATCATCAACATCAATCATAACAACCTTATCTTCAGCGTTCCAATCAACAATACCACCAAAGCTTTCAGCTACATATCTAGCCGGAGCAAGAGTTCTGCCGTTTATAATAACCGGTGTTGCGTCCATTTCAGTAACTTTTTCATTTATAAAAAGCATATTTGAATCAATCTGCATAACAACAGTTGTATTGCCCTTTTCACCAGTAATAGTCTTTGTATTTGCATCCCAGTTTACTTTTGCACCACAGGCTTCAAAAATATCTCTTACAGGTACCATTGTTCTACCGTCTATAATAGTAGGAGGTACTTGAGTTTCAATGCTTTTACCATTAACAGTAAGACTAATGTTTTCATCAGCACTTACCTGAACAACTGGAAAAGCTAAAAGAGACACAGCAAGTAAACTTGCAACTAATTTATTAATCTTCATTTATAAACTCTCCTTTTTAAATTACTATATCAACTATTCTCATACTGATATTGTATATCAGACGCCATTTTAGAAGAAAATTGTGACAATTCTGAAACAATAGCAGTTATTTCCTCAGCATTTCGCGTTTTAAAAAATTTATCTATTATTACATTGCCGTCAGCCTTATAACTTCTCATTATATCACCAAAACTAAGTATGCGTTTTGGATATTCTGCATTACCATATACTGAATCCAAGGTACTATAAAAAGAATTTATAGTATAGTACAGACTTTTAGCAGATGCAACATAATTCCTGTCTAAATCTGTAGTAGCTAGTGAATCCCAATTTTTCATAATCTGGTTCATAGTATTACTTTTAAATCTACCTGCTGTTTCATAAGACCCTAAAGAATATGTGCCTAAGGCATGCTCCAAATCATTTCTGACAACTTTTACAATTTCATCAGATGGTTCATTACTTGGTACAACTACAGGAGCAACTGTTGTCATTTCAGTTGTAGTTTCTGTAGTAGTAATCACTGTTGTAGTTGTTGTCATCTCAGTTGTAGTTTCAACTGTTGGAGTAGTTACTCCTGTTATAACTACAACCTTATTTAGTGCATCCCACTGTGTAGTCCCTCCAAAGCCAAGAGCTACATATCTAGCCGGAGCAAGGGTTCTGCCTTCAATAATAACTGGTGTACAATCCATAGTAGCTACACTGGAATTCATATACAACTTGTTGCTACCAACCTGCATAACAACATTTTTGCCACCTTTACTACCAGTAATTTTCTTTGTAGCCGGGTCCCAAGTAACATTTGCTCCACAGGCTTCAAAAATATCTCTTACAGGTACCATAGTTCTCCCACCTATAACTGTTGGAGGAACTTCTGTTCTGATAACAGTACCGTCAATCTCAAGAGATATTACTTTTTCTGAATATGCTGAAACAGTTGGAATTAAGCAAAGTAAACTAATAACTAATGCAACTATTATTCTTGTTAATTTCATATATTCTTTTTACCTATATTTTTCATTATTGCTTTCTTTAATTTTCTTATTCCACCAAATAAAATATGTCGAATAGGTCTTATAGCTACCCAAAAAACAACATAAATTTTGTATAGTGGATTATTTACAGAAAAGGTTTTGCCCTTTCTTTCTATTGTAGTAACTACGCCTACAACTTGACTATGCTTTACATTGTGCTCAATAACCCATTGGTTATCACCACAAATATTGTATGTACCGTCTTTATTTACTGAAATAACTCTGTGAAGTACAAAACTGCCGTCAGGCCTTATATATAACGGCAAATCGTATTTTTTTAAAGAATTTGTTTTCTTTATAACTACTCTGTCGCCGTCATTTCTTAATGTAGGACACATACTATAACCTCTGGGATTAAAGTTCACAGTTCCCCCACTATTGAGCATTTCTTCCATTACACTGTACATTTGTTGCAGTCTGACTTGTTTACTCAAGTAAACCTGCCTCCTTGAGCTTTCCTACAAATTCGTCAATATCGCTACTGGCTGTTTCTTTGTCAATTTCGTATTCAGCTAAAAGAGAATCTAAAAGTTCTTCCTTTGTACAGCCTTTTTCAAGACTTCTCCAGAAAAAAGCACCTACATCATTAAGTGTAATAACACCACTAAAGTTTAATTCGCCCTCTCCAATAGGAACAACAATGTTGCTACCTGCAACTTCTCTAAGTAAATAACCTTCTTTTATTTTCATAACTTTTCCTCCACCTTTATTGAGTTATAGCTAACCTCAACTGCTTCCATATCCATATTGCAACCCATTCTATAAACCTTGATAGTTCTTAAAACCTTATCTAAAATAGTTAAAAGATTTATCATTTCAGATTTATTTTCTGGTCTTATTGTCTGTTGCAATATAAACGGAATTGCTTCCTTAGGTGTAATTTCCTTAACCCAATTATTTTCTGAACGCTCTAAGCACACAATAGCCCCAATAGGAACACGCATATTGATATTTTTATCCGTTTTCCCACTCCAAGGTGTACCATATACATACAATTCTCCGTCTACAAGTCTAATGGCCGGTTTATCATCATTTATGATTTTTGCCTCATCTTCGCCAAAATACTTCTGCCAAAGGCTTGTATGTGTTGATTTTCCCGTACCTGGGTCTGCAGAAAATAAATAAGCTCGTCCATCTTTCACAATACCACTACTATGGAGCATAAAACCATTGAAGTGTAACAAAGCCTCATAAAATGCCGCACCAGTATAAACATATTCCACATCATCACAAGACAAAAGAGGATTTTCTTTTTGAAGTCTAATTATTTCCTCTTTCGGAATATTAATAGTTAAATTAGGCTTTTCAAAGTCAGCTTTATACGGTGGACACTGCTTTTTCATTGTATCATATTTATAGTCAATTAGCAAATTCAAATCTGCTACTCTTAATTTTTCCATAATCTTCCCCTCAGTTCCGTCTTATAGTATAGCATATTTACACATTATCAACAACATTTTTTTAATAAAGCTTCACAAATTGACAATCTGTTAAACGGAATTGTAAAATAGTACCCATCTGCTATATTCTTTACCTTTTCCATAATGTCAAAGGCAATCTCAAGACCGACCTTTTCTCCTTCTTCCTTTGACATATCCATACTAAATTTATCTATTACCCAGTCTGGAATAGTAATACCCGGAAGTTCATTTCTTATGAAATTAGCATTTCTATAACTAACTAAAGGCATAACACCAAACAAAATTGGCACAGATAAGAAAGACTTAATATACTTCAAGCTCTCAATATCTTTATCATCGTATACCGGCTGTGTAAGGAAGTACTTTGCCCCAGCCTTTTCCTTTTCAACTGCACGCCTTACTTCCACATCTAAATTTCTTCTAGCATAGTTTATTGCTCCACCAAAGCAAATTCTATCGTCTGGGAAATTTTCTTCATTAATATTTTCAATATATTTCATAAGTTTTATTGAGTCAAAATTAAATACACTCTTTACCTGCTCTCTACTGGCACTAGGAACAGGGTCACCTGTAATTACCAATAAATTTCTTATGTCATTAATGTGAGCACCTAACAAAAGAGAACTCATACTTATTGCATTTCTATCTCTACAGCAAATATGAGGCATAACATTTATGCCAACTTCTCTCTCTACTTTTGTACTTACAAGAACAGAATCTGCTCTAGTTCTTCCACTTGGAGAGTCGGCAAAAGTAATTATATCTACACTATGCTTTTTCAAATAATTTGCTGTTTCCATAAGTTTTGTAGTATCTGCATTTTTAGGTGGGTCTAATTCAACAGCAATAATTTTTTCGCCCTTTGCCTTATTTGCAAAAAATACATTATTCTTAGGTTCTTTATGTTTATCACTATTTTCTGATAAATCAGCCTTTAATTCCTGTGGCTTTTGATTAAAATCCACAACATCATTTAAAGCCTTAATGTATCTAGGAGTTGTACCACAACAGCCTCCTAAAAATTCAATATTCATAGAGCTGACATCTTTCATAACATCTGAAAAATATTTAATGTTATCTAAAAATACCATTCTATCCTGAATAATTGAAGGATAGCTTGAATTAGGAAGTGCTGCTACTGGCTTTGAAAAATTAAACTTAATTTTCTTTAAAACATTTTGTAAATGTATAGGACCAACGCCACAATTAAAGCCCATGGCATCTATAGCATCAATACCGTCACACTTTTCTAAAAGACGCTCTGCCCCAGCACCTCTTTGTGTAAAACCATGCTGATTAAGACAGAAATTAACTATTGCAAAAGCATCTGGCTTTTGTTTTTTCAAGTACTCTAAAGGTCTTATAATGTCATCAATATCAGCAAAACTTTCAAAATTGAAAATTTCTGCACCCTGTTCAATAAAACAGTCTATAATAAACTCGTATTCCCTTAAAGCTACACCTGTTTCAATAGGTCCAATATCAGCAGCTACATAAGCCTTATCTCCACAAGCCTCTTTTGCAATTTCCCAGCCAGCTTTTATAATGCTTTTAAGTTCTTCTTTATCACAACCTAAACTGCCTGTATTTGCTTCAAATGTGTTGGTACGTATTAAAACAGCTCCTGCATCTACATATTCCTTATGTATTCTTAATACAGTTTCTCTATCCTTTATATTTGCCATTTCCGGAACTAAACACTTGCCATTAAGTTCAGCATAGTATGTACTAAAAGCTCCGTCATAAAGTACCCTGTTATTTTTTATATATTCTCTGAAGTTCATAAACACCTTACCTTACCTGTAGCTATATAAATCAATGCTCTTAACATATCCGTCCCTTACTATGAATTTCATTGAATATGTTGCTTCTGGAACATTTAACAGGTCCTTTCCCTTTTCAACAATTATTCTTTCGTATTTGTATACTAACTGCTGTACTTCTTTTCCTTCTTCATTTGTAGTCACTTCTGTCTGTTCCTGAGGAACTTCTGTTTTCTTAAAGTACAACTGTATAACATAATTTTTGTCGTCTATTTTGCTTGTAATATATTCTTCTTCCTGTTTTCTATTTATATCATAAGCAACCTTTACATCATCAGGTGTGCTACATTTTTTATTATCCTCACCCTTAAGACCAATAACAGATATACCCTTGCTGTTCACTACAGGGAGATTACCACCCTCATAGCTAATATGGCTTACAACTGTATGGTCAGTAGGTACTTCATCACCTTCAAATTTAACTACCTTATCCTTAACATCATAATTGGTTACAGCAAGGTATCTAACCAATTCATTGTCGTTAAAAGGTAAAGCATCTTGGTCTTCATCAAGACCAATTATAAAACTACTGTTTCCGTCTTTATCCGGAGGTGTATATAAACCAAAATCTTCTTTTGAATATGTAACAGACAAATCACTTAAATCAGTACCACTTGTACCTTCAGATGAAGTAATTTCTGTTGTATCATCACCTACTGATGTTTTACTGCTTGTTGCACAGCCAGTTACTGCCAACAAAGACAAAACTATACATAAAAACTTTTTCATACTATTCTCCTTTGCATAATTGTGTATATTATATCATAATTTTATTTTTTTGTACACAATAGTATACTCTATTGACAAAAAATAATAATTATTTAAGTGTGTGCATATAACTTTCAGCTTCATCCCAATTTACTGTAAATCCAGCACCATGGCTACAGAACACAGAACAAGAAGTATTTTCCTTATCCTCGCCTTTATTATAGTTTATTCTTTCTATAACTTCATCAGCAATTTCACATTTTTCATATCCGTCAACAGTCATAACAATGCTTCCTGTTCCTTTAGTAAATGAAAGCAATTCTTCCTGATAATCCATAAATGTTTCAACAGGACCTCTGCCCTTTATTTTGTATGTATTGCCACTTTGAACAGGTGGTTCAAAGCTACCTCTTAACCTTTGAATATCTGTCATAATTCTTCCGGCATATTCTTCTCCGGCATATATTTCAAAGGCATAAAAAGGCTCAAGAATAACATTTTCTGCCTTTTCTAAGCCCTGTCTGATAGCTCTGTAAGTAGCCTGTCTGAAATCTCCACCTTCTGTATGTTTTAAATGAGCTCTACCATTTATCAATGTAATTTTAACATCTGTAAGAGGAGAACCTGTTAATATTCCCTTGTGCTGTTTTTCAAATACGTGAGTCTTTACGAGGGCTTGATAATTAGCTGAAAGTGTATCAACGTGAACTGTACTTTCAAAAGTAATGCCACTATTTCTTTCAGCCGGAGCAATTTCCAACACAACTTCTGCGTAATGTCTTAAAGGTTCATAATGACCATATCCAATAACTGTTTCAGCCACAGTTTCTCTATACTGTACCTCTGGCTTTTCAAATGTAGCACTTATACCAAATCTTGTTGAAAGAATTTCCTGTAAAACTTCAAGCTGTATTTTACCCATTACACTTACTACAATTTCATTAGTTTGTTTTATATATTCTGTCCTAAGCATAGGTTCTTGGTTTTCAAGTATTTTAAGACATTCCATAACCTTATTGCTGTCAGTTCCGTCTAATATATTTACTTTTGATTGTAATGCTGAAATCATAGTATATTTTTCTGCGTTTTTTATAATTTCACCATTTTTTATTATATCGCCACAAGAAACTTCATTTAAGCCTGTAACTCCAAATATCTGACCACCACAGGCCTTATCTGAATTTTCATATTTTTCCCCTTTATAAAAACGAATTTCATTTATCTTTTCGTTGCCTATAGTTTCTTTTACGCCAATAATGCCAGAATTACCCTTTATATAAGCAACTTTTAAACCTTTGGAATCATATCTTATTTTAAAGACTTCTCCACAAAATTCTCCATCAGAACTGTAATCTGTAAAAGTCAATTTATCGAATACACTAAAAAATTGGTCTATGCCAATATCCTTTAAAGCTGAACCTTTCATAGCCACAAAAATATTTCTATTTTTAATGCTATCTTTTATGGCAGTTATTTCATTTCCACTACCATCAAGATATTCTGATAAATAATCTTCATTTCTTTCAGCTATAAATTCCTTATTTTCTTCTTTTGAAATATCCTCAAAAGTGTCTATAAAAAGAACGTCTTCTGTTAATTTTTCTCTTATACTTTCAAGAGTGTTGTCAATATTAAACCCTGTAATATCGCATTTATTCACAAATATGAAAACAGGCACACCATAATTCTCCAAAAGTCTGAAAAGAGTAACTGTATGTGCTTGTACACCATCACTACCGTTAATAATTAATATAGCATAGTCTAAAGCAGACATAGTTCTTTCAGCCTCTGGAGAAAAATCCGTATGCCCAGGGGTATCTATTATGTAATATTTATTTTCATTATAATCAAAGGACGCCTGTTCAGCAAAAACAGTAATTCCTCTTTCTTTTTCAATATTGTCACAATCCAAAAAGGCAGTTTGGTTATCCACCCTGCCTAAATTTCTTATACTTCCATTTTTATATAAAAGCTGTTCACTAAATGTAGTTTTGCCACCGTCAACGTGGGCAAATATTCCTATGGTTTTAAACATCTTCAACCCTACTTTTTTATATAAGCATAAACATCTCTTTTGCCTATACCTCTATCTTTTGCAACCTGTTTCATAGCATCTTTTTCAGACATTCCCTGTTCAATGTACATATTGAAGTGTTCTTCAATAGTCATTTCTTCAAAAGACGCAATTTTATCTTCTTTTATTTTTTCTTTGTCCTTGCCTTCTAACACAAGTACAAACTCACCTTTTGGCTCATTTTCCTTAAAATATTCCAAAACTTCGCCTACAGTACCTCTGTTTACTGTTTCGTGCTTTTTAGTAAGTTCCCTTGCTACAGCAATATTTCTGTCACCTACAGTTTTGTATATACTTTCAAGAGTATCTACCAAATGATGAGGAGCTTCATAGAAAACAGTAGTTCTGCTTTCATCTACTAATCTTTCAAGAACTTCTGTTCTCTGTTTCTTATTTCTAGGTAAAAACCCTTCAAAAATATAACTTCTGCTATTTAAGCCACTTAAAACAAGGGCTGTAACTACTGCTGTTGGTCCAGGCACAACTGTAACTGGAACATCATTTTCATAGCAAAGCTTTATAAGGTCTTCCCCTGGGTCAGAAATACCAGGCATACCGGCATCAGTTACTAAGGCTATATCTTTTCCCTCTTGCAACAATTTAATAAGCTGAGGACCTTTTACATCTTTATTGTGTTCATAATAACTTGTGAGAGGTGTTTTAATATCAAAGTGATTTAATAACTTAACACTTTGTCTTGTATCTTCAGCAGCAATTAAATCCACTTCTGAAAGCACTCTAACCACTCTGTAAGTCATATCTTCTAAATTGCCAATCGGTGTACCACAAATATATAACATTTTTATCTCCTACATATAATACATTTTCTTTAGTTGTTCTGTATAAGTTCCGTCTTGATTATATACTATTATAGGTTCAAGATTTTTGAGTGGTGGTTTTCCACCTTTTGCAAACTCAATAAGTACCAAATTAGGTGCTTTGTTTGCATAAGGCTGTATCATTTGCATAACCTTTGGTTCTAGCTTATGATTTCTGGCTGAGCAGAAAATATCTGTCAATCTTTCTGCCCTGTGAACCATATACAATCTGCCACCAAATTTAAGCATTTTATCTGCATTTTCGAATATATCATCAATATTGCACATTATTTCGTGTCTAGCTATAGCTTTTGGAGAATGGTCATTTTTTGCACCAACACCCTGTGCCATATAAGGTGGATTACAAGTTACAACATTAAATGTAGCACGTTTAAAGTGATTACAAAGATTTTTAATATCATCATTTATAATCTGAACTTTGTCTGATACCTCATTCATAATAACTGACCTTTGAGCCATTTCTGCCACAGGTGTCTGTATTTCAATACCGGTAAAATGTTCTCCATTAGTCTTACCGTACAAAAGCAATGGAATTACTCCATTGCCTGTACACATATCCAAGGCTTTTTCGCCCCTTTTCACTTTTGCAAAGCTAGAAAGAAGAACTGCATCTATACCAAAACAAAAACCATTTTTATTTTGAATAATATACAATCCACTACATTGAAGGTCATCTATTCTTTCTCCCTCAAAAATCTCCATATCTATCATTTGTCTAATAATTCCTTCATTTCCTCTTTAGAAAGACGTTCTTCACGTCTATGCTTACGTTTTACAATAGAAATTTCTTCCGGATTAAAGAAGAATATTGTAACTTCGTCTTTTGGTGGCTTTCTGATAGCTGTTTTAATTACCTGCTTTAATACAGATACACTTAAAACTTCACCTTGACCTTCTGGAGTATCAATTATATCCCCCTCTCCAGGAAGATTTTTAATCAATTCTTCGTAAGAACTCTGTTCATACTGTAAGCAACACATAAGTCTGCCACAAGAACCTGATATTTTACTTGGGTTAAGGGATAAGCCTTGGTCCTTTGCCATTTTAATACTTACTGGGTGGAAATCACCTAAGAAAGTTGCACAGCAAAGAGGTCTGCCACAAATACCAATACCGTTTACCATTTTGGCTTCATCACGAACACCAATCTGTCTTAATTCTATTCTTGTTCTGAAAACTGCTGCTAAATCCTTTACAAGTTCTCTAAAGTCAATTCTGTTGTCAGCAGTAAAGTAGAAAATAATTTTACTATTGTCAAAAGTTATTTCCACATCAATAAGACGCATTGGTAAATTATGCTTTTTTATTTTTTCGTGGCAAATATCAAGAGCCTCTTTTTCTTTTTCCTTATTAGCTGTATATCTTTCTTCATCTTGCTCTGTAGCAATACGGCTTACTTTCTTTAAAGGCTGAACTACTTCATCTTCGCTTATATCTCTTTTGCCTATAACAACAGTACCATATTCAGTACCTCTTGAGGTTTCAACTACAACATGGCTACCTTTTTCAACAGGCAATTCAGCAGGGTCAAAATAGTAAATCTTACCTACTGGCTTAAACCTTACACCAACTACTATCATTCTTACTTCTCCTTTATCTTAAAAAACAGAGTTTCAGTCATAAGCTGAAAATCTCCGTTATTGAGTAATTTCATTCTTGTATCATTTATGGCATCGCATCTTTTTTCCAGCTGTGCTGTATTTGAAGTCTGTGCCATATTTATAATATCATCTATTTTATCTTGTTGAATAACATATCGTCTGCTACCTGTTTTTATATACACAAGTGCATCTCTGTAAAGCAACAGCAATATCTCCAACACAGTGTCGATTTCGTCTTTATATTCCTTCAAGCCCTCAGCCAATTTATACATTTTTATTAAATCAGCTTTTTCCAATTCTCTAGCTAAGTTAAGGGTATAGACCCTTATTTCATTAAAATCCTGTGAGTTACTAAGTTCAACAGCTCTACCAATACTGCCTTGAGAATATCTTGCATACATTTGAGCCTTTTCTCTATCAAGGGAATTGTTGTCAATAAGATATTTTTCAATGAGATTATGGTCTACCGGTCTTAATTTAAATGTAACACATCGGGATAATATAGTGGCAAGAAGTTTATTGTAATTTTCACACAACAACATAAAAATTGCGAACTCTGGTGGTTCTTCAAGTGTTTTAAGAAAAGCATTCTGTGCCGAAACATTCATTTTGTCGGCATCAGGCATTATAAAAATTTTATATTTATTCGAATGGGGTCTATAGATAATATTTTCCCCTATCTGTTCTCTTATTACATCAACTGTAATATCTCTTTTACTATGGGTAATAGTAATAATATCCGGATTATTTCCTGTATCAAAAGTTTTGCAACTTATACATTGTCCACAAGGTTCTGTACCACCGTTGCGACAATTAAGGGTTTTAGCAAAGGCTTTAGCCAGAGTATGTTTTCCTATACCTTTTTCTCCACTAAAGATATAGGCGTGGTTTACACGTTCTCCCATTATGGAATTTTTCAAACTATGGATTATGTTCTCGTGTCCTAATATCTGGTTAAAGCCTATCACATTAAAAACCTCGTTTTTTCATAAAGCTCTCAATATGTTTGAGAATTTCGTTGTGAATATCCTCCTCTGTTTTAAGAGCATCAATGATTTTAATTCTTTCTTTGTTTCTTCTGGCAAGGCTAATATATCCATCAAAAACTCTTTGGTGGAAATTTGCCTTTTCTGCCTCAAGTCTGTCAAGCTCTGCCTGTTTAGACTTTCTGGCAATACTATCTTCTGGTTTAAGTTTCAAAAGAAAAGTAATGTCCGGTTCTAGTGAATTTACACCGGCTCTGTTAATATTCTTTATAAAGTTTTCCCCCATACCTCTTGCAAAGCCCTGATATACAAGACTTGAATCCAAAAATCTGTCACTTATAACAACGCCACCGTCTTTAAGCACAGGTTCAATAACTTCATTAACTAACTGAGCTCTCGCTGCTGCATACAAAAGAGCCTCTGTAATATTAGCCATTTCACTATTATTTTTATCAATTATAATTTCTCTAATTTTTTCTCCTATTGGAGTACCACCCGGTTCTCTGGTACAAACCACTCTGTATCCTCTTTCAGAAAAATATTCTTTAAGTCTGTTAATCTGAGTAGTTTTGCCAGAACCGTCTGTACCCTCAAGGGTTATAAAAAGTCCAGACATAATCTTTCTCCTGTTATTTTATTTTATCTTGCAAGCCATCCACCGTCAACAGCAAGAGTAAAGCCATTTACATAGCTTGCTGCATCAGAGCAAAGGAATACAACAGCACCAGCCATATCCTCTGGTGTACCCCAACGACCGGCAGGAATTCTACCAAGGATTTCATCAGAACGATTTGCATCACTTCTGAGCTGATTTGTATTGTTAGTTGCCATATAACCTGGTGCAATAGCATTTACATTGATATTCTTTGATGCCCATTCATTTGCTAAAGCTCTTGTTAAGCCTAAAATAGCAGACTTACTTGCTGTGTAAGCAGGAACTCTAATACCACCCTGATAGCTAAGCATTGATGCCACATTGACAATCTTGCCACCACCAATCTTTTCAAATTCCTTAGCAAAAGCCTGACACATAAAGAACACAACCTTTTGGTTGATTGTAATAACCTTGTCCCAATCAGCCTCAGGAACATTAATAGCATCTTCTCTTAAAATAATACCTGCATTATTTACAAGAATATCTACCTTGCCAAATTTTTCAACAGTCTTGTCAATAATACCCTGAATAGGTTCTGTTGAGCCTAAGTCAGCAATTACTTCAAGGAATTCGCCACCGTCTTTTTCAATTAAAGCCTTTGTTTCTTCGCAACTTCTTCTGGCAACACCTGCTACCTTTGCACCGGCCTGAGCCAAAGCAACACACATACCCTGACCAAGTCCTGTATTAGCACCTGTAACAACTGCAACCTTACCTTTTAAGCTGAATTTATCCATTATCATATTACTTTCCTCCCTTAAAAATGTTCTCTTTCTTTACCGTTTCATTATAACACATCGCCAAACTCTGTACAAGCCTATTTGATGTATATTTACTCCCATTCATTGACAAAATTTCCACAACTAATTTTATTTTTTCATTAGCCACATTACCCATTGAAAATATTGCAATTTTATGTTAATATGTTACGTAGAAGATATATTGGGAGTGAGAAAAATGGCGATTCAAGAATCCGGTGAAAATTATTTAGAAACTATACTTATTTTGAAAGAACGCAACGGTTATGTTCGTTCAATAGATATTGCACACGAAACAGGTTTTTCTAAGCCTAGTGTTAGTAGAGCCGTATCAATATTGAAGAAGGAGGGTCTTGTAGAAATTGACCCTTTAAACCAGATTTTACTTACTGACAAAGGTCGAGAAATCGCCGAAGGAATTTACGAAAGACACAGAGTTTTAACAAAGTTTTTTGAACATATCGGTGTAGATGCAGATGTTGCAGCAGCTGATGCTTGCAAAATCGAACATATTATAAGTTCCCAGACTTTTGAAAGAATAAAAGAAAAATTCAATTTAAGTGAGTAATAGTTACACCAAATGCACAGAATAAGAAAAAGGAGGTAACGGTATGTCAGTTATTGATGTAAAGACAGCAGATTTTGAAACAGAAGTTTTAAAAAGCGATAAAACAGTTTTAGTTGATTTTTGGGCTGTTTGGTGTGGTCCTTGCAGAATGTTAAGCCCAGTTGTAGACCAAGTAGCAGAAGAAAATCCAGATATAAAAGTTTGCAAAGTCAATGTAGACGAGGAACAACAGCTTGCTATAAAGTACGGTGTTATGAGTATTCCTACTCTTTTAGTTTTTAAGGGCGGCGAACTTGTAAACCAGAGTGTTGGCGTTATTCCAAAGGAAGAAGTTTTAAACTTAATAAAGTAATATTAAGACCATCTGTTTCAGGTGGTCTTTTTTCGTTTCACATAGATAGATTACATAGAAAGACCGTTTCCTACACAGAAAACGGTCTTTCTTTTTATCATATTTCGCTAACTTTTCCTGTCACATACTTCATAAGAAGTATAACATCTCTCATATCTATAGAGCCATCACCATTTATATCGCCCTTTTCAACATAATAAACTATTGTTGAACCACTTGGATATAAACTTATGTTATCTGCTGTACTGCCTTTCTTACAAGTTACATTTAATGCTCCACATCTATAAAAGCCATCTTCTGAAACTGATGTAACACTTTCAGGAATAAAAATATATTTTAAGCCTGTACATTTATAAAAAGCAAAATCCTCTATAGAATTAACTCCCTCTGGAATAATAACTGTTTCAATATCAGTATTGTTCTTAAAAGCATTTTCCCCTATAGCCTTAACATAAACACCACCAATATTTGACGGTATATTAACTACCTTTTCGCTACCACTATAGCCTGTAATTGTTCCTGTTGAAGAATTGAAAGTAAATGCTGTTGTTGTAGCATCGTCTAAATATACTTTTTTTGCTATTGATGGGTAATCAGTATATTTATCTGCTGTTGAGTTTTTGTAGCAGTATATTGTATTTAAGTTACTACAATCTTTAAACGCTGATTCTCCTATACTTGTTACTCCTGCTAGGATTGCTATACTTGTTAAACTACTACAACCCCAAAATGCACAATCTCCTATGCTTGTTACTCCGTCACCTATGACAATTTCTTTAATGTCCTTATTAAGATAAAATGGAGAGTTTCCAATGTAATAATCATTCATATTCCCACTACCACTTATCTTCAATAGACCGTCACTATCTAAGGTGTATGTTACATTCTCTCCACACTTACCACTTTTAACAATGGTAGTAGCTGTTGATTGTGTTGTAACTGTATTTTCTATAGTTGCCCCATAGGTTACATCAAATGTTCCAAACATCAAAACAGTTGCTAAAAACATACCTAATATTTTTCTTTTCATTTTGCCCACACCTTTCTTTAATCCCCTAAATATAAGACCTTTTGTTTCCATACAATATTAGATATTATGTGACAAAAAAGGGACATTTGCAATAGTCCTTCTATCAACTTCAATATCTAAATTATATTTTTATATTACCATTCATATCCATACATTTCGTTTTTGAAACAATATCTTTCATTTCTCCGCCATGTGCACCTGCATTCATCCTAATCGCACCGCCAATAGATCCTGGAATTCCAGCTGCAAATTCGAACCCTTCTATTTCCTCTATTAATAATTTTTGTGCTACAAATCCGTTTTTTACGCCTGCACCTACTGTTATTATATATTCATCATTAATTTTATCTATATTAAAATCTTGTATATCTATTCTTAAGACAATTCCCCTTATACCACCATCTTTTACTAGTAGATTACTACCATTTCCAATAACGGTTATAGGAATTTCATTTTTATTTGCATATTCTAATATGCTTTTTATATCTTGCTCATTTTTAGCATTTACAAATATATCAGCCTTTCCACCAACTTTAAATGAAGTATGTTTTTTCATTGGTTCATCATATCTAATTTGATTTTTATCTATATTAATTTTTGAATTTTCTATTATTTGTTTTATTTTCATCTGTCCCCTCCTTATACTTTAATAATATATCATTTTTTTATAATAATTACAATATATCTACTTGAACAAATCAAAAAAAGCAACACAACATGCTGCTTTTCTATTTAATATAAATTAAGTTTTTCTTTTAATGATAATTTTATATGAGATGGCTCATCAATTTCTATATTCTCATTTTTTTTCTCCTACTAATTCTAATATTTTAGGCAATATTTCAGGAATCTTTAAATAAATCGTATTTGCTCTATGTACATCTGATCCTAAAAAATGTACCATATTATTTTTATAAAAATGTTTTACAATAATCTGCGCTCTTTTTCCATATAATCCTATTATACTTCCATAATTACACTGCATCAAAACACCCTTTTGTATTAAATCATAAATCAAATCTGGACTTTTTTGTACAAATAAATATCTTTCAGGATGTGCCAATATTGGAATCATCTTATTATTAAAAACAGTATAAATAAAATCATTTAAATTTAATGGGGGTTCATTAATATTAAGTGGCATTTCAAAAAGCAAATATTTTGTACCATTTATTGTTGTAACTTTATTTTGTCTTAGTAACTCAATTATATTATTAGTAATATAAATCTCATTTCCCAAATATAATTTTAAATTTGCTTTTTGATTAAAAGCATCTACCCATGCCTTTCTTTCTATAGCATCTACTTCATAATAATTTTCTATATAATGTGATGTAGATATTATTTTTTTAAACCCTGCATTTTCTGCCTCTTTCAGTAATTTAAAAGTTTCTTCCACACTTTTAGAACCATCATCTATTTGTGGTAATATATGAGTATGAAAATCAATCATTACACTTTGCCCTTTCTAATCCAAGTCTTTTTTCTCATTATCTAAATAGTCTTTTATTTGATTTAATATATCATTTGTTTTTTGAAAATATTCCTCATTATTGTTTAAATTTCCTACATTATGTTCATTTCTATCATCATTTTCTTTTTCAGGTTCTGTCTCTACACTCTTTTCTTGTAATTTATTTTCTTTATATTTATTCATATCATCTATATTTAAAGCTTTCATTATCTTTTGCTTATTAATTTTTTCTTGTTTTTTTGATATTGAATTCATTTTACTAGCTTTTTTATTTTTATCTAAAACTTTTTCATTTCCGTAATAATAATATTTTTCTTCATATTTTTTGTTTGAAATAGGAATTCTATTTAATATTACTCCAGCTAAATTTCCACCTACATTTTGTATATTTTTTATTACTCTTTGCAATGCTTCCCTTTTTGTTATTTTATATGCTGTAACTACAACTGTTGAATCAACTATTCTCGACAAAATCACTGAATCTGTTACTAATTCACATGGTGTTCCATCTATAATTATATCACACAAATTCTTTAATTTTTCTAACATTTTTATCATTTGCGTTGAAACCAACAATTCTGATGGATTTGGTGGCACATTACCAGAAGATATTAAAAATAAATTTTCTACTTCTGTTTCTTGTATATAATTTACTATATCTGTTTCAAAAGTCTCACTCTTATCTATTTCAAGTTCTGATAGTAAATTAGATAACCCAGGTGTTGGTGATGTTCCAAATATTACATATTGCCTACCTTTTCTCATATCTGCATCTATCAAAACAACTCTTTTTCCTGCCTGTGCAAATGTAACCGCTAAATTTGATGCAACCCAGCTCTTTCCCTCTCCTGGGAATGTTGAAGTTACTAATAATGTTTTCATTTTTTTATTTGCATTC
>OLWB01002028.1_pt1 | contig 17224 bp, 12 predicted proteins | sample 1673331 | NCBI WGS metagenome assembly OLWB01 (sample SAMEA3178943, study PRJEB25190) | human gut metagenome | biome: human gut; feature: human-associated habitat; material: faeces | place: Austria | collected 2013
TCTTGTTGCCGTCGCTGTACTCGGAAAAGACGAGGTACCACCAGTCGCCCATCTTAAAGAGATCAGGCATCTCAAACATGGTGTACAGGCCCGGGTTCCACCAGTCGCCCTGGAACTCCCAGTTGGTCAGATCCTTGGAGGTGAACTTGACCAGGCGGCCGGTCATCAGACGCTTGTCCTCGCCCACACGCGTGCCGAGGATGAGCATGTACTCTTCGTTCTCCTCATCCCAAAGCACAAAGGGATCGCGCCAGTTGCGGTCATCGTAACCCTCCTGGGGCGGAAGCAGCGTCTCGGCGATGTTCTTCTCCCACTTGACGGCGTCGTCGCTCGTTGCGTGAAGAAGAACCTGCTTCATCAAACGTGCGCGGACCTTATCGCGATTGCAACCAGTGTAGAGCGCATGGTACTTGTCGCCCACCTTAAACACCGTGCCGGCATAAATGTACTGGTCGACTTCCTCGTCGCCGCCGCGCTCAAGGCTCTCGCCAAAGTCCTTGTAGTTGACGAAATCCTTGGTCGTAGCGAGTGCCCAGCCAAACGGCTCTCCGAAAGGTTCGGGGTTACGCGTGTCACGCTGATGATAGAGATAGAACGTGCCGTCCTCGCCGTACGGCATGATGTCGCCTACCCAAATTCCCTCAGGCTGGTAATACACCTTGTGCATCCGAGACTTCCTTTCCACGACATACTAACTCGGTACAATGGCAAGATATGTCAATCGTTTTCATATGTCAAACGTTTTCACGCCAATACGTCTTTTCGCAGTTCCAGTCGTCGGCAAACGGTTGACATATGCCGGTGAACGGTCATCAGAGGCGTTTGAGGAATTCTTTTGGCACGGGATGAACTACGCGGTTTTGCCCTCAATGAGTTCAACGGGGAGCTTGATATTCGATTCGGGATTATCGCCGTTAATAAGAGCGATGATGGATTGCGCCGCGAGCTCTCCGATGCGATCGATATCTTGACGTACGGTTGTTAAGTCAGGCATAAACGTCATAGTGCGGCGGGCACCATCCGCGCCCACGACCTTAATGTCGTCTGGAGCGCTCAAGCCGCGCTGCTTCATCACGTTGAGACAGATGGCCGCCATCGTATCGTCTCCCGCAAAGATGCCGTCAATATCGGGGTTCTCATCGAGGATCTTCGCAACGACCGCGCCCTTTTCGTCGTCGGGCTTAACGAACTCAACCTCACGGACAAGCGCGGACAAACCGGCCTGCTCAACAACATCGAGGTAGGCATCGGTACGCTTATTGGCAGGCATGCGCATGCGGCTATTGCTGCGCAGGCACAGGATGCGTGAACATCCGTCATCGATCAGGCGACGCGTGGCAAGTTCGCCGATGCTATAGCTGTCGCTCGCAATCTGAACAGAGGCTTCGCCAAGGTCGCAGTCGATACCAACCAGACTCAAGCCCATCTCGGCATACGCCTCGGCACCGATATTAAGCGAGTTGACGATGACGCCATCAACCATATTGCGTCGAAGCATGTCGATATAAGAGCGCTCAAGCTCGGGTCGATTGGCGCTATTGCACAGCAGCATCTTAAAACCGTTTTCGGCCAGGGTATGCTCAATGACTTGAACCACTTGGGCATGAAACGGACTGCTGACATAGGGGACGATCATACCGATAAGATTCAGGCGACCGTTGAGCATGGCACGGGCGATATCGTTGGGCGTATAGTTGATGCGCTTCATCGCGGCATGGACCTTATCGCGGGTCTCTTGGCTAATATAGCCGCGATTATTAAGCACGCGAGATACCGTAGTAGGCGAAACCCCCGCCACCGCTGCAACTTCCTTGATGCCAGGCTTAGCCGTATCCTTAGAACGAGCACTCTCGCGAGCCATAGCACCCTCCCCCATCAACATGTCATACGTTTACATACGAACAAAGCATACCCCAACAAGAGCGGGAAGACGGTAACAGTACAAGTAAGTAAACGACTCATCCAAATAATTAGGAGAGTTCCGCCTAAAGGGTGACTACACAGGACCCCAGCCGGAGCTGTTTGGGCTACCTCCCAAAACATTCCGCACTGATATTTTCTGTATTGAAGACGTCGATGATGCACCCGTATACCATTGACGTCGACACCATCAGATGCGGACCGCGCGGTGACCCCACATTCCGCTGGCGCCCACAGGGCTGCCCTCGTTTCCTGACATGTCCCGCGCGGGCCGCGGCGAGCCGAGACCGCCGCATGACCTAATAGGAGCATGGAGCGATACCGCGGACCCGAACAACCGCATTCTATCGCGCCCCGTCAGTGTGCCGTCTGCCCGGTCCAGGCGAGCACGGAAAGAACGGAGCGAGACATGAGAGCCGAATCGACACCCGGCGCCCGCGGGCCGGTCTTCTGCGGGGTCGACACCCACGCCGACTCGCACTGGCTGTGCGTCCTGGACTGGAGGGGCCGCAGGGTCCTGTCCCGCCAGTTCCCCGCCGACGCGGCGGGCTACGAGGCGCTCGCCGGGGCGATCGCGGCGACCGGGGAGCCGGCCTGCATCGCGATGGAGGGGACGTCGTCCTACGGGGCGGGCCTCACCAGGCACCTCGCGTCGCTGGGGTTGCCCGTGCGCGAGGCGCTCTCCCCGGCGAGGACGCAGAGGAGGCGCCCGGGGCAGGGAAAGTGCGACGAGGCGGACGCGGAGAGGGCCGCCCGCGCGGCGATGTCCGGCTCGAAGCTCGGGACCCCCAAGAGCCAGGACGGGTGGGTCGACGGGGTGCGCTGCATGCTCGCGGCGCGCTCCGGGGCGGTGAAGGCGCGAACCTCGGCGATCAACACCGCGAGGTCGCTGCTCACCACCGCGCCGGAGGGGCTCAGGTCGAGGTTCCGCGGCATGGGAGGGCCGAGGCTAATGGGGGAGCTCCCCTCCGTGCGCGCCGAGGGCGCGCTGGGCGCCGCGCTCGGCGCGCTGGCGGACCTGTGGGCGGCGGCGCGCGACGCGGCGCTCGACATGGAGCGCGCGATCGAGGCGTCCCTGGAGGAGAACTGCCCCGCGCTGCTGGCGATGTACGGGTGCGGGCCCGTGAGCGCGGCCAAGCTCGCGGTCGCGGCCGGGGACAACCCGGGCAGGCTGCGCTCCGAGGCGTCGTTCGCGGCGATATGCGGGGCCTGCCCCATCCCCGCCTCGAGCGGCAAGACCGTGAGGCACAGGCTCAACAGGGGCGGCGACCGGCAGGCGAACAGCGCGCTGCACGAGATCGCGAGGCAGAGGGTCATGCGCGACCCCGAGACCGCCGAGTACGCCGAGAGGGCCAGGGGGCGGGGAAAGAGCGACAGGGAGGTCATGAGGTGCCTCAAGCGCTACGTGGCCAGGGAGGCGTACCGGGCGCTGATGCGCCCGCACGAGATCAGGAGGCCCGAGGACGCCTCGGAGCTCGTGGCGGCCAGGCGCGCGGCGAAGGTCAGCCAGGTGAGGGCGGCGTCCATACTGGGCACCAGCGAGAAGTACATCTCGATGCTGGAGAGGGGCCAAAGGGAGCTCAAGCCCATAAGGAGGGCCTACGAGGCATGGGTCGAGGCGGGGCTCCCGCTCGATTGGGACAGGCAGGCCTTCGAGGCCGAGCGCAAAATGGATTCTAAAAACACCTTGCCAAATAGGAGCGTCAGGACGCAAAGAGGCTCGCCGCACGAAGTGCGCAGCGAGCCTCTTTGCATGTCCGAGGACACCAATTTAATTTAGCGTGGTTCCCTAAAGGACGACAACGCAGGAGACCCGGCAAGGCCGGGAGCACTTTGTCTCGCAAACATTCCGCAGCCGCGAAGCGGCGAGGACGTTTGAGAGGCAAAGTGCGTAGTCCTTACCGGGTCTCCGGTGGGAGTTGAGTCCCTTTAGAACTTGTTGTGGAAGGTACGCGCAATGACCTCGTCCTGCTGCTCCTTGGTGAGCGTGTGGAAGTTCACGGCATAGCCGGAAACGCGGATGGTCAGCTGCGGGTACTTCTCGGGGTGAGCCTGAGCGTCGAGCAACGTCTCACGGTTGAAGACGTTGATGTTCAGGTGGTGGCCACCCTTCTCGGCGTAAGCGTCGAGCATGTGGACCAGGTTATCGGCCTGAGTCTCGGAAACTTCAGAAACCTTCATAATGTGTCTCCTTCGATCGATAGGCGCCGGCCGAAACCGGCGCACTAATCAGTAATCGTTATTGTTAGTATAGCACTAACAATAGTTACTCGCCCAGCTGATCAAGGTCGATATCGCCAAAGAACACCTGGTCCTCCTTGCCGAGCGCACTCGGGATGATGGAGAAGGTGTTGGAGATGCCGTCCTGAGCATCGCGGAACGGGAGCTTGGAAACCGAAGACAGCGAAGCGATGGCGCCGTGGCTATCGCGCTTGTGCATGGGGTTAGCACCCGGGGCGAACGGCTGGCCAGCCTTGCGGCCGTCGGGCGTGGAGCCGGTCTTCTTACCGTACACGACGTTGGAGGTAATGGTCAGAACCGAGGTCGTGGGCACGGAGTTGCGGTAGGTGTCGTTCATGCGGATGTACTCCATGAACTGGTGCACAACGTCGTGAGCGATCTGGTCGACGCGGTCGTCGTCGTTACCGTACTTGGGGAACTCGCCCTCGGTCTCGAAGTCGACGATGATGCCGTTCTCGTCACGGACGGGGTGGACCTTGGCGTACTTGATGGCGGACAGGGAGTCAGCCACGACGGAAAGGCCAGCGATGCCCGTAGCGAACCAGCGGTGCACGTGCTTGTCGTGCAGAGCCATCTGGATGCGCTCGTAGCAGTACTTGTCGTGCATGTAGTGAATGATGTTCAGCGAGTTGACGTACACGCCAGCGAGCCACTTCATCATGTCGTTGTACTTGGCCACAACGTCGTCGTAATCGAGCGTATCGCCCTCGACGGCACGATACTTGGGGCCGACCTGCTTCTTGGAGACCTCGTCAACACCGCCGTTGAGTGCGTACAGCAGGCACTTGGCCAGGTTGGCGCGGGCGCCGAAGAACTGCATCTCTTTGCCGATGCGCATGGAGGACACGCAGCAGGCGATGCCGTAGTCGTCGCCATGGTAAACGCGCATGAGGTCGTCGTTCTCGTACTGGATCGAGGAGCTGGCGACAGAAGTCTTGGCGCAGAACTTCTTGAAGTTCTCGGGCAGACGGGTCGACCACAGAACGGTCATGTTGGGCTCGGGGCTGGTGCCCATGTTCTCGAGCGTGTGCAGGTAGCGATAGCTCATCTTGGTAACGAGCGTACGGCCGTCGACACCCATGCCGCCGATGGACTCGGTGACCCACTGCGGGTCGCCGGTAAACAGGGCCTGGTACTCGGGGGTACGGGCAAACTTGACCATGCGGAGCTTCATGATGAAGTGATCCACGAACTCCTGGATCTGCTCCTCGGTGAAGGTACCGTTGGCAAGGTCGCGCTCAGCGTAGATGTCGATGAACGTAGAGGTACGGCCGATGGACATAGCGGCGCCGTTCTGCTCCTTGACGGCAGCAAGGTAGGCGAAGTACATCCACTGGATGGCCTCCTGCGTGTTGGTAGCAGGGTTGGAAATATCGAAACCATAGGTCTCGGCCATCATCTTGAGCTCGCCGAGGGCGCGGATCTGCTCCTGCAGCTCCTCGCGATCGCGGATGTTGTCGGCGGTCATGACCGTCGGAGTGGAAGCCTTCTGGGCCTCCTTGTCCTTGATCAGGTAGTCGACGCCGTACAGGGCAACACGACGGTAGTCGCCGATGATGCGGCCGCGGCCATAGCCATCGGGCAGACCGGTGATGATGTGGGCCGAACGGCAGGCGCGCATCTCTGGGGTGTAGACATCGAAGACGCCGGCGTTGTGGGTCTTGCGCTCGAAGGTGTAGCGCTCGACAACGTTCTCGTCGACCTTGTAGCCGTGCTGGCTGGCAGCCTGGCAAGCGATGCGGATACCACCGTTGACGTGCAGAGCGCGCTTGAGCGGCTTGTCGGTCTGGAGGCCGACGATGGTCTCCTTCTCGCGGTGGGCGTTATCGATGTAGCCAGCGGGGTGGCTCACGATACCCGTAACGATCTTGGTGTCCATATCGAGGACACCGCCCTGCTCGCGCTCCTTAAGCAGCAGGTCGAGAACCTCGCCCCACAGCTCCTTGGTACGCTCGGTCGGGCCGGCGAGGAACGACTCGTCGCCCTCGTAGGGGGTGTAGTTCTTCTGGATGAAGTCTCGGACGTCAACCTCTCCCGTCCAAATGCCTTCCTTGAAGCCTTCCCATGCCTCCTGCATTGTGTAACCACGCTCCTAGTTACGTGTAATGCGGCGCTCTCTCACACCGCTGCTTATTGAATTCTTGAATGTTCGGCTTGCGCTACCGGCTTCTTCCGTTCTTCACCACACGTTGGTGTAGGGAAAACGTTTATCCACCTTGGAACTACAACCCAAAACCCAAGATTTCACCCGTTTGAGAAGGATAACATAGCCACCCCCTTCATCATGGCTATTATATGTTTCTTTTTTTATACCATTAGGACGTTTTTAACAAATCCGCAGGAAATGCGAGCGCGAACAACTACCGTTCACCGATTTGTTTGGTTTTTTCCTTGCCTTTGTACGACGTTCACTCTAACTGTTATGCCAGCTTTATCAGGGTAAAGTGTCCCAGAGACCCTACAGAAACTGCAGGGCGGCCACGGGATCCCCCGTGGCCGCCCTGTGGCGTAGCTAGTTTTTAGCTTTGATTGCCGCTTGGCATTAGGCGGCTGCGGCGGCCTTGTCGGTCGTTGTCTTGCTATCGCCGTTGCCCTGGCCCTCAAAATGCTTGTAGCACCAGCTGGTGACCAGCGGGGTCAAAATAGCCGTCACGATTGCGCAGGCAGCAACCTGTGCCGTAGCCGTCGCGAGCACCGCACCGCCATACAAGGCCTCGTTGACGCTTGCCATGGCAGCAGGCGTGGCCACATTGGCTCCGGCGCAGCTCGAAATGGCCGCACCTGCGACACCCGTACCGCCCGTGAGCTTATCGACCGCGATAACGGGAATTGCAAAGACCACCGAGCAGATCACGCCGAGCAGAATACCGGGGAGACCGCCATTAATGAGCTGGCCAAAGGTCATGGTCGAGCCCATGGCAAAGAAGACGAGCACGATGACGGCGGAAAGTGCCGGTGCCATCATCTTCTTAAAGCTCGGGAAGAGGTTGCCCAGAATAATGCCGACGACGATCGGTAGGATGGCGCCCACGAGCGACCAGCCGATCGGAGCCTGACCGGCAGCGCCGAGCACGATCATCGTGACCGGAGGGCCGACAACCAGCGTGGTGATGGCGACGGCGCCACGCTCGGCCTCATTGCCCATGGTGCCCATCAGACCAGCGTACATAGCGTTGTTGGCGCCGGTGCAAGCCGCCAGCATCACCATAGCAGAGATGCCAAACAGGTTGTCGTTGAACACATAAAGGATGAGCAGCGACACGGCAACGACCACGATCTGCTTGACGGCGATGATGATGGCGCCGCGTGCAGCGGCGGCAGGAGCACTCTTAAACGAAATCGTCGTACCGACGATGAGCAAAAAAGCGCCCACGAGCGGGCCTGCGCCCTGCTGGGTCATACCAAGCGTAAAGCTGCCGAGCGTTTTGAACAGGTCGGGGAATAGCGTGTTGAGCAGGCAGCCCAGCAAAAGCGGCACCAAAATATTGGCACCCGGGATGGAGGACATCTTAAAGAACGGCTCCTTTGCCGCCGGCGCCTCCACCGCAGTCGATTCACTCATATATATCTCCTTTGGATGCATGCGAATCGTAGCCGCACGCGCCTATGTCAGAAAGAAGGCGACGGTCCCGAGTCGCAGGAGCCGTCGCCGAATAATCATCGCGGGGTATTACCCGTCCAGGACGATGCCGCCGTCGCAGTCACCGATCTCGCCGTTCACGAAGCTGGCGAGGTCGGAAGCGAAGAACAGCACCATCTGCGCAGGCTCGCTGGCCTGGGCAGCGCGGCCCAGAGGAATACCGTTGATGATGCGCTGAGAGTTCTCGTCAGAGAGAATCGAGGTCATATCGGTCAACGTGAGCGACGGGCACACGGCGTTGCAGCGAACGCCAAACTTGCCGCCCTCCTTGGCGACCGCCTTGGTAAGGCCGTTGACACCGGCCTTGGAGCTCGCGTAGGCAGCGGTGCCAAGCAGGCCGCCGCCGATCTTGCCAGCAACGGAGCTCACGTTGACGATAGTGCCGGCATGCGCCGCCTTAAAGTGCGGGTACACGGCGTTCATCATAGTGAAGGTACCGTTGAGGTTGATATCGATAGTGCGGCGCCACTCGGTGTCATCGATCTCGTCGAACTTCTTGGTGCTGATGACACCGGCGCAGTTGATCAGGATGTTGGTTTGCGGCAGGTCCGTAAAAATCTGCTCGACGGTCTCGCGCGCCTTGGGTGCATCAGCGACATCGAGCTGATAGAACTTGTTGCCCTCGCCAAGCTCGGCCACCGCGGCCTCGCCCTTAGCAGCGTTCCTTGCGATGAGCGCGACGTGTCCGCCGCCCGCGACGATGCCCTTGGCGATCTCGAGGCCAATGCCCTGAGTGCCGCCCGTGACAATCGCGGTCTTGCCCGTGAAGTCAAATGCCATGACTCCATCCCCCTTTAATTTAGGTGTCTCCTTGCGGGAAGTTGGAGCATCGCACGTGGCGATTATATGAGTCCCAGTCGTCATGGTGGTGACAACCCCTCGCCTAACCGCGTGTATAATAGTTATTTGAAACGCTTCATCAATTGAATGATTTTAAGTCTTAATGAGCTCTTAATATTGCCCACTGTATGAGGCCCGCGTATTGGGGTATCATCTTCCACCGAAAATAGTTTCTAGTGTTAGGGGTTTTCGGTGGAAGATACCGATTTCCGTGAGCTTGGGCGTCAGCTCCTTACCGAGTTCGGCAGCATGCATCAGCGCATTTCGCGCTTTGCGGACAAAGCCCTCGGCGGCGAGATGGCCGTCATGCGCGCCCTCATGCGCGCCGGCGGCTCGCTCACGCCGAGCGAACTCGCCGATCGTGCCTGGGTCTCGAGCGCCCGCATCGCCAATATCCTGCGCGCCCTCGAGGCCAAGGGCTGGATCGAGCGCGAGCACTCAAAGACCGACCGTCGTCGCGTACACGTCACGGTGACCGACAAAGGATTCCAGGATCTCGAAATCAAACGTCGGGAATTCGAGGACCGCACCGCGGCCTTCCTCGAGCAGCTTGGCGAAACAGATACCCAAGAGATGGTGCGCCTTCTTAGACGTGCCAACGAAATTATCGACCGCAATCAAGAAAGGAGAGATGCCGAGTGAGGATTCTCAAGCTCTTTAAAAAACATGTCCCGGCACTGTTTGCAGCTATCGTACTTATCGTAATCAGCTGCAACGCCGATCTGGCACTGCCTACCTATATGAGCGACATCGTCGACGTGGGCGTGCAGCAAGGCGGCATCGCCTCGCCCGTGCCCGACACCATTCGCGCCAAATCGCTCGACGACCTCGAACTCTTTATGAGCACCAAGGACGCCAAAGCTGTGGAGGCCGTGTTTGGCAAGGCGGACAATAACGGCATTCGAACGTACAAGGGCACCGAGGAGGAGCGCGCCGACGGCGGCAAGATTGCCGACATCATGAGCCTCCCCGAGACTGTCGTCCTTTCGTTCAACCAGGGCATCGATGCCAACTCCATGGGCGACATGACCAGCGCATCTACCGAGGCAAGCGATGGCGGCGCCGCTCAGGCCATGCCCACGCCCGAGCAGATGGCGGCGATGACGCCCGAGCAACTCGCCGAGATGCAGCAGAAGGCCGCTGCGGCGCAGAACATGCAAAAACAGATTGATGCCGACGGTGGCAAGATCACCATGAAGAGCCTGCGTCTAGGCGTTGAAGGCGGCCTAATCGACCAGGGCAAGCTCGTCGAGGGCGCCAACGATATGGCGGACAAAATGGGCTCCATGTCGGGCTCCATCGTGACCCAACGCGCCGTGAGCTATGTGCAAGACGAGTACAAGGCGCAGGGCATCGACCCCGCCGACGTGCAGAACGCCTACCTGGGCCGCATGGCGACCACGATGTTTGGTCTGTGCCTAATCTCGCTCGTCGCCACCATCCTGACCGGTGCCGTGGCTTCGCGCACCGCCTGCTCCATCGCCCGCGACCTGCGCCGCGAGACCTTCAACAAGGTTATGCACTTCTCGCCGGCCGAAGTGGGCAAGTTTAGCCAGGCCTCGCTCATCACCCGCTGTACCAACGACATTCAGCAGATCCAGATGGCCGCAACCCTGTTTATCCGCATGTGTCTGATGGCCCCCGTCATGGGCATCGTCGCCGTCATGCGCGTCCTGGCCAACCATACCGGCCTAGAGTGGACCATCGCCGTGGCCATCATCGCGGTCTCGGCCGTCGTCGGCGTGCTCATGGGCCTCACCATGCCCAAGTTCAAAAAGATGCAGAGCTTTGTGGACCGCGTGAACCTTACCGCCCGCGAGCTGCTCGACGGCCTTATGCCCATCCGCTCGTTCAACCGCGAGGAGCATGAGCTCGAGCGTTTTGACAAGGCTTCGCTCGACCTGATGACCACGCAGCTCTACACCAACCGCGCCATGAGCTTTATGATGCCGCTCATGATGCTCGTCATGAACTGCATCACCGTGCTTATCGTCTGGTTTGGCGCGCAGGGCGTGTCCGACGGCGTGATGCAGGTCGGCAACATGATGGCGTTCATCTCCTACACCATGCAGATCGTCATGGCGTTTATGATCCTCACCATGGTTTCGGTCATCCTGCCCCGCGCCGAGGTCGCAGCCGAGCGCGTGGAAGAGGTCATCACCTGCCCCACGAGCATCAACGACCCCGCCTCGCCCAAACTGCCCGCTGCCAGCGCGCCGCGCGGCGAGCTCACCTTCCGTGACGTGAGCTTCCAGTATCCCGATGCCCGCGCAGACGTCATTAGCGGCGTGAACTTCACCACGCATGCCGGTCAGATGCTCGGCATTATTGGCTCCACGGGCTCGGGCAAGTCCACGCTTGTGCAGCTCATCCCGCGCCTGTACGACGTCACGGGCGGCAGTATTTCGCTCGACGGCATCGACGTGCGCGACATGACCCTTTCCGAGCTGCGCCGCCGCATTGGTTACATCCCGCAGCAGGGTCGTCTGTTCTCGGGTACCGTCGAGAGCAACCTCAAGTTTGCCGGCGATATGGTGAGTGACGAGGATATGCGCCAGGCGGCACGCGTCGCCCAGGCGGAGGACTTTATCGCCGAGCGCGAGGGCGGCTACGACTCCCCCATCAGCCAGGGAGGCTCCAATGTCTCGGGCGGCCAGCGCCAGCGCTTGGCCATCGCCCGCGCATTGGCCAAAAAGCCCGAGGTCGTGGTGTTCGATGACTCGTTTAGTGCCCTCGACTACAAGACCGACGCTCGTCTGCGCGAGGAACTGGCCAAAAACGTCACCGACGCGGCGCTCGTGGTCGTGGCCCAGCGCATCGCGACCATCATGCATGCCGACCAGATCATCGTGCTCGATGACGGCCACGTGGTGGGCACCGGCACGCACGAGGAGCTGCTGCACAACTGCCCGGCGTACCTGGAGATCGCACAGTCGCAGCTTTCCGCCGAGGAGCTGGGGCTTACCCAAGAAGAAATTGCAGCCGTCATGGAAGGAGGCGAGCGCTAATGGCAGACGAGACCAAGACTCAGATTCCCAAGCCCACCCGCCAGCGTGGTCCCATGGGCCGCATGGGTGGCATGCGCCGTGGCGAAAAGGCCAAGGACTTTAAGGGCACCATGAGGCAGCTGCTCGGCTATATCGGCCAGCACAAGATTGCCGTGTTTGTCGCCGTCGCCTTTGCCGTGTGCTCGGTCATCTTTAACATTGTGGGGCCCAAGGTGCTCGGCCAGGTTACGACCAAACTGTTCGAGGGTCTGGTTGCCAAGGTAAACGGTACCGGCGACGTTGACTTTGACTGGATCGCCAAGACGCTCGGCTTTTTGCTCTGCCTGTATCTTGCAAGCTCTGTTTGCAGCCTCATCCAGGGCTGGCTCATGACCGGCGTCACGCAAAAGATTTGCTACCGCATGCGCAAGGAGATTGCCGCCAAGATCGCCGTCGTGCCGATGAGCTACTTCAACGGCCACAGCAAGGGCGACGTGCTCAGCCGCATCACTAACGACGTCGATACGCTGGGCCAATCGCTCAACCAGAGCGTGACGCAGCTCATCACGTCGGTGACGCAGATTATCGGCGTGCTCGTCATGATGCTATCAATCAGCCTGCCGCTTACCGGTGTCACCGTGCTCACGCTGCCGGCCGCCGCGATTATCCTGACCGTAATGATTCACTTCTCGCAGCCGTACTTCCGCGAGCAGCAGCAGGTCTTGGGCACCGTCAACGGCATTATCGAGGAGGACTTTGCCGGCCAGAACGTCATTCAGGTGTTCGACCGCGCCGAGGCCTCGATCGAGGAGTTCGACCGTCAAAACGACCGCCTCTTTATTAGTGGCTGGCGCTCGCAGTTCCTGTCGGGCCTGATGATGCCACTTATGAGCCTGGTGGGAAACATGGGCTACGTGGGCGTCGTCGTGGTGGGCGCGCAGCTCGCGCTGACCGGCAATGCCACGCCCGGCGACATCCAGAGCTTTATCCAGTACGTTCGCAACTTTACGCAACCCGTGCAGCAGCTGGGCAACGTGAGCAACACGATGCAGTCGATGGCAGCTGCCACCGAGCGCGTCTTTGAGTTCCTGGCCGCGCCCGAGGAGGAGCAGAAGGCCGACGCGCAGATTCCCGAAAAGCGCCCCGGCCACGTGGAGTTTGACCATGTCAAGTTTGGCTACACGCCCGACAAGACCATCATCCACGACTTTAGCTGCGAGGCACAGCCCGGCCAGACCATCGCCATCGTCGGCCCCACCGGCGCCGGCAAGACCACGCTCATCAAGCTGCTGCAGCGCTTTTACGACGTGGACGGCGGCTCGCTGCGCGTCGAGGGCATCGACGTGCGCGACTGGGACCGCGCGGCGCTGCGCGGCGAGTTTGCCATGGTGCTGCAGGATACCTGGCTGTTTAACGGCACCATCCGCGAAAACATCCGCTACGGACGCCCCGATGCGAGCGATGCCGAGGTCGAAGCCGCCGCACGCGCCGCACGTTGCGACCACTTTATCCATACGCTCGCCGGCGGCTACGATTTCATGATCAACGAGGAGGGCACTAACCTGTCGCAGGGCCAGCGCCAGCTCGTGACCATCGCCCGCGCCATTTTGGCCGACCGCCCGGCGCTGATTTTGGACGAGGCGACTTCCAACGTCGATACCCGTACCGAGGAGCTTATTCAGCGCGCCATGGATGCGCTGATGCAGGGCCGCACGAGCTTTGTCATCGCGCACCGCCTGTCCACGATCCGCAACGCCGACGTAATCCTGGTGATCCGCGACGGCGACATCGTCGAGAAGGGCACGCACGACGAACTGCTCGCCCAAGGCGGCTTCTACGCCGACCTGTACAACTCGCAGTTCGACGAAGCGGCGTAAATACTGCCGCAGGGAACGAATAACGCCCGAGAACGGGGGCGCAGGACAACCTGCGCTCCCGTATTTTGTTCTGCGGCCCTCGAGCCACCTCCCCTGGGACCTGATTGACGCTCTCCCTCAAGGCTCCGTGGGCAAAAAATGGCAAATATGAGTACTGTTACCAGTTTAGTAACAGCCAAAACAACCCCAAATGCCGCCCCCGCAGCTTGCATGCGCCTCTCAATTAGTCAAACAGCTCTATAGCGTGCTAATATGCGTCGATGTTAATGAACATATTTGCTGTTATGTCCATTATTTTGCGAAAGTAATATGGCATTACAATAGCAACAGTACTCATATTTGGCATTTTTTGCCCACTGGGCTTGGAAAGCGCCGAAGACTTACCGATGCCGGCAAGCAAACCACATCCTGGTGCAAGGGGGACAGGTTAATCTGCACCAACCTGGTGCAAAGTAACCTGTCCCCCTTGCACCAACCCCTTGACAACCCCGGCAACGTCGACGTCTTGGAAACGTCAGCGAGCGGGTCGCATTTGAGACAAGGTAACGTGAAGCGAAAGGGCGCTGGCCTTTCGGTCGCGCCCTTGAAGTTGAACGTCAGATTGTCCAAATGCGGCCCGCGCAGCGTCGGCCGGTCCGCCGTTCGGCAGGATGGCGGAACCTAAATACGCTCCGCGATCTCGTGGATGAGATAGTCAGTCTTTTCCCAGCCCAGGCACGGGTCGGTGATGGACTTGCCAAAGACGCCGCCGTCGACCGGCTGGTTGCCGTCTTCCAGGTAGGACTCGATCATAAAGCCCTTGACCAGCTTGGAAATGGACTCGTTGCGACGGCAGCTGTCGAGTACCTCCTTGCAGATGCGGTACTGCTCCAGCGGGCGCTTGCCCGAGTTGTCGTGGTTGCAGTCAATGACTGCCGCCGGGTTGGCGTAGCCGGCATGCTCGGTATAGCGCTCGGCCAGGCGCTCCAGGTGCTCGTAGTGGTAATTGGGGTAGGTGCGACCGTCGAGACCAATGTAGCCACGCATGACGGCGTGTGCGAGCGGGTTACCGTCGCACTCGACCTCCCAATTGCGGAAGATAAAGCTCTGATGTGCCTGGGCGGCGTAGATGGAGTTGAGCATGACGGTGGTTGAACCGGCAGTGGGGTTCTTCATGCCCACGGGCACCGAAATGCCGCTCGATACCAGGCGATGCTCCTGGTTTTCGACCGAGCGCGCACCCACGGCAACGTAGCTCAGCAGGTCAACGAGGTATTGGTAGTTGGACGGATAGAGCATCTCATCGGCGGTAAAGAAGCCCGTTTCCTCAATAACGCGCAGGTGCATGTGGCGGATGGCCTTAACGCCTTCGAGCAGGTCGTCGGGCGCCTCGGGGTCGGGGTTGTGCAGCAGGCCCTTGTAGCCGGTGCCCTTGGTGCGCGGCTTGTTGGTGTAGACGCGCGGAATGATGATAAGTTTGTCCTTGACCTCTTCGGCGACCTTGGTCAGTCGGTTCATGTACTCAAGCACTGAGTCCTCGCGGTCGGCAGAGCACGGGCCGATGATGAGCACCTTGCGCGCGTCCTCGCCGGTAAAGACCTTGGCGACCTCGGTGTCAAATGCCTGTTTTTTGGCGGTAAGCTCGGCGGAAAGCGGCATTTCCTCGCGGATCTCCATGGGGATCGGCAGCCTGCGTTTGAAATCCATGGCCATGCGGGGCCTCCTCAATCAAATAAGTCAAAGCGTGAATTGTCGAATGCACGGCATTATCCGCTGTCGCACGCTAAAGTGCAAGCACGACCAACCAAAAAGGGAACGGATGACACGAGGACTTGCTTACCACGAGAGTGGATAATCTCCCGTTTTCGGCCTATGTTCGCGCTAAAAGTGGGAGATTATCCACTCTCATCGAGCAAGTGTCCGAAAATCCACCCTCATTCTTTCTTAGGGCTCTCCGTCCCCGAGGGATCGAGGCTCGTCTGCCGAATGGTCGATGCGGCAGTCCTGCGTCCATGTCACACTCATAGATGGCCTGACCCAACTTGGAAGGAGCCTCCATGAGCCTTGACAACGTAGCCCTGCGCGCCGCCACGCTCGATGACCTGACCGGCATCGCCGCCATCTACAACCAGCCGTGGTGCAACACGCTGCGCAACCGCGGCGACGTCGAAGCCGCCGATTTCTGCGCGCGCTTTAACATCGCTATGCAGCTGCAGCGCTCCCCCATCGCACTCGTCGCCGAGGCCGAGGGCCGCACTATCGCCGCCTGCTGTATCGGCATCTTCGAGGACGGCAAGCCGCGCACCAATCCCACGTGGGAGCCCTGCTACGACGAGATGCTCGCCCAGGCAACCGAGATGGCAAAGACCGCCGATGCCAAGCTCGAGGGCTCGCTCTTTGGCGACAGTCGCGAAAAGGCCACGGCCGACCGCTTTGCCGCCACGGGCAACGAGTATGCCCAGGGCCAGCTCAACCTGATCATCATCGTGCCCGAGTGGCAGGGCAAGGGACTCGGCCGCGCGCTCATCGACCTTGCGCGCGCTGAACTCGCCAAAGCCGGGTGCACCAAATTCTTCCTGATGAGCGACTGCAACTCTGACTGGCAGTTCTACGAGCACCTCAACATGAAGCGCATCCTGGAGGATCACAGCCAAGACACCGGCGACGGCTTTATCGTCTACATGTACGGAGGCGACACGCAGGATTAGCCTGCACGCCGCCTCACGGGCTTTCTCCAAGACAGTCAGCAATCAGCCAAGAGAGCTAACAGGGTGCGCTCTCCTCGACAGTAGGGACATTCATCCTGCGAAGCGTGATATAGATGACCGCGCGGGCATTCAACCGTCTCGGATAGATACAAGCCGAGCAGGCGCGCCCATGTGCGCGCATCAAGGCGCTCATGCGCTTTGCCAAAGAGCGACCGGCGGAAAGCCTCGCCCATAAGGTTGCCAAAATCATCGAGCGCAAGAGCGTACTTTGGGACAACATATCCGATCAGCGTCCCCACAAAGGGGCTGCGCCCATTGCACACGCAGCTATTGAGCGGAAGAGCCGGAATATCGTCGTCTAGGTCAAAAATGTCTAGGTCCAGCTCGTCAGAAGCGTATGGATGTATTCCGCGGTTGAGCATCTTAAAGATATGGACCGCGAGTCCAAAGTCGTCCGTCTGAGGCGTAAACACCGGGGCATTCGTGGCGGCTGCCAGGCTCTCGAAATCGCTGACGCCAGTTGTCTCCATGAGCTTGAGCACCTCCGGTGCGATATATCCTGGTACTGCACAGGTGGTTTGGTAGCTCACATCTGAAAGTGTGAAAGCATACGAATCGGTGTCAAGTAGCATCAGGCTGCCCCTCTCCCCCACAAGGATGTTGCGAGGATTCCATTCATCCACGGTGATGCCGATGTCATGGAGCCCCGAGGTAAGCTTGCACAGATCGCCAAGACCCAATCGAGCGCCAATGCCCCCACCGGTGCCGCGCTCAGAATCGGCGCAGCCGCACGCTCCATCTTGGCGAGATTTGTATAGAGTCGGGTGACCGACTGTTTGTATCCCTTGGCATAATTTGGCACCAGCAGGACTTTGTCACCATGACGGCAGTAGTGCACACCGCCTAGGAGGTGGATGAGTTCGGGGCAGTCACAACGTAGGAGCTCCACGAGCGCCTTGATGGTATCCATGCCCGCACGCGCCGAAACCTCGCAGCCCTTCTGCCCGTTGAGTACGCACTCGAGTAGCGTAT
>OLWB01002037.1_pt1 | contig 17191 bp, 17 predicted proteins | sample 1673331 | NCBI WGS metagenome assembly OLWB01 (sample SAMEA3178943, study PRJEB25190) | human gut metagenome | biome: human gut; feature: human-associated habitat; material: faeces | place: Austria | collected 2013
AGAACAGAACTGGTGGCATAAGAAATTTTGTGTCTACTAACTATTGACTACTTCAGACTACACCGGGGAGGACGGGCTTTTATATTGCGGGAGCTGCCGCCAGCCCAAAGAAGCCTATTTTCCGGAGGGCAAGACGCTTTTCGGACGTGACCGACACCCTCGGGCGTGTGACTGCAAGAGGAAAATCCTTGACGAACAGCAAGCCGCCGAGGATATACGCAGACATTTTGACACGGTTGAACGGCTGAAACGGAAAGGTTTCACCGACCCGGCTATGAGGGAATGGAATTTTGACAATGACAACGGGAAATGCCCGCAAATGGAATTTGCCCGTGAATATGTGGAGCAATGGGGGCATATGAAAGCGGAGAACCACGGGCTGCTGTTATGGGGGAATGTCGGCACAGGCAAGAGCTTTTTTGCCGGGTGTATCGCCAATGCCCTTATGAAACTTGAAGTGCCTGCATGACAAATTTCGCCCTTATCCTCAATGACCTTGCCGCCAGCTATAAGGACAGGAACGAGTACATATCCCGCCTTTGCAGCTTCCCTCTGCTTATCCTTGACGATTTCGGCATGGAGCGTGGCACGGAATACGGCTTAGAGCAAGTCTATAACGTGATTGACAGCCGATACCGAAGCGGCAAGCCCTTAATCGTGACAACAAACTTGACGCTGGAGGAATTGCAGAACCCGGAGGACACCGCCCATGCCCGGATATATGACCGCCTTACGGAAATGTGTACCCCCGTCCGCATTACCGGGGAGAATTTCAGAAAAGCCAGAGCAAGGGAGAAAATAGAACAGCTTAAAACGCTGCTGAACAGAAAGGAGAGCCTATGACCGACACCCCCAACAGAAGCACCGCCACTACCGCCCGCCGCCGCCCGGATTGCGTGACCGAGGTACGCCGGGGGAACACCGTCCTTGTGGTTTCCGGCTACTTCAAACAGGACACCACCGCCACCGCAGCCGACAAGATGATGAAAGTGCTGGAAGCCGAAAGCGCAGCCGGGGAAAGAGCCGCCCACGCCATATAAAGTGACATTCCTTAATTAAAAACATTCGACATTATATCCCATAAAGTAGCAAAAAGGACTGTACAGCCAGCCCCGCCCTATGGTATAATAGACCTACGGAATAGTGGGCTGGCTGTCGGAAACGGAGGAATCTATGTCAAGACAGACCACCACAACACTTATCACCGCCCTTTATCCGAGATTATCCCATGAGGACGAGCTTTCCGGGGAATCCAATTCCATGGATGACTATTACTGCGAATGTCGTTTCTGGGATTTGCTCATCCAAAAGGCTCTGTACATCTTCGGCATTGGCGAAACCGGTAGTCCCCCCCTTTTTTTAGCTGCAAGCAAATACTCATTTTTTAAAAATCATACCGGGAATATTATAGAAAAACAAACCACGACGGGGTATTATATAACCAATATAATATTATGAAAGGAGAACTTGCTATGGCATTGATTCAGTACAATTACAAAAGCCAGTCCATTTCCAGAAACGTTCCTTTCACCGTGATACTCCCCACCGATGGTCTCAGCTTTTTTAAACCTGAAGAATTTGAGGCCCGTGGGCAGAACCCCATCGGCCGTCCCAAGCTCCATGTTTATGAGCCCGGGATGAAGTTCCAGACAGTCTATGTGATGCACGGAGGCGGCGAGGACCAGTCCGTTTCGGCCCGCTATGTGGCGCTGGAGCGTTATGCTCAAACGAACAAGGTCATGCTGGTCTGTCCGGATTTCCAGTTTTTCGGCACAGACTGCGCCGGGGGAAACTACTTTACTTACCTGACAGAGGAACTCCCCAGAATCATACAGACGGTTTTCCCGTCCTCTCCAAAACGTGAGGACAACTTTGTTATGGGCTATGCCATGGGCGCAAATGTTGCTTTGGGCATGGCTGTCCTGAGGCCGGATCTATTTCATGCCTGCCTAGACATTTCCGGCGGTATCGGCATGACCTTAGTCCCTGAAACCATGGTAGAGGAGATGGCCAGCGACCATTTCCGCACCTTTATGCCATCCTATAAGGTTGCTTTCGGCGAGCCGGAGAATTTCCCGGGCTCTAGGTGGGACCTGTATCCGGCAGCCAAGAAAAATAAGGAGAGCGGCGTGGAGCTGACTGATATTATCATCGCCTGCGGAAATAAAGAGTTCATCCGCAAGCGCGTGGAGGGAGATGTGGCCGCATTGGAGGAGCTGGGCCATCCGGTAAAGTATATTTGCGCCGAGGGCTACGACCACGATTGGAAGATGTGGGAGAAGTACATGGAAGAGGGATTAAATGAGCTTCTGCCACTGAAACGCGAATATCTATATCCTGAAAGGTAAAAAGAGACAGGAGGGAGCTTTCCCTCCTGCTTTTTTATTTCCTGGTGGATTTTGGACTGATTCCGTAAATGGACTTATAGACCTTGCTGAAATACGCGAAGGAGTCGAATCCGCACTCTACAGCGATATCTCCGATGGATTTTGAGGTGGTCTGAATAAGCGTGTGGGCATACTGCATTTTTTCCCGGGCGATAAGCTCCTTACATGAGCATTCGGCGATGGTGCGTACGATGTGAGAGATATAGTCCGGGGAAATATGGATATGATCTGAAATAGCCTGACGTGTTATCTGCATAGAGACATTATCCCGGATATATTGCTTGATTTGCTGGTAGTAATCCCGGTAATTCTGCGAAGCCGCGTCAAAATTCCTGTGCTCGGCGGTGGGGTAGAGCTTTGTAACGGTACTGTTTTGATACCCCAGATAATCCATAGCGGTCACATACCGTACTGCGGCCCTCAGCTCCCTGAAACCCGTGTGACAATAAAAGATATCGATGGAACAGCTTAGAGACTCCTTCACCTGTTTTATAAGTATCTCGAAATAGTCCGTGATATCATCATAAGAGGGCATAAACAGCATTGTGAAAAAGTGGGAATCATCTTCCGAATAGGTGGTGGTATATCCGTTTGCAAAGGAAAACACCGACCGCATTACCTCCGCGTACCGGCTCCTGCAGGACAGCTCAGACAGGGGCAGGGCGTACCATTCCCGAATCACAGTAAGGAAAAATATACAGCTGTCTTCCTCCCGGCAGGGACAGCCCAGCTCATTAAGGCGGCGAATCTTTTCTGTAAGCAGAGCTTCAAAGTTCTCATCGTCCTTTGGGTCCGGCCAGGTTTTGAAAAAATGCCTTGAGGCATGGTTGATTTCATAATTTGAAAATTCCCCCGCGCTATACATCCGAGCGCTGTTGTCTTGAAAGGAGATCTTATCCGCAACCTTTTTCACGGAAGCCACGATGCTGGCGTTGCTGGCAGGCTGTATCACATAGTCCATAACCCCCAGTTCGATTCCCTGCTTGGCATAGTCAAAATCGGCGTGAGAGGTAAGCAGGATGCATTCGATATCACATTTCTGATTGCGCACCCAGCGTATCAGCTCCAATCCGTTTTCCACCGGCATTTCGATATCTGTAAGAAGAATGTCAATTTTTTCTGTTTGCAGGATATTTTTGGCCAAAATGGCAGAGCTTGCGGAATACACTCGGTCAATTCCTGCGGCACGCCAATCTATTGTCGACGTCAGCGACGCTATCACGCTTGGCTGGTCATCTACAATTAGTATATTCATACATCTGCCTTTCTGAGCTTTGCTCACAGGGGGTAACGATTTCCACAACGGCGCTGGAGCCGTCGTTCTTCAGGGTCAGGGAGGCCTTGTCTCCAAATACCAGGAAAAGCCGGTAGCGCACGTTGAGAATGCCAATATGTTCGCGCCGGTACGAGAGCTCTTTAAGGTCGACATTGCTCTGTTGTTCCAAAACCTCCGGGGGAAAACCGCCGCCCGAATCCCGTATGGTAAAACTCAGCCTTTTCTCGCCGTTCTCCTCGTAAAATGTCTCTATGGAAATGGAGATTGTCAGGGCGCAGCCCGTCTGGGTATGCTTGATGCTGTTCTCCACAAAGGTGAGCAGTGACATGGGCAGACAGTTTATGCTCGCACAGTCGCCGCTAAGCTTAAATTCCAACTGGATATCATATGCAAGGCTGTTACAGAGTTCCACATAGTTTTGTATGGCCTCCAGCTCATCCCGAATGGTGATAAAGGTTTTTGCGTCTGAAAAAGCATGAGAGATATGCTTTGACAGAGCGTATATCAACAGCTGCGCCTTATCATATTCCTTCAGTTCTATCAGGGAATTAAGATTCTTCATGCAGTTAAGATAGAAATGCGGGCGTATCTGCAGCTGAAAATACTGCAGCTGTGCCTGCACGGCCGCAATACGGCTGTCTATCTCGTCCTCCTTGGAGCGCTTAACTGCGTCCAGCATCATATTGATTCCCTTGGCATAGGCACAGATATCGTCTATGGAATTTACAGCCGGTATCCTAAGTTCAAAGTCACCGGCGGTAATGGCCTCCACTGAACGGGAGATAATATTCAACGGCCTTGAGATAGAGTGGGTCAGCGCCCACAAAGACAGAGGTATCAGTACAAGCAGAAAGACGATTGCCCCCAGCAGGGTTATCTGTATCCCGGATAAAGGATAACTGATGGAATAGGAGTATAAAAGTTTCAGATCTACCAGGGACAGCGTTTTAGAGGAAACTTCGTAGCTGTCCGGCACAGTTACAGAGAAATCAAAGGCGGCGTCTTCCTTATAAATGGAGCAGTAATTGATATAGACCGGATTCTTTCGGGGATCCACCACGGTAGTGATAGAGCCGTACCGCTTGGCGATTGAGCAAAAGATGTAGGGCAGACCGTTCACTTCCCGCACCGACAAGGCAGTCGTCGTTCCTTCAGGGGAGAGTGTGGCGACGATATCTTCCATCTCCTGACTGAGAAAAAGGGAGTCAAAGGAGCGAAAAAGGGGAAGGCAGCAGCCGCAGCGGGTATTATTCAGAACCATGCAAACCACTTCCGGATGGGAAAAGATACTGGTTTGACTTTTTGAAATAGCTGCCCGGCCGTAGCGGTCTACATTTTCATATGAACTGCTGTTGCAAAAATAGAAAAAGTCGTTGGAATATGTGGCCATGCGCGTCTCGTTCATTACGCTGACCAGCGAAACTTCTACGCTTTGAAAAATATCGTCCGCCGCAGTATGGAATTTTCCCTGCTGATTGACCCTGATGGTATAAGCTGTGTAGGTAAACAGAAGGACCAGCGTGACAGCGAAAGGGATAAGCAGGAATACCGTTACATAGTTGAAGATATTGTTCAGCTTGATATGCTTCAGAAATTTCATAGGAATATCCTCTTATTTTCATCTATATGCTACAAATATAGCATAAATTAACAAATAAATCAATATTGCACGGTTTCGCGCCACGCGTTTATTATATTTTTGTGCGGATTTTTTATGATTTTTTAAAAGAGTCTGCTTTTCTTCAATTTTTTTCAGCATATCTTGTTGAAATTTATGGCCTTTAAGAAGTAAGATTTAGTCCAAGAGAAATAAAGGAGGGTTCCCTGTGAAACAAAGAGACAGACTATATAAAGAACCGAAACCGGCCCTTCAAGGCTTTCGGGTGGAAGGCGGGCTGAAGAACATGCCGCACAACTTTGGACTGGATTTGCGGCGGAATAAGGCCCTTTATCTGCTGTTGATTATTATTTTGGCATACTTTATTATTTTCCACTATTTGCCCATGTTCGGTTTACTTATGTCCTTTGAGAAATTTTCTCCAGTAAAGGGAATTTTGGGGAGCAAGTGGATTTGGTTTGACAATTTTAAAGTCTTCTTTTCCGGCCCATATGCCGGCCGGCTGATACAAAATACCGTTATCATTGGCGTGATGGATCTGCTGGTCAATTTTCCGGCCCCTATTATCTTTGCCTTGTTGCTCAATGAAATTCGCCAAAAGCACTTTAAAAAGACAGTACAGACAATAAGCTATATGCCATATTTTGTCTCCACCGTGGTGGCGGCCAGCCTGGTCATCAACTTTACTAAATCAGGCGGCCCTATTTCGGAATCACTCAAATTCATGACCGGCGGGGTTAGCGAGAACCTTTTGAATCTGCCTGCATGGTTTCGGCCCATCTACATACTGATGGGTACCTGGCAGGGCATGGGGTATGGTTCGATTATCTATCTGGCTGCATTAAGTAACGTGGACCAGGAGCTGTATGACGCCGCCAAGGTTGACGGCGCAGGTTATTGGAAGCAGATGCTGCATATCACCCTTCCTGGTATCAGCGCCATGATAGTCATGATGTTCATTATGCGAATGGGCACGGTATTTTCCGTAGGAGCCGATAAAATCCTGCTGCTTTACAATCCCTCAACCTATGATACGGCCGATGTGATAAACACCTATGTCTACCGTATAGGTATGCAGGACATGAATTTCGGCCTGTCTACGGCGGTTGGCCTGTTCAACTCCGTTATCGGAACTGTTTTGCTCCTCACATCCAACTCGGTGCTGAAAAAGCTCTCCGGCACATCCATGTTCTGAGAAAGGAAGAGAAAAATGAAGATAAAGGAAAAGCCCAGCCGCATTCTATTTCTTATTATTGACGTCATAGTTTTGCTGCTGATAAACTATGCCTGCCTGATGCCTATCTGGCACATGGTGATGGCCTCCATCAGCAACCCGACCTCACTGAATACCCATCCGGGAATCGTGTATTTCCCGCTGAAAAACACTGATTTCAACGCCTACAGGATTATCCTTCAGTACAAGAAGCTTTGGTCGGCGTACAGCAATACCATTGTGTACATAATCTGCACCTGTGTGCTTACGGCTGTACTGACAACCATAGCGGGCTATATTTTCTCCAGGAAGAGATTTTACTATCGCAACAGCTTTATGGTCTTTATTTCCTTTACCATGCTGTTTAACGGAGGTATGATTCCAAACTATATAGTGATGAAGGGCCTGAATCTGACAGATAATCCTCTTGTGATGATAATCCCCGGGTCCCTGAGTGTGTTCAACATTATAATCATGAGGACCTCTATGGAAAACGTCCCCGCATCCCTTGAAGAGGCTGCGAGGATAGACGGCGCCTCGGACCTTCGCATCCTATGGAGTGTGATTCTGCCCCTTTGCAAGGCCACATTTGCGGTACTTATGCTCTTTGCGGCCGTGGCAAAATGGAATGACTATTTTTCTGCCCTATTATATTTGCCCACCAGGCGGGATCTGTACCCGTTGCAGATGGCCTTACGCGAAATTGTTATCACAGCTACTACAGACATATCCTCTTCGTCGAATCTGATGGATTTGTCCGAAAAGTCCACTGTGTATAAAAAAGCCATTGAGTACGCCTGCATTGTAGTTTCAACTCTGCCTATCCTATGTATTTACCCGTTTGTTCAGAAATATTTTGTTACGGGTATTACCATGGGTGCGGTAAAGAGCTGAATATAAAAGAGCTGAATATAAAAAAGAAAGAAGGAAAACAAAATGAAGAAAAGACTGGCAGCATTAATCCTGGCCGCGGCAATGCTGATTAGCTGTCTGGCTGCCTGCGGTGGAAACGATGAAAGCGCTTCCGTTTCCGGCGAGACTTCCTCGCAGCAGCAGTCCAGCTCAGAGGCGTCCGCCCCGGAAGACGACGGAACAAGGGACATCAATGGGCTTACTCTGCCCATCACCCCCGAGAAGACAGAAATCAGCGTTCTGATGGTCTATGATTCCAACGTGATTGAGGACCCAAATGATATCGCTGGCGTGAAAGCCATGGAAGAGGCCACCAATGTCCATGTAAACTGGACGGTCTACAGCCAGACTGTGATGCTGGAGAAATTCAGCCAGATGATGGCCACCGGCGAGTTGTTCGACGTCATGTTCCCCGGCGGCACCAATTCCTACTCCGGCGGCTACCAGCAGGGCATCGAGGACGGAGTCCTGATCGACATGGATCCCTATATCAAGGAGTACATGCCCAATTATATGGCCCTGCTGGAATCAAACTCCGAGGCCAAAAAACAGGCCACATCTGACGATGGTCTCATGCACTCCGTCAGAGTGCTCAGAGGCACCGACGAGAACCTCAAAACTCCCGGCGCTTTCCTGGGACCCGCTATCCGCGCGGACCTTCTGGAAAAGATGGGCGAGGATGTTCCCGAGACCGTAGACCAGCTACATGATCTGCTTGTCAAATGCAAGGAGGCCGGTATGACCGCTCCAATGACCCTGCAGGGGGACGGCGGCACGTCTTTGTCCCTGGCCTGGGGCGTCAATACCGACTGGTCCACCAATTTCTGGCAGTATGACGAGGAGACCCAGAAGGTCTGCTACGCTCCATTCTCGGAGAACTGGGACGTTTATCTGGATACCATGCGTGACTGGTACGCGGAAGGCCTGATTGATAAGAACTTTACCATAGGCGCTCCCGTCATATCCGGTGACTATTCCAACTATGAGAACGACCAGTGCATGTTTATAGACACATGGTTCAACTTCCTGACGGGCGACGAGATTTATAGGCAGGGCTTTGTTTCCAATGATAAAGTAAACATCGTTCCCCTTACCGGGATCGTGCTTAATCCCGGCGACCCCACCATCTGGTGCGGTAACGAATCCTATGTGAACCAGGAGATCTATGTGACCACTGAGGCCGAAGACAAGATCGACGTGGTCAGCAAGTGGATCGACTATCACTATACCACAGAGGGCATGCGCTATAAGTATTACGGTATTGAAGGCGAATCCTATACGCTGGACAGCAGCGGAGAAGTCACCTATACCGACGCTATCCTCAACGACCCCGATGGGCTGTCTATAGGGGACGCTCTGAGTAAGTACGCCATGCGCACCTACTTCGGCTATCAGTCTGAAACTGCTGAAAATTCTACTGCCATCGCCTCTGCGGCGGGAGGCTCTGTCCCCGTAATCGAGGCCTCAGAAGTCTGGAGCAGCGCCGACATAACTGTCCATGTGCCGCCCGTAACACTGAGCCAGGAAGAAAACGAATATATCAACACCTATATCACAGACATTCAAACTATGCTGCAGGAGCGCATGACCAAGTATATCCTTGGCACAGACACCACTTCCCATGAGGAGTTCAGAGAGAAACTGAAAGCTTCTCATATCGAAGAGTGCACCGCCCGCATGCAAGCTGCCGTTGACCGCTACAACGCCCGGTAATTATGCTGTGAGGACAGCGCTGACATAACTGTCCACGCTGTCCTCATTATATTAAAATAGGAGTGACTGCACTATGGAAAAACAATTTCGATACGATCTCCAAACTGCTGTTGTAAAAACCGATAAAGGCCTTGTCCACGGCTATGAATATGATGGCATGAGCATTTTCAAGGGGATTCCCTACGCCAAGGCCAAGCGTTTCCACGACCCTGAGCCAGTGGAGTCCTGGAATGGTCTTCTAGAAGCCACAGGCTATGGCTATGTATGCCCTCTTATGGATGACGAAAGGCCCGGCAGTGACTTGGGCACACCACATAGAATCGGCGTGCAGAACGAAAACTGCCAGAATCTCAATGTGTGGACCCCTGCCTGCGATGGTGAAAAGCGCCCGGTTATGGTCTGGCTCCACGGCGGCGCTTTTACTGGCGGTTCCTCCATGGAGCAGATAGCTTATGAAGGGGCAAACCTATGCAAATATGGTCAAATTGTGTTCGTCTCTATCAACCACAGGCTGAATGTGTTGGGCTACTGTGATCTGTCTGAATATGGCGAGGAATATAAAAACTCAGGAAACGCTGGTACAAGCGATATGGTGGCCGCGTTACAATGGGTCCGCGACAACATCGAAGCCTTTGGGGGAGATCCCGGCAATGTGACCATCTTCGGCCAGTCCGGAGGCGGGATGAAGGTGACTGCCCTTCTACAGACTCCTGCCGCTGACGGGCTCTATCACAGGGGAATTGTAATGAGCGGCGTTCAGGGCGGCGCGCTGTTCGACTGTGTAGGCTCTGGCAAGCAGATGGGCGAGCTCATGATGAAATCACTGGGAGTTAAGACTGTAAAGGAGCTGGAGGACGCGCCCTATCAGGATTTGGTACGCGCTTTCAAAGATATGCGGTATCAGCTGCGCCCACAGAAAATAAACAGCGGCGAAACCCCTTGCCGCAACGAGTTTTATCTGGGCGATCCGCTGGAGGTGCCCTTCAGGAAAGAAACCATTGATATTCCCATCCTGGTGGGCAGCACCTTCAGCGAGTTCAGTGGTTTTGGCGTCATGGGCCTAGACAGAAAGAATGTCACCGAAGCCGAAGCCCTGAAGACCATCGAGAAAAAATTTGGCAAGGCTGTTGCGGACAAGACCATCCCGCTGTTCCGTAAGGCCTATCCAGAGAGGAACCTTATCGACTTGCTGGGGCTTGATTTTATGTTCCGTGATTATACCCTCAGCTATCTGGAGCGCCGCAGCGGATATAACAGCTGCACCTGGGACTATATCTTCAACTTGGACGGCCCCATGTTCGGCGGGCAGCTACCGCCCCATTGCGCGGATATTCCCTTCGTCTTCCACAATACTGAGCTGATTCCCTCTACCCAGGAGGCCGGCGTCACCGAACGGCTGGAAAAAGAGATATTCGATACGGTGATGGCCTTTGTAAAAACCGGCAACCCCAACAATCCCTCAATCCCGGAGTGGAAGCCAGACAGCCCGGAGGAGTTCAACACCATGGTCTTTGACAGAAAGACAGGAGTTAGGACCAATTTTGACCGTGAGCTGGTCAAGGCCTTGAGCAGGGAATATCTGGACGGCATGGTAGAGGGAATCTTAAAGGGTATGGCCAGAAAGCCCGAATAAAACTTAAGAAGCAGAAAGTGACATAATATGAGTAAAATGCAGAATACTCTTTCGTCAGAGCGGCTATGGACCTGGAAATTCCTGATGCTTATAGCCATTAACTTCGGCAGCGGAGTGGCAGGTTATATGACGGTGCCCCTTGTAGCTAAGTATGTCATGACCTTCGGGGCAGATATCACTACAGCCTCCGCAGTGTCAGGAATCCTGTCCCTGGTAGCTATGTTTATGTGCCCCGTGGCCGGAGTCCTCTCCGACAGGATAAACAAGAAAAAGCTGCTGATAATCACGGAAGCAGCTTATGCCGTCTGTCTGGGCCTCCACGCCTTTGCCAGAAGCCTTATCGCCTTGCTGCTCCTTCGGGCAGTTACCGGGATTTTCTTCTCTCTCTCCAATGTGCTCACCATTGCCTACGCCAGCAGCTATATTCCCAAAAGCAGGATGGGCGAGGGGCTTGGGTATTTCGGCCTGGTAGTTCCCCTTGTGCAGGCGGCGGGTCCTTCCATTGGGCTGGGGCTGCGAGACAGCATAGGCTATAGAGCGGTGTTTACCGGCGCGGCCATTGCGGCCCTTGCCGCGATGATCTGTGTGGCAGTCCTGCCATATAATGCGCCGGAACCCAGCGGACAGAAAAAAACGCTGAAATTCAATGACATTTTTGCCGTAAGGTTTATCTGGCTCATGCTGCTGACAGCGCTGTTCAGCTCGGCAAACGGCCTTATTTCCACATATCTTGATATTCTTGCCAGCGAACGCTCCATCACGAATATATCCATTTTCTTTACCGTCTTTTCTGTTGTCCTGATAATTTTCAAGCCTTTGACCGGCAAGCTGCTGGATTCCAGGGGCATGTATCTCGTAATCATTCCCGCGGTTGTTTTTGCTGCTCTCGGTATGTTCTTTGTAGGCATTGCATCCTCGTTGTGGGTGATGCTGATCGCCGCAGTTTGCAAGGCCCTTGGACAAGGAGCCGGTACGCCGACCATACAGGCCCACGCGGTAAAGATGCTGGATAAATCCCACTCTGGTGTGGCGGTATCCACCATACAGATCGGCCAGAGCTTGGGAAATTCCATCGCTCCTGTATTGGGAAGCTTTTTGGTAAAGCCATTCGGCTATACGACTATGTTCTGCGGCTTTGGAGGCATCATTCTGGTTGCAGGGTTCCTGTTCCTGATTTTGCAGGCGCGGCGTGAAAAGAAAGTACCCAACAGTAAAATAGTCACAACCGATTAACACAATATACACTGAAAGAAAGGATCAGTTTTATGAGGCATAATCAAGGAATTTGGGATGCCCATGTGCATACCCACGGCGGTTGTACTGTAGATGGCTACCTGCGCAATGGCCGGGACAATCTGAGCGCTTCGGGTTTGGACGGCATGAACCTTCTCTGCGTCCGGCTTGGAAAATCCGCCTGCATTACCGATGCGGAGGCCCTGTTGCTGAAAGCACTCATGCCCGGCCGGTTCACCGTATACTGCAATCCGGCTTTTCAAATTGAGGAATTCGGAAGTGATGCCGAGGGGCTTCACAAACAGATACTGGGATTTGCCGAGGCCGGCGCGGACGGCGTAAAGCTGGGAGACGGCGAAGCGGGGGAGAATGTAAATCTGGATGATCCCATTTATGACGGGATTTTCAGCGCGCTCGAGAAAACGGATTTGCCCGCTCTGTTCCATGTGGGCGCGGCGCCCTACATTCCGGCACAAAGGTTTTTTCAGAAAAACAAATTCCCGGTGGCGCGCCCGCCCTGGCTGGTTTATACAGGCAAACAGGACGATGACCGGGAGGCGACCTCCCGTATCTCCAGGGAAAGGCTTGCCCAGAGACATCAGCAGATAGAAAATCTGCTTAGCCGTCATCCCGATGCTCGGGTAACCTTTGCCCATTTCTTCTTTAAAGCAGATGACCTGGACAGTATGGCCGCTTTCCTGGACCACTATCCGAATACTCGTATAGATATCACGCCATGCAGTGACCTGTATTATCACCTTTCGCAAAATCCCAATCGCTCCCGGGAGTTCTTTGAGACCTATTCCGATAGGCTGATTTTCGGCACCGATAATGAGATGGAGCTTGACCCCGTGCTGCAAATTGCCCTCGTACGCCAGTTCCTTGAGACAGACGAGAGTTTCTTTTGCGTGAAATACGGTTTTGATATCACCGGCATTGCACCATTGCAGAAAGAGACTCTTGAAAAAATCTACAGAAGCAATTTCCGTAAAATGGTTCCCGGTACGGTAATAAATTACAAAAAAGCTGCGGCCTATTGCGAAGGCCTTTATGAGATCGTTAAGGGATTTGAAGAGATGCCCGAGGAAAACGCGTTGGAGGTACTTGAAGTTGCCAGGCGGTTTAATTCCATGGTATAGCGGGAGTCACACTATCAACTTGTACTGATAAAGGAGCATACCGAATGTGAAAAATTCGGTATGCTCTTTATTGGTTTGCTTTAGCGAAAATAAACCCCCGGTTATACCGGGGGAATAAAAAAGCTTCAGCAAGAAAAAAGTAAGAGAAGAAAAAGTAAGAAGATGAACTAACTATAGGAAAAGATAAGGAAATAGCCAGTTCAAATATAGCAGTTGGGATGGATAAGGAAACAATAACTGGTTTACCAGTTGCAGGGCGTGTAATGCTATGGTATAGTTCAGTGCCCCTTTAGGGGCTAAGTCCGTATTTGCCCCTTCTAGGGGTTTTGCTTTCTACAAGGGATGGCATCAAAGTGGACAGCACAACACTTTGCAGAAATCGGAACTATAAACAATTTGATACCCAAGGATTCCCGCATAACACAGCCATATTTGAGGGATTTGACCCCTGAATTCCGGAGCCTTCGCAATAGTGATCCCAACGTATGTTGACTCTCTGAATTCCGAAATTCCCTGAAACGCCCGGCATTGCCGGCCGAGCGTTGTGAGCCGAGGTGGGGAAGCAGCGTGACCCCACCTCTTTCTCCTGCTATAATATCAGACATAGATATCCGGCCACAAAAAGTGCATAAATGCCGGATATCTATACAGGGAAACCTGGCCTTCTATTCTCCGTGAGAGATCGAAAAGTGGAGCTTTCAGTTCATACCCTCAAAGCAGTTTGACCGGTTTCCCTGTTCTCTTGATATCAATCCTAGAACTAATCTGGATATGATATAATTTCTCCATCGGACAGGATTGCTCAACATCTCATTGTGGTACAGAGACCGTCTCTGGTCCACTGAAAGCAGTTTGAGTCCGCAGCCTTACAGGAATATGCTGATTAGCCGGATGAGGGAGCACCAGCGCTTTCCTCTCATATTGAAGCAGGGTGCGTCCGGTAAGCAGCTGGGGATTGTCCGAATCATTTGGGGAGGTTTCTCTATGTACATTGTTGGTATTGACGTAGCAAAACGCAGCCACGAGGCCATCGTGATAGATGATAGTGGCAGCACCGTTCACAAGGCATTTAACTTCAAAAATGACGCCGACGGATTCCGCAAGCTGTTTTCTGTACTGGATTCTGTCAGCGCAGATCCCGCTGACTTTATAATTGGTATGGAATCCACCAGCCACTATTGGCTTGCTCTGTTTTCCAATCTAACGAAAAGCCCTTACACTGTTCATATGTTCAACCCCATCCAGTCCAACGCACTGCGTGATATGTACATCCGCCAGACCAAGACGGACGAAAGGGATTGCTTTATCATTGCCGAAGTGATCCGTTTCGGGCGGTATTCTCAGGGCAGTATGCCCCCTGCGGACATATACGCACTGCGGGAAATGTGCCGTGCACGATTCTTTATGGTGGACATGACATCCGATCTTAAGCGTAAAGTAATTGCGCTGCTAGATCAGGTCTTTCCCGAGCATGAAACGCTGTTTACCGATATCTTTGGATTGACTTCTTCCGCACTCTTGTGCACCTGCCCAACTCCCGCTGAGATACTGGCTGTTGACACAGAGAAACTGATCGAGCTCATCTCTGTTCCCAGCCACAAACGATTCGGACGGCAGAAGGCCGAACAGATTCGCTCCGTTGCCAAGAAATCTTTTGGTGTTTTACTTGGCAACGATGCTATAAGCGGACTGATCAAGCAGTACATGGAGCATATCCGCTTTTCTCAGCAGCAGATCATGGAGTTGGACGAAAATATTGCCGCTCTATTCTCCAAGTTCGATACTCCAATCACTACTGTGCCTGGCGTTGGTCCTGTCCTGGGCGCCGCTATCTTTAGTGAGATAGGCGATATATCCAGGTTCCGCTCCGCAGCCAAGTTAGCTGCTTTCGCCGGTATTGACCCATCTGTAAGGCGCTCCGGTGAGTTCTCCGGCATTCGCAATCATATGTCTAAGCGAGGCTCCCCATATTTGCGAAGGGCCCTTTGGCAGGCCTCTGTTATTGCCGCTCTCCACGATCCTGCATTGAAAGCCTTTTTCCAGAAAAAGAGGGCGCAGGGAAAATCCTATATGAACGTTATTGGCCATGTTACCCGTAAAATGGCTAGTATTATCTTTGCTGTGCTTAGAGACCGCACTCCGTATTACGTTCCTGATTTGAATTGACACTTTTGCCGGGTGCATTTATATACACAATTTTTCTTGCGTTTTCACGCTTTGGGCCTTGACATTTTTATAGCCGGCTGCTTGTTTTTCTACCTTGTTTTTTAAGGTGTTATGGCCTGGATTCTGTGCTGACATTCACTCGCTCTGGATGTTGGTATGGGTTGGACTTTTTCGCCTTCACAAACCGCCACAAATGCCCTCACATGGCGTTTGTGACCTTCTTCCGCTTACTCCCTCAACCTCTGCCACAAGCTGCCCGACACGGGGCTCACAGGGGGCAACACGGCGGTCTACTTTTTCGTGCTGCACTTATATGGCAAGAATGTGTTCAACGTTCTTGCTCCCATGCTGTCGTTTGTTTGCTGGCGAGTGAAACGCCCCACAGATCACCGCCCCAATCCATTTTTCATAACAATTTTTCTGTAGGGTCTTCTCAAAAACGGTCAATGGATATATAATTCATTTGACCAGCCGGTCAATGGAGGTGAGCCATGAACGAGAAATTCTTTTCTCTGCCGCAAAAAAAGCAGCAGGCGATTATCAATGCGGGTTACCGTGTATTCTCTCAAAACTCTTATAAAAACAGCCCTATGAGCGAGATCGCGTTGGAAGCCGGAATCAGCAAGGAGCCACCATCTTCCTGTCCAGCCACATTCTCTCAGAAGTTCAGCATAATTGCAGCCACGCCGCCATGATCCGGGAGGGTATGATTATCGCCGGGGGCAGCGTAGAGGAGCTTTCCCGTACCGGCACCAAGCGTGTCAATATCCATGGTCAAATTGACTGTGAGGAGCTTACCGGCGTGAAAGATTCGCACAGGTCGCAGGAAAGCGTTGAATTTTTGTATAGCGGAGATATGCAGGCACTGCTCTCTGTGATGGCGCGGGGCAATATTCAAGACATCTCCATCACCGAGCCGGATCTGGAAGAAGTGTTTCTGCACTATTATGAGGAAGGAGGCAACGAAAAATGACCATCTTCAAGCATGAGCTGTGGCAAGGTAGAACTGCTTTTGTAATCTGGCCAGGCTCTATCGCCTTTCTGCTTATCATTTGTGTATTCATGTTCCCTGAGATGAAAGGCGAAATGGACGCTGTAGGAGAAATGTTTGCATCGATGGGCAGTTTCACCGCCGCGTTCGGGATGGACCGCCTGAACTTCGGAACACTGATTGGATTCTATTCCATCGAGTGTGGAAATATCCTGGGGCTTGGAGGCGCGTCCTTTGCCTCTCTCATGGGCGTTTCTGTCCTTTTCAAAGAGGAAAAGGGTAGAACGGCGGAGTTTTTGCTGACGCATCCCATATCGAGAACACGCGTTGTCACCGAGAAACTGGCGGCAGTCCTTGCACAGATCACCTTGATGAACCTTATCCTACTTGGCCTTCCCTTGTTGTCGATGGCACTGATTGGAGAGAATATCCCTTGGAAAGAGGTCCTGCTGATGCACGGGGCCTATTATCTGCTCCAACTGGAGCTGGCGGGAATCTGTTTCGGCATATCAGCGTTCCTGCGTCTTGGCGGCAACGGGATCGGTATGGGGCTTGCCGCCATGATGTATTTTTTGAATCTAATCGCCAATATGACAGAACACGCAAGGTTTCTAAAATATATAACCCCATTTGGATACTGCGAAGGCGGAGACATAATATCCAACGGAAGACTGGATACCGGGCTTATTACAGTAGGAATGTTGTTTGCCTCTGCTGGCGTCACAATGGCGTATTGGCGGTATAGCAAAAAAGATATTCGATGATTTATGTGCCGACCTTGGGATTGGATGTGAAGTGATAAAATAATGGTAGACACAAAAGAGCCTACCATTATTTTTATGCTATTATAGACATGGAGGTGGCAATATGGCTGGTAAATACACGATGCGAAGCAAAGAAGAAAAGTTAG
>OLWB01002044.1_pt1 | contig 17154 bp, 23 predicted proteins | sample 1673331 | NCBI WGS metagenome assembly OLWB01 (sample SAMEA3178943, study PRJEB25190) | human gut metagenome | biome: human gut; feature: human-associated habitat; material: faeces | place: Austria | collected 2013
TGCCCGTCTTTTCGCTCACGCCGTGGTCAATCAGCAGCAGCACGACGAAGCCAACCAGCAGCCCCAGCACGATGCACAGCAGCGACGAGAGAATCGTTTGCACGCCGGGAATTTGCAGCATCGACCTGCGCTGCCGGACTTTCTTAGGTTCGTTTGCCATCTTTACCGCACCTCCCGTTTCGCGCCCGCCATATACAGGCCGATTTCTTCCGCCGTCGTCGTTTTCGGGTCAACTCCTACTGCCATGCCTTCTGGAATATTATGAATTGTAACTGCTAAAACTAACATTGTTGTTTTCTTTATTTTTTCTCCAACCGTTCCTTGTTTTGACATTTTAAAATTTAATTTTGGCATTATCTTATCACAAGCAAGTAAAGATAATATTCCTATTAATAAACCTACTGTTGCTGGTATCCAGGCAACTTTTCCTTGTTCCTCTGCCATATTTATGGAAGGCATTAGTAAAGACCATATGGATGCTGCAATCATAACTCCAGATGCAAAACCTAAAAGGACTTTCTCTACCTTTTGGTTTATTTCTTTTTTCATAAAAAAGACCATTCCAGCTCCTAATGTTGTTCCTAAAAAGGGAATTAGTAATCCTATTACTAGTTCCATAAGACCTCCTTTAACAAATAATATTGTATTGCCATTTCTATGCAATATTATATATTATTCTTCTATGCAATATATTGTTAACATAAATTCAATAATTATTTGCCATTTTAATAAAGTCTTTAATTTTTTGGTACCATTGTAATTCTATCACAATATACAGCAAGTTGTATTCCCTTTATCATGTGTTATTTTTTACCATATATTTGTTTTTTGCAAGTTTTTTAAAATTACATTGCAAATCATATCTTTTCGTTTTTATTTCTATTTCTATTCTTGATTAAAAGCTTACTTATAATCATGTAAAATATGCAGATGCCAGCAATTAATGCTGGCATCTGACTTTTGTCATAAAACCTTACCTTTACTTTTTAAATATGCTTACGCATATTTTGTTTTTGTTTTCTCTCCATCGTGAAATGTAAACAAGAAATTTTCCGTCCTGAAAGAGAAATTCTGACCTCGGGTCACCCGCTTCATTAAATCTCCAAGTTCCATCATTTTCTCTAACCATATGTTCGTCAATGCTATATGGCGTTATTATGTCTTCGCACCATATGCTACTCCCCGCCTTCATAGACTCAGGAATCATCTCCGCTAGCTTTGTAGCGACCTCGATTCCTAAATTTCCATAAGAGAATCTTAGAATCTTCGCCATATGAGTGCATCTTCCATAATAAGCACTCCGGCTCTTCGAATAGGAAATATAATTTACTCTTTGCCCTAAAATCGAAAGAGCAGCATTATAATTTTGCCTTCTAACTAGTTCTTCCTCTTCTAAAGCTCGCATCTCGTCTGTTATAAAGTATCTGTCCATATTTTCCTCCTGTTTCATGACATTTTTCTACGAGTTACATTTATTATTATAGCAGATTTTTTAATTTTTTTCAATAACTGCATTTCTTATTAAGTCAGATAAAGAAATATTATTCATGTCTGAATATGCTTTTATTAATTCTGTATCTTTATCACTTAATCTTACTGAAATAGTCATAATATCACTCCTCTTTGTTAGAGTTGTACTACATTGTATTACATCTGTCAATATTATTATACTATTATTTGTAAAATTTGTGATATTATTCAAAACAACAACACGCTATAATGTGTTTTGTTTTTATTATTCATTCACTCTTGAAAAAACTACCCCATTTAATGTGTCCTTTTTCTGCTCTTCAATTTTTTCATCATCTACGTCTTTTAATATTACATAGTTACTAAAAAGACCTGTACTTTAGAATCCTCTAATGTTACAGATCTTTACTTATTTGGTGCAGGTGGTGGGGGTCGAACCCACACGAATGTTACTTCGCAGGATTTTGAGTCCTGTGCGTCTGCCAATTCCGCCACACCTGCATTATTAATTCTTTTTTATAATATCACATTATTTTTAAATTGTCTACCCATTTTCTTGATTTTTTTACTGTTTTATGGTATAATAATATTGTGGGTTTAAAACAAAATATTATTCAGAAAGGATAATTTTTATGAATAATTCTGAAATTAAAACTGAAAAATTAATAAATAACATAAAGACTTCTATGGAAATGGAAAATCAATTTCTATCTGAACAAGATATAAATGTTCTATCTAATTTTGCAAATAATAAAATATCTTATGAAGAAGCATCTTCAGTATTTAAGAAGATGTCATTTTAAGTAAATATATTTACACAAAGGAAGGAATTATTATTTTAATGTACGAAGCAAGAAATTCAATATATTGTTACCCAAATACTAATATTTTAAAAAATAAATTAAATATTCAAGACCCAATAGTTCTTAATGATTATGAAAAGCGAATAGTTTCTTTAAAACTTATTGCTCTTCATAAAAAAGGAATTACTGGGTCTTTTGATATTTCTCATTTTGTAAGTATTCACAAATTTCTTTTTGAGGATATTTATCCTTTTGCTGGACAATTCAGAAGTGAAAATATAGCTAAAGATAATTTTAGTTTTGCTGAGTTTCAGTATATTCCTTCTGAGCTAGATAGGCTTTTTACCCAATTAAAAGATTCTAACTTTCTTAAAGATTTTGATAAAGAAAAGCTTAGTAACGCTTTAGCATACTATTGGGCTGAGCTTAATGTTCTTCATCCTTTTAGAGAAGGAAATGGACGTACTACTAGAGAATTCTTAAGACAACTTTCATTGAAAAATGGATATGAATTTGATATTCATAATGTTAGTTCAAAAGATTTGTTAAATGCTAGTATTAGATCTATTATTGATGAAACTGAATTAGCTTGTCTTATATACAAATCTTTAGAACCATTATCATAGAATTATTTGGAGGATAAAATTATGTCAGATTTAATAAGTATAATTGTAAATATTTATAATAATGAAAAAACTTTGAAAAATTGTATAATTTCTTTAATTTCACAAACTTATAGAGATTTAGAAATTATTTTAATAGATGACGGCTCAACAGATTTATCTGGTAAGCTTTGTGATGACTTAGTATTAACTAGTTCTAAAATGAAAGTTGTTCATACTCTTCACTCTGGAATTTCTAAAGCAAGAAACCTTGGTCTTAGTATGGCATCTGGTAAATACATTACTTTTGTTAATGGGTCTGATACTATAAAAAATGATATGATTTATAATTTATATACAATGATATCTAACTACCCAGTTGACATATCAATGTGTTATACAGAGGCAATTGCTTCTAAGCCATTAGATAAAGAAACTATTATTACTTTAAATAAAGAAGATGCACTTAGACAATTATTACTAGAAAAAACTATAAAAAATACTGTTTGTGGTAAACTTTTTAAAAAAGAATTATTTAAATCTATTAAATTTGCTCCAGACAGTCCAGAAACTTTGTTCAATTTGTTTGAATTAAGTGATAAAATTGCTTGTAGTAATTTACCTTACTATTTTAATAATGAACTTGATAATTTTGCAAGACAGGATATTATAAACAATGATATTAGAATTATGAACCTCTATCCTAAACTAGCAATATATTGCAAGTATAATATATTAAAAAATATTCAGGATGAATTTTATTATTCTATATGTAATAATGTTACACTTATAAATTTCGATAATTTGTACAAAATGTTTACTCAAATCGTTAAAAATAATGAGGAAAAGTTATCACCATTTCTTTCTAACACAAGAAAAGCCCATATGTATCTTGCCTTAGATAATTTTAATATTTATAAACGTATTTGCCCTGTTCTTCCTGAAATTTTAGATGATTAATAATTTCATGCATGCTAAACCAAAACAATTTAGCATGCTTATTTTATCTTTTTTTATAATAAATAATATATTCTGAATTACTGCATTCCATAATTATGTCATATTGTTTAATAACATTTTCTATTATCTCTTCTGTCTCGTTTTCTGGCATTCCTAAATCTTCTGAATTTATAAGTTCATCAATTATATTTTCTGCTTCTTTATCTAAGTTTGTTTTCTCTAAGCTTTTTTTCCTCATATTCTTTTTGCTTTCTTCTTCTTTTTTCTTGTTTGTTATTTTCTTCTTGCTATTTTTATATTCTTCATTCAATACATATCCCTCGAATTCTTTGGAACTTACCTTTATTTTATCTCCAACATATCCATTTAATATTTCTTCAAACAATACCTCTTTGCTATCAATATCCATATGTTTTACAGTTATGTTTGCTTTTTTCTTATAATAATAACATACCTTATTTTCAGTTGTTCCTATATTTCCATCTTCTCTGCCTTCACATCTAACAAAATCATAGCCAGGAATTTCCTTTTTAGTAAATGAATATTCTGTTCCTACTATGTCTTGAATTCTCTCACTTTTAATTATCTCATCTCCTGTATTTAAATCTATATAATGTGCAGTTGCTCTTCCTAATAAATCATAATATATCTGTATATTATTTATTCCGGATTTCATTTTTCCATTAATTATTATCCCATCGTTTTTATATCCTTCTATATCGTCTGGCTTTATATTATATTCTTTTCCTTCATGTCCTATAATCTCCTTTGCATTTTTTATTTTCTTCCCAGTATTTCTATCCAAATATTCTATATTAATTTTTGCATTTTTTGCGTATTCATATTTAAAATTTATTCTTTCCTTCTTTAGTTTTCCTTGTTCTTCGCCATTTGTTTCTATAAGTTTATATCCATCTATTTCTTTTTTATATTGACTAAGATTGTATTCTTCATTTGCATTTCCTATAATCATTTCTTCTGGTGAAATCTCATTATTTGAATTAATATCTATATATTGCATTCTAATTCCTTTAGATGGTAAATTTATTTTGAAAGTAAGTGTATCTGAATAATTATCCATATTGTCAATTGTTCTTATATGTAAATAATAATCTTGATTCCAATTTATTCCTTGATATAAAATAGGTTCATTATCTTCTTTATTTATATTGTAACCTGCTTCTGTATTTTTATAATTATCTATAACATAGCTATAACCTTTTACTCCTGACTCACTATATATTGATTTTTCTTCGCTTTTTTCATCTGTTTCTATATAATATTTGTATCTACTGCCATTGTCTTTTGCTTTATCAAAAGTAATTACAATATAGTTTTCTACTATATTTGGTTTTATGTTGGTTATGTTGTTTGGGCTTTCCTTGTCTTCTGTATTTAAAGTAAATGTTCTTTTTGAATTTAGTACATAATTACTTTCTTCTTTTTGAGTAACTTCTTTAAATTCATTATCTTTTTCCTCTTTCTGATATACTTTTACATTAGTATCTTTACCTCCTTTTATTTCTACTTTTGAGCTTCCTAAATTTTCGTCGCTAAATCCTTTTACCTCAATTTTAGAAGTTTTTTTCTTTTCTATAATGATAAAACAAGTTGAAATTAGTATTAGTGTACAAATTAACAATTTTGCACTTCGCTTAAAACTTTTACCCATAGGCTTTCCTCCTTTTATAAAAATAGATTTTGTGAAAATAAATAATAAGACCTTATTATTTTTAGAAAAAACTTGTTAACAAATTGTGTAAATATTATATTATGATTGGCTTTATGTGTCAATAAAAACTTTTCTACATTTTTCGACAAAGTTCTACTGTTGCCCTAAATTCAAATAAATAAAAAATACAGTACAAATTATATTTTCTAAATTCGTGCTGTATTTTTTCATTTAAATATCAATTCCTATTTATCTTTTAACTCTTCTACTATTTTTGGAGCAATTTGTTTTTTTCTTGAAACAACTCCTTCTAAGAACATAGAATCAAATTCGTCTAGTTTTTTATCAAAAACTTTTTCAACAATGCTTTTTTCATTTCCTAATGCAATGATTCTTGAATTTGTATTTATAATATCTGTTATTACAAAAATATATAAGTCTAATTTTTTGTCTGCAATTTCCTTTTCTATTGCAAATTCAAGTTCTTCTCTCCTTGAAAATACATCATCTATATCTGCTGTATTTACTTGAGAAATTATCACTTTTTTACATCCAGAGTTTGATTCTTTTGCGTCTAAGTTTATAACTTCTTCGCTTGAAAAAGTGCTAATATCTGTTCCTGCCTTTAGCATTTCTAGTCCATATTTATTTATGTCTAATCCTGTTATTTTTTCAAGCTCACCTAAAACTTCTACATCTTTTTTTGTACAAGTTGGTGATTTTAATAATAAAGTATCTGATATTATAGCACTAAGCATTAATGTTGCTATTTTTTTGTCTATATCAATATTTGCTATTTTATATTGTTCAAATAATAGTGTAGCTGTACATCCATATGGTTTCTCTAAGAAATATAGAGGATTAGCTGTACAAAAATCTGATATTCTATGATGATCTATAACTGCTAATACTTCTGTATTTTCCCTATTATTTATACTTTGTGTAGCTTCATTATGGTCTACTAAAATTAGTTTGTCACCATCTTCTGCTTTTTCTATAAATTCTGGTGCCTCGATTTTTAAATAGTCTAGAACATATTGTGTTTCTTTATTTACTTTTCCTATTCTTACTGCCTTAACATTATTAACACCTAGTTTTTTTGCTAAGTCTTCCATTATTAATGCTGAGCAAATAGAATCTGTGTCCGGATTTTTATGACCTGTTATTAATATTTCTTCTTTCATATATATCTCCCTCTTTTCTCATAATGAATACATTATACAATCTTTATAATATATTTGTCAACTTTAATAAAATTTAGATAGTGTAAAATTAAAAAGAGGTATTTACCTTTCTTAAAGCCAATACCTCTTTACATTATAAAATTATTCTACTCTGCATTCTGATTTGTTTTTGAATCACAAATATTTTCAATTGTATCACTAACTTCTTCTTCACCTATTTTTTTATTTTGATTTGCTATATCTCCTAGTGTCAAAATTCCAATCACATGATTTTCACTATCACATACAGGTAATCTTCTAATGTGATTTCTAGACATAATACCTGTTGCATCTGTAATATCTTCGTTTTCTTCACATGTGCATACATTTGTTGACATTATTTCACTTACTGGAACATTTTTTGCATCATTGTCACATGCAATACATCTTAGAATAACATCTCTATCTGTTATAATTCCGCAAATACAATCACTTTCATCACATATTGGAATACATCCTATATGATTTTCACTCATAAGTTTTGCCACTTCATTTAGTTTAGTATCAGCTTGAATGCAGCATACATTTTTACACATACAATCTTTTACTTTCATTTTTCCCTCCTTTTTTATCACATATATATTTTTTGCATAAAAAAATTTTTTATTCTGTAAAAAATTGCATTTTTTAGATGTTTTTATGAATTTATAGCTTTTTCAATATCTTCTAATGTTATTATTCCCTCTCTTAAAATTACAGGTTTCCCTTCTTCAACTTTTACAATTGTAGAGGCTTTTCCTATTTTACTTTTTCCATTATCTATATAGAAATCTACTTTATCACCAAATTCCTTGCAAATGTCTTTTGCATCTATTCCTGCTGGCATTCCACTTATATTAGCACTAGGTGCTGCAATTGGTACTCCTGCAAATTCAATAAGCTTTAATGTTACTTTTTCATCTGGCATTCTAACACCAACAGTATCTAATCCAGCTGTTACTATATCTGGCACTTCTTTTCTTCTTTTTAGAATAATAGTAAGTGGTCCTGGCAACAAGTTTTCAATTATTTTTTGTTCTTCTTTTGATATATTTTTTGCAATTTTTTGTATCATTTCCATACTATTTACCATTAAACTTATGGCCTTATCTTTCGGTCTTTGTTTTACTTTATATAATCTTTCTACTGAAAGTTTATCCATTCCATTTGTTCCAATACCATATACCGTTTCTGTTGGAAATACTACAATTCCTCCATTTTTTAATATATTACCTGCACTTTCTAGCTTCCATATATCATCTTCGCTTTTTATATATACGTATTCCATATTTTAAGCTCCTTTTCTAGATTTACATTAATATTTTATCACATATTGTCAATACTTCAAATTTCTTAGCTTATATATTTTTTAGCCTACATATAGCTTTTTACACCTTTCTATGGTATAATAGCAATTGCGCAAATTTTTTAAAGGAGGTTTCACTAAAATGAAACAAATTAAAATTCAAAGCAAAATTCTTCGGCCTTATGGAGAACATTCTCAGTTTTTCATAGGCACACACAATGGAATATTTCACTGTGACGAAATTGTCGCATGTGCAATGCTCTGTATTCTCCATTCTGAAAAGAATATCTGCATTTTACGTTCTAGACATCAGAGTGATCTATCTAGATGTGATATTTGTGTTGATGTGGGAGAAGGAAGATTTGATCACCATCAGGCGGGATTTAATTTGAAGCGCCAAAATGGAGTTCTTTATGCATCTGCTGGACTAGTTTGGCATGAGTTTGGAAATGCTATAATAGAAAAACTTTTAGCTGAGATGTTTCCAGATATGCATCTGTCTGATGCAAACATGCGTAGGATATACGACAAAATAGATGGTCTGATATGTTTAGTTGATTGTGAGGATAATGGTATTTTCAAAAATCAACATATGTTCAGCTTTATAAAAAGTTTTTTGCCACTTTGGAATAGCCTGGAACCTAATTTTAATAAAGCTTTTTACAAGGCTTTGTTAATAAGTATTGAACTTCTTCGTAAACAGCTTCTTAAGTTAATTTCCGATGAAGTAGCTGAGCCGTTTATTCAATTTCGCTTAGAGCATGGTGACTATCTCAAAAGTGGTATTCTAGAGCTCCCTTCTCAGCTAATTCCTTGGGTGGAAACATTAATAGAGAAAAATGATACAAATTTAGCAAAAACGCCAATAAATTTTGTTATTTTTCCTTATCCAATTGGCGGATGGGCTGCACAGTGCGTTCCTCCTTCAAAGGATAATGAGTATGGTCAAAGAATTCCATTTCCTGCTGAATGGGCTGGAAAAACAACTGAACTTCCACGCGTTTCAGGAGTTAGAGATGCTTTATTCTGTCACAATGGTCGTTTTTTTGTTAGAGCTTGCTCTAGAGATGGTGTTTTGGATTTATGTTCCATCGCCGCTAAGCGGTGGAACAAATAAAAAGAAGGGGGCTTTTGCCCCCTATTTTAATTTATTTATTGACATTCTTTTATATATTTAACAACATCTCCAACTGTAACTATTTTTTCGGCATCACTGTCTGAGATTTCTATTCCAAATTCTTCTTCAATAGCCATTACCAATTCAACTATATCTAATGAATCCGCAGCTAAATCATCAACAAATGTTGATTCCATTTTAATATTTTCTTCATTTATTCCTAATTGATTTCCTAATATCTTTTTTATCTTTTCTAATATTTCTTTTTCCATTTTAATATCCTCCTATTTTTCTTATACACCCATAATATTATATCCGTTATCTGCATATATAACTTGCCCTGTAATAGAGTCTGACATATTACTTAATAAAAATGTAGCAACATTTCCAATTTGAGTTGTTGTTACGTTTTTGTGTATGGGAGCTTTTTCCTCTACTACCTTTAATATTGAACTAAAATCCTTTATTCCTTTTGCAGATAATGTTTTTATTGGACCTGCTGAAATAGCGTTTACTCTAATTTCATCTTTTCCTAGATTCTCTGCTAAATATCTTACACTTGCCTCTAATGCTGCTTTTGCCACGCCCATAACATTATATCCATCTAAAACTTTTGTTGATCCATGATAAGTAAGTGTTACTAGCGAAGCATTATCGTTTAGAAGTTCTAACTCTTTAGCTGTTCTTGCAGCAAGTACAAATGAATATGCACTAACATCTACCGCATGTGAATATCCTTCCTTTGATGTAGTAATAAATTCATTATGTAGGTCTTCTGTATTTGCATGTGCTATTGCATGAACTATTCCATCAATTTTTCCATTTTCTTCTTTAATCTTCATAAAAGTTTTTCTTACTATTTCATCCTCTGAAGCTCCATTTAAAGTATATGCTTTACTACCTTTAAATTCTGCTATAAGCTCTTCTATTTTATCCTTATTTTCTTCTCCCATATATGTAAAAATTAATTTTGCACCATTTTCATAGGCAGATTTTGCTATTCCATAAGCAATACTCCATTTATTTCTTATTCCCATTATTAAAATCTTTTTATCTTTAAGCATATTTTTTAATTCCTCCTATAATTTAATGTATTCACCCATATTTCTAAATTTTAAATATCTTTCCTCATATAAATCTTCTTTTGTTAACTTATTCAATTCTAAAGTATAATTTTTTATTTCTTTTTTCATGTCTTGTGCTAACTTCTTAAAACTAATATCATTTACCTCTTTTGGTTCTCTAATTATTTTGTCAATTACTTTTAGTTTATATAAATCATCTGCTGTCATTTTCATTTTCTCTGCTGCTTCTTTACATCTAGAAGAATCTTTCCATAATATCGCACTATATCCTTCTGGTGACAAAATAGAGTATACTGCGTTTTCTAACATGAGTACTTTATTTGCAATTCCAATTGCAAGTGCTCCTCCACTTGAACCTTCGCCTATGATTACTGATATAATTGGAACTCTTAAATTTGCCATAGTAAACATAGATTTTGCAATGGCTTCTCCGCTGCCCCCTTTCTTCTGCTTCAATTCCTGGATATGCCCCTTTAGTATCTATAAAAGTAATTACTGGTCTTCCGAAATTTATCCGCTTCTTCCATAAATCTTATAGCTTTTCTATAACTTTCAGGGTTTGGCATTCCAAAATTTCTTTCAATATTCTCTTTAGTCGACCTTCCTTTTTGCTCTGCAACTATTGTAAAATTTTGCTCCCCTATATTAGCAAGCCCACATACAATAGCCTTGTCGTCTCTAAAATTTCTATCTCCATGAAGTTCAATAAAGTCATCAAAGATTTCTTCTATATAATCAAGCGATGTTTTTCTCATGGGATTTCTTGCAATTTCAACTTTTTCCCATGCATTTGCTTTCTCTTCGCACATATTAAGCTCATCCTCCTTTCTATTTTAATCAATGTAGAAATGTTTCATCATTTATGAAACTTAATTAACTTATAGATAGTCTCTTTCAAATTCTTTCTTTCAACTATTTTATCTATAAAGCCATGTTCCAGTAAGAATTCTGACGTTTGAAAACCTTCTGGTAATTCCTTTCCTATTGTTTGCTTTATAACTCTTTGACCAGCAAATCCAATCATAGCATGTGGCTCTGCTAAAATAATGTCACCTAAGCTTGCAAATGAAGCTGTAACACCTCCATAAGTCGGATCTGTTAATACCGATATATATAATAATCTTTCTTTGTTTAGTTTTGTTAAAGCAGCAGTGGTTTTTGCCATTTGCATGAGTGACATTATTCCTTCTTGCATTCTAGCTCCTCCTGATACGCAGAAAATGATAAGTGGCAATCTCTTTTCTATTGCTTTTTCAATTGCATTTGTTATTTTTTCGCCTACAACAATTCCCATACTTCCCATAAAAAATCCACTATCCATTATGCAAATAACAACTTCTTCTCCATTTATTTTTCCAGTACCACAAGCCACTGCCTCTTTTAGTTTTGTCTTTTCTCTTACAGTATTAAGCTTTTTTACATAGTCTTCTAGCTCAAGTGGATTACTAGTTTCTATATTAAGATTAAAATTTTCATACGTTCCTTCATCTATTATCATTTTTAATCTTCTATCAATATGCATTCTAAAATAGTTTCCACAAGCTGGACAAATATTTAAGTTTTCTCTTATATCATCTTTATACAAAATTTCTTTACACTTCTCACATTTTATCCATTTCCCTATTGGTATGTCAACACTGGAAATTTTATTTGTTTTAACTTGCTCTCTCTTTTTTAGTTTATCTAAAATCATTTAATTATCATTCCCTTTCAAAATTTCCTCTTCTATAAATGAAGTATCATAACTTCCTCTAATAAAATTATGATTTTTTATTATTTCAAGTAGGAAGTCTGTATTTGTTTCTATTCCCTCTACAATAGTTTCTTCTAGCACTCTCTTCATTCTACTAATTGCTTCATTTCTATTTGTACCAGTTGTAATAATTTTAGCAATCATAGAATCATAACTAGGTGGAACTTTATATCCTCCATAAATTGCAGAATCAATTCTTACCCCATTTCCTCCTGAAAAATGGAGTGCTTCTATCTTTCCTGGACATGGAGCAAAGTTCATTTTGGGATTTTCTGCATTTATTCTACATTCAATTGTATGCCCTTTAAATAAAATATCTTTTTGTTTAAATTTTAAACTTTCACCATTTGATATTCTAATCTGCTCTTTTACTAAGTCAATTCCTGTATTTACTTCTGTTATTGGATGTTCAACCTGAATTCTAGTATTCATCTCCATAAAGTAGAAATTTTTATCTTTATCTACCAAAAACTCTACTGTTCCACAATTTGTATAGCCTGCTATTTTAGCGATCTTTATAGCTACCTGCCCCATTTTTGTTCTTAATTTTTCATTCATTATACTAGATGGAGTTTCTTCTAACACTTTTTGATGATTTCTTTGAATTGTACAATCTCTTTCTCCTAAATGTACAATATTTCCATTTTCGTCTGCTAATATTTGAATTTCAATATGTCTTGGATTTTCAATGAATTTTTCTATATATAATTCATCATCATTAAATGCATTTTTTGCCTCTTGCTTTACAAGATTATACACATTTTGAAGTTCTTCTTTACTTTTTACAATTCTTATTCCTTTTCCCCCACCGCCTGCCGAGGCCTTAACCATTACAGGATAACCTATTTCATCAGCTAATTTTGTTGCATCTTTTAGTGATTTAATACTGCTAAGGGATCCGGGAATAACTGGTATTCCTTCTTTTTTCATTAATTCTTTTGCATGAAGCTTATTTCCTAATAAATTAATTACATTTGATTTTGGCCCTATAAATTTTATATTTGATTCCTCACAAATCCTAGCAAAATTTGCATTCTCTGCTAAAAATCCAAATCCGGGGTGAATACTATCTGCTTTTGTAAGATATGCTGCTTCAATAATATTTTTTATGTTTAAATAGCTTTTACTAGCTATCGCTGGGCCTATGCAAATTGCTTCATCTGCAAGTCTGGTATGTAAGGAATCTTTATCTATTTCAGAATATACAGCTACTGTTTTTATATTCATTTCTTTACAGGCCCTTATTATTCGAACTGCAATTTCTCCTCGATTTGCAATTAATATCTTATTCATAGTTCATTTTCCTTTCAAATCTATACTAGTGCAAAAGTAAATTCACCTTTTGCTACAATTTTTCCTTGGACACTTGCTATACCTTCTCCTATTCCTATTGGTCCTTTTCTTTTTATTATTTTTACTTCTAATTTTAATCTATCCCCTGGAACAACCATTTTCTTAAACTTTAGTTTGTCTATTCCTCCAAACAAAGCATTTTTTCCTTTATTTCCTTCTTCTGACAAAATAGCAACTGCTCCGTGTTTGTGCTAAACTTTCTGCTATTAAAACTCCTGGCATAATTGGATTTTCTGGGAAATGCCCCTTAAAATACCACTCACTTTCTTCTATATTTTTATATGCTACTGCACTAGTTCCAGGTTCACACTTTTCTACTTCATCAATCATTAAAAATGGCTCTCTTTGTGGAATTATCTCTTTTATTTTTTCCTTATCTAACATCTTATTCTCCTATTCTAAAAAGGGGGGTACCATACTCAACCATATCACCATCTTTTGCAAGTATTTCTTCTATTTTTCCTGAAAACTCTGACTCAATCTCATTCATTAACTTCATTGCCTCTATAATGCATAAAGTTTCTCCCTTTTTAATAGTCTCTCCCACTTCTACATATGGCTTAGAGTTAGGTGTTGGTTTTAGATAAAATGTTCCAACCATTGGCGATTTTACTATTTTTGTATCTAGATTAGTTTCCTGCTTTACTTCCTTAACTTCATGTTTAAGTTCTACTTTTTCTTCATTTGCGTATTCTTTGTTTACATTTTCATTTCCTTTTTTCATACTTACTTTTGTACCGTCTGGAAAGTCTATATTTACTTCTGTTAGTTTAGAATTTTCCATGCTTTCCATTAGCTTTGTTATTGCTTCATATTCCATTATTTATCCTCCCACTTTTTTAGAATTATGCTACTATTATGTCCTCCAAATCCCAACGAATTTGACATTACAATTTTTATATTTTCTTTTTTTGCTTCACCACTAACAATATTTAAATCACATTCCTCATCTTTAACTTGATAGTTTATAGTAGGTGGCACTAAACTTTTTTCTAATGCTTTAACACATATTACTGCTTCTACTGCACCTGCTGCACCTAATAAATGTCCTATATTTCCTTTGGTTGAACTTACCATTACATCTTTGCTGGCTTCCCCTAAAGCTTTTTTTATAGCAAGTGTTTCTATTAAATCATTTAAATGTGTAGATGTTCCATGTGCATTTATATAATCTATGTCTTTAGGCTCTATTTTTGCATCATTCATTGCTCTAGTCATTGCTCTTGCACTATCTTCCCCTGTTGGATTTGGAGAAGTAATATGATATGCATCTGTTGTAGAACCATATCCTATTATTTCTGCATATATTTTTGCTCCTCTTTTTTTGGCTGATTCTAACTCTTCAAGAACAACCATTCCTGCACCTTCTCCCATAACAAATCCGCTTCTTTCTTTATCAAACGGAATACTGGCCCTATTTTTATCATTACTAAAGCTTAGAGCTTTCATATTTTCAAATCCGGCTATTCCAGAAGAACATATGGAACTTTCTGCTCCTCCTGCAATAATAACATCTTCATACCCATGTTTTATTGCTCTATATGCTTCACCTATGCTTTGTGTTGACGATGCACATGCCGTTACATTGCAATTTGATTCTCCTTTAAAACCAAATTCTATTGCAATATTACCAGCTGCCATATTAGAAATTGACATTGGTATAAACATAGGTGATACCCTACTATGACCTTTAGTGTAGTTTATTTCGCATTGTTTTTGTATTGTTCCTAGCCCTCCTATTCCAGAGCTTACAAAAATTCCCACATTATTATAGTCTATATTTTCTTTATTAATAGAGCTATCAGCTACTGCTTCTTTTGCTGCAATTATTGCAAATTCTGAAAATCTATCCAATCTTTTTGCTTGTTTTGCATCAAAGTGGTCTAGCACATTATAATTCTTAACTTCTGCACACAAACTTGTTTTAAACCCAGAAGCATCAAATAGTGAGATTTTGTCAATTCCGCATTTTTTATTTTCTATTCCACTTTGTAGTTCTTCTACATTATTTCCTATTGGAGTTATTGCTCCTAGACCTGTAATTACAACTCGTCTTTCCATAATTATTTTTCTCCTTACCTTTTTAATTTACTTTATATGTATTACATTAGCATTCCACCATCTACATTTATTACTTGACCTGTAATATATGAACTTTCTTCTGATGCTAAGAAATTTACTACATTTGCTACATCTTCTACTTTTCCAATTCTTTTAAGTGGAATTCCTTTTTTTATATCTTCTTTAATCTCCTCTTTTAATGCATCTGTCATATCTGTTTCAATAAATCCTGGTGCCACAGCATTTACCAATATATTTCTTGATGCAACTTCTTTTGCCAAGCTCTTAGTAAATCCAATTATTCCAGCCTTTGACGCAGCATAATTTGTTTGACCAGCATTTCCCGAAATTCCTACTATTGATGAAATATTTATTATTCTTCCACTTCTTGCTCTTGTCATATATGGAATAACATTCTTAGTTACATTAAATGTTCCTATTAAGTTTATATCTATTACACTCTTAAATTCATCTTCCTTCATTCTCATAAGAAGATTGTCTTTTGTTACTCCTGCATTATTTACTAAGACATCTATTTTTCCGAAATTAGCTATAATTTCTTCTACACATTTTTTGCAAGCTTCAAAATCTGTCACATCTCCTCTAACAGCCAGAAATGTTCCCCCTATTTTTTCTATTTCTGATTTTGTAATTTTTAAATTCTCGTTTTCTGTTCTGTAATTAACTGCTATTTTATACCCTGCTTTTGAAAGTTTTATTGCTATTTGCCTTCCTATTCCACGAGTTCCTCCTGTTATAAATGCTACTCTATCCATTTAATTTTCTCCCTCCAAAATCTTTAGAACGTCATTTAATGTTTCTACACTATTAATGTTCAAAACGCTAATCTCTCTATCTGTTTTTGTCCTTTTTATAAAACCTGCTAATGTTTTTCCGTGGTCCTATTTCAATAACAAAATCTACTCCAGATTCTAAAATTGTTTTAATTGTATCTGTAAACTTTACTGGACTAATAATATGCTTTTCTAAAATCTCTTTTACGTTATCTTTGTCACTATAAATTTTACCATCTACATTTTTTACTACTTTTGTCCTAAACTTGTTTATATTGATATTATCAAGTTCTTTTCTAAATTCTTTTGATGCTTTTACTAATTTTTCTGTATGAAAAGGTCCTTCTGTTTTTAATATGCTTATCTTTTTAGCTCCTATATTTTTTAGTTTCTCAGCTACTTTTTCTACTGCTTCTTTTTCTCCAGATATTACCGTTTGGTTTTCTGTATTATAGTTAGCTATTGCTACAAATCCATTATCAATTTCTTTACAAGCTTTTTCAATTATATCTTTGTTTAGTCCAATTATTGCAGCCATTTGCCATTTACCTTCCGGTAAAAACTTTTGCATATATTCTCCTCTTTTTTGAACTAGTTTTACTCCATCATTAAGGTTTAAACATCCACTATTAATTAAAGCGGTATATTCCCCTAAGCTAAGTCCTGCTGAAATTGTAGCGGTTATATTGTATTTGCTTAATACTTTTAATATGGCTAAGCTTTCTGTTAATACAGCTAATTGTGTATACTTTGTTTCGTTTAAAATATCTTCTGGACCTTCAAAGCATATTTTTTCTATATTTATATTTGTTATTTTTTCTACTTCCTTATATATTTCTCTTGCTTCTTCATATTTGTCATAAATATCTTTTCCCATACCAATATATTGTGTTCCTTGACCCGGAAATAAAAATGCTATATTCATCCTAATTTATCCTCCTATTTATCTCGGTTTCAAACCTATTGCAAAATTCTG
>OLWB01002051.1_pt1 | contig 17137 bp, 10 predicted proteins | sample 1673331 | NCBI WGS metagenome assembly OLWB01 (sample SAMEA3178943, study PRJEB25190) | human gut metagenome | biome: human gut; feature: human-associated habitat; material: faeces | place: Austria | collected 2013
AACCTACGATTTTATCATCAATCTGAGAGGTTTACACAGAATAATTTACACTACCTCTGCATAAAAATAACAGGATAGCCTTAGCCGTCCTGTTATTTGTCTTTCAATATCCCCCGTCCTTTTTGTCTTGTAATGCGCTTGACGTTTTTCATGTAAATTATTTTTTCATTCACTCGTAATCTGTCTAGTATCGTATATTAGATCACCAGTATTGTCAAAATGGATTCTCTCGGACTTGAACCGAGGACCGTCCGGTTATGAGCCGGATGCTCTAACCAACTGAGCTAAGAATCCAGAGTGCCCCGGTTACCAGCCGGAGCGATTTGTATTGCCTATATATGACTCTTTATGAAATCCTAAGCACTTTCATTATACCATTTTGTTGTTTTAAATTTAATCAAATTCTATTTATTTTCGCTTAAACTTTCAAAATTCTATCATTTTAAAAAATGAGGAGCAGAACACCTGATACCATGGTACCAAAAAATATCAGATGCGCCGCTCCCTACAAAACCTTTCGGTTTTCAATCCAACCTATCACAAATCATCGTTTTCTGGTAACTTCCTATCCGATAATCTGCAATTCGTACTGCACTGCACACATGTGTTCAATCCTGCATCCTCTGGCTTCCTCCCAGCCCTTTGCAAAATATACAAGATCGGCTGTCGAAAGCAATTCCAGACTTTTACCCAAAAACCAAAGCGGTCTTGCGCCTACGGGTGCACTCTGGAAGAAAGAATCAATCACCTGCACTTTTTCCTGCATCCCGTTTTCCTTGAGATACTTTTCAGCCTCTCTGACCGCCTGTTCCTTCTCCCTCAAAATTTCTTCATCCGTTTTGCCCTTCATAGGCTGAGAAATAAACAATTTTTTCACGTCGCTTCATCCTTTCTTGTGATACCGTTCCATCAACGCCATCGTCCGCAGCATATCATCACTCAGGTGCAGTGCCTTCGTGTTCCCAAAGCACCCCTTATCAATCATATCCTGCACCATCGGCTGTGCCCATTTCGGCACATCCTTCATTTCTTCATAATATTTCACTTCGTCCACAATCCTTTCCTTAAACGCTTCCCATGCCTTTCCATCACTGACAAAAGGTGCAGGGCAGTTTTTCCCTGTAACATCAAAATGTCTGATAATGTTATCCACAGGAATGTTGTATCTTTTCAACAGCAGTCTGGATAACTGCGCTGCATTCTCCAAGGTTTTCTCCGAAAAATCATACTTTCCGTTCTTTTTGGTGTCGCACAGCTCAATAGATATGCTGTTTCGGTTCGTGCAGCTGCCGTATCGCTTGCCGCCGCCCGTTTTCGCACAGGAAGGGTATTTCTTTCCACCGACGGAATATGCAACAGAATCATCCGGCACACTCTGTATCACGCCACTGTCGTCCACAAAATAATGCGCCGAAGCCTCCACAATGTGTTCCTTGAAATAGTTCGCATTGCCCTTTGCGCTGTCCCCGTCGTTTGCAGTGTAGTGAATCACAAGATACTTAATCTCTTTCTTGTCCCGCTTTCCGCCAAAATTTCCTTTTGCGGCAATGTCCACCTTAATCTGTACCATTTGCCGCACCTTCTTCCGCCTTTACCATGCGGTAAATTGCCTTGTTCTTGTTCAGCATTTCTCTCATGTCAATCAAAGCCCTGTCTACCCAGTAGGAAAAGGTTTCAAAGGAAATCCTTTTCGCAACCGCAGGAAAGCGTTGCAAAAATAAATCGTACACATACCGCAGCTTCAGCTGTCCTGTGCCGCTGCCCAACTCCTTCTCTGCCTCTGTCACTGCCAAAAGCAGCCATTCCTTCACCTTTTCCCGCTGCTCCGCAGAAGGCATTTCCAAAAATCTCGCCGCCGCTGCCGCTGCCAATGCAGCCACAACCACAGCCGCAACCAGTAAGTACCAGTTTTCCATTATCATTTCTGCGTATCTCATTCTTTCTCTCCTTCCTCTCTCATTGCACTTTCGTAAACTATCCCGCCGCTGGTGTTCTCCTTCACGCTTTTCATCGTGTATCCCGTCTTGCTCACACCCCACGCCGCCCAAGGTAGGCTCACCATAGCACTCAGCCATGGAAACGCCGCATCAAAGCTGTTGTGTACGCAGTAAAACGCCAACCCCAGAACCCCTATCGTGTTGATCCAGAGTAGCTGCATTTCCTGCTTCATAATCACCTTGGAAAATTCCAGCTCCTTGGGATCTGCTCTTGCTTTTCTCTTTTTCATGCCGCCCTCCCTTTTTATAAAAAATCATTGTCCGCCTGACATTTCCGGTAAAGCCCTTCAATGTAAGCATAGTCCGCTTCAATCTGCCCGTTCTTCATGCCGTAAAGCGAAAGAATCTTGTGATATTTGTCGTTCTGCGCAATGATGTGGCTAAATTCATCCTTCGTGTGCCGCTTCCCATTTCGACAGGTGTTCGCAAATTCAAGAATCTCCCAGCGGATACGGTCAATCTCGTTTTCGTCAATCTTCTTTTCCACTGCGTCCAGTCTGCTGTTCATCGGCTCAAACATCCGCTTCCCAATCCATTTCAGCAAAAAGGAAATCGGATTGATTTTGATTTTCGATACCTCGAAAAATATAGAACCAACCGCAATCATAATCGCAACATATCCTGCCGTCTGCCCCATGCTTTCTCCCTCCTCCCGTTTTCCCTATTATAAGAAAAAGGAGGATGCTCTGCACCCTCCCTAAATCTGTCAGCCTTCCAGCGTCTCAGGCTTGCCGCCCAGCCGCAGAAATTCTGTTTTCGCTCTCTGCGCCTTCTGGTAATTGCCCTCCGCCTTCGCCGCCTGATATGCCTTCTTCAAACGGCTTTTCATGCTGCTTTTGATGTTTCCTTCTTCCTTTCCGTTTGCCTCCATCCTGTCCCACATCCGGCTGTAGTCGTTTGTATTCCCGCTCATGTAGGCGTTAAACATCATTTCATACCCCGCAGGGTCTTTGTCCGGCTCATTGTCCCAGTAATCATTCGTGATAGGCTCAAAGGTCGGCTCGTCCTCGTCGCCTCCCTTCATCTTCTTGTAAACGCTTTCAATCACCTTCACCGCATAGCCCTTGCCGTAGCCCTTCGCCGTCAGGCTATCTATGGCGTTCATGTATCCGTCGTAGTCGCCCGCTGCGTAGGCTTCTGCGCCTTCCATTGTCGCAGGCTCCTCTTTCAGCAGCTTCTTTTCCTTGCTTTCCAGCTTATTGTCAATCTTTTCGTTGCTCACGCCTGCCGCAATCATTTCGTTGTAGATTCTGGTTGCAAGGTCATCATTTCCGCTGAATTTTGCTTTCAGCATCCGCTCCGCATAGTAGGAGGCGTTCTTTTCCGAACCTACATCCTTACTCAGCTTTTTATAATTGAATTTCATTTCATCGTCCCCGATAATATGAAGCACTACCCAGTTTGTCAGAGCCTTCAAATCTCTTTCCGCGCTGCCAATGGGAACCCCTGTCATTTTGGAAATTGCCCCTGTGGTGTTCAGCAGCAGGGATGCCAGAGTATATTCACTTTCTCCCGCTGCAAACTGTTCCCATCGTTTGATATTCTTCATGATATCGTTCAGCCAGTCAAAGTCTGTTCTGTTGATATCATATCCCTGCAATAAGCTCCATCCGTCCCGCAGATAAGGAATCATCCCCATAGGGTTCAGGTTATCCGCAATGTTGTTGCTCAGCACCGCCATTATGTAGTCCTTCGGCGTTTCCGCTTTGCTGTAGTCGCCCGCAACTGCCTTTTTCCATTTCTCAAGGAAGGTATCATCGTCGTCATCATCGCGCATTGCATCTACCAGTCCCGCCGCGCATGCCGTCGCTACACTGGATGCAATAATCGTCATGTAGCATCTGACAAATTTCCTGCGGTTTTCCGGTGTATTGTTCCGCACCAGCTCCACCAGTGCATTGCTTGCCATGTTGAATGTCTTTGTCGGTTCGCTCATGAAAGAGGTTGTCATTTGTGTGTACAGCCCCTTCTTCCGCATAATCTGGCTGCGGTGCAGTACGCTGTCTACTACTTGGCTTTCGTCTACAATCTCCCCGAATCTTTCTCCGGCAATCGTGTAGATTTCTTCCTGTGTCACTCCCTTATGCTTGTCCTTTGCCTCAAGAACGCAGGCGTTCCAAAGGCGGCTCCATGTCACTTCATCCGCCCAGCCTGCGCCTGCCATCAGCAGCTCCTTTGTTTTGGCGGCCTTCGTCGGCGCAATCATCTGCTCATACATCGTCTTGCCTGTGTCCATCTCGTAGTTGCCCCAGCTTTTCCAAAGCGCAATCGGGGCGTATTTGTAAATGGTTTCCTTGTCCGTTTTCTTGAATACCGCAGGGTTCAGCAGGTATTTCATCGAAAGAGAGTTGCCCGCACGCAGATACGCCGTCGGCTGCTGCACGATAACACGCAGGTTCGCCCCTACGCTTGCCACCTTCATGTTTCTGACAAGCATTTTCGCAAAGTCGCTGTCATCCGAAAGCCCCGATGCCGTTACCAAGCGGTTCATCAGCGTATTGATGTATTTTTCTCCGCCCTTCCCCATCGTTCTGTCCATTTCGTTTCTTACCGTGTCCACCTTTCCCTTTTCTTTGCCTTTTTCCTGCTTTTTCTTGTAATTCATGAATTTGTTAAAATCGCTTTCCGATGCCGCAAAGGCATTGTAATTGCTCATCTGGTCTACATGGTTCGCAAACACCTTGAAAATATCCTGAAGCATAACAGGGTTGTTCGCAAAGCGGTTGATGTTCTTCGTCATGCCGAGGCTTTTCAGCAAGGGCGCAATGTCATCTGTCTTTGTCACCAGCTGGTTCACAAAGTTTTTGTCGCTCACAATCGGGAAGTAATTCTTCGTTGTGAATTTCTCATAGCCAAATAACAGCATGGTTGTTTCGTTCCCCCAAGCCGCTACATCCTCAGAGAGATATTTCTGAATTGCCTCTGCCGCTTTTTCCTGCTCCTCCGTCAGCGTGCCCAGAATGGCTTGAATGTCTGCCGCCGTCGGCTCTACTACCTTTGCTTTCTCTATCTTTGCTTTCTTCCCCTTCTGGGTGTGGCTGATTGGCTCTGCCTTGAAGCCGCCGCCTCTGATGTCAAGAATTCCGTTCTCCGTCGGAATCTGCGTCCCGATGATGTGCTGTCTGCCTTGGTCTCTTTTCATCAGGCAGTAAAGGCTCATTATCTGCGGAATCGTCAGCTGTACCTTCGTCCCGCCAATTTCAAATTCCTTCGCCGCTTCCTCTGTCCATTTCCGCACAGTTTTCGGGTCTACCAGTTCATTGATGAAGTCCATTGCTTCTCTCCAGTGGTTTATCTTCTTATCCAGACCCTTTCGCAGCCCCTTCCAGAGTTCGCTGTAAACATCTCCACCTATGCGCTTGAAAAAGCTGTTCGCATCCAGCATTTCCAGTCCAAGGAAATCCTGCATCCGCCGAATTATGCCCGTTTCTCTGGCATCCTTCTTCTTTTTGGATTTTTTGATAAACCCTTCCGAAACCTCAATCACGCTTTTCTCCCTCTGGCTTGTGTGCAGCTTGTTCGCATCTGTGCAGGCTTTCTTCACCGAAGCCATCAGGTTGCGGAAATATTTCATGTCTGTGCCGTTCATCGTGTCCAGATTTGCCCCTTCGGGGTATTTCTGGATGAATCTGTCCAGAATGTTTATCACCTGATCGTCCTGTTCCACATAAAGGTAAAGCCCCTCCTGATCGCCGTAAAGCTCCTGCAACGCGCCCTTCATGGCGACAAAGCTCTGCAAGGGAATCCTGAGGTCTGGTTTCTCTGTTTCAATCAGCCCCAGTATCGTGCCAACCGTTTCCTTGAATTTTTTCGGAATGTGCTTGCTGTCTGTGGGAGATTTCATCCATTCCGCCAAAGCCTTTGCATCCTTTACCGCCAATCTCCGCAGCCTCCAGTATTCATTCCGGTCAATTCTCTTTTCGTATTTTTCCTTCACCACCGCAATCCTCGCCTCCGCATTGGTGGCGTATTTCTCCTGCAGCAGCTTCTTTTCGTTCTTTGCCTGCTCCTTCGCCCTTCTCAATGCCTCTTTGTTCTCCTGACGCAGCTTCCGCAGCTTTTCTTCGTATTTGTCCGCAAAGGTTGGCTTTTCCAGAGCAACATCATTCATCATCCCCAGCAGCTCATAGGCACAAGCCTCTGCGTGCTCCTCTATTTCCTCAAAGTAAGGATTCTTTACCACAGGATCTAAGCTCTTTCGTACCGCGATAATGTCCATCAGCAATTCGCTCTGGCTCGTGTTCTGGTCTTCCTTGAAAAGCGCAGGGTATCTCTCCGCCCATTCGGCATATTTCGTGTCAATGCTTTCTCCGTTCTTCTGGGAAAGCTTCACCCTGCCGAAGTTTTTCTGCCGCAGTTCGTTGTATCTGATGTCCTGTGCCGCCAAGTCGTTCAAGGTTTTCTTGTTTACATACAACGTGGATGTTCGCAGTTCCTTCCGCAAATCCGCATATTCGTTGTAAAGCTCCATGTCCATTTCCGCAGATTCCCGCAGTGCGTCCTCCGCCAGCATGGCACAGGCGGTCACAAGGTCCTTGTAATCGCTGTCGCTTTTCAGGTCTGCTCCATAATTGCAAAGGCTCACAAATCTGTCTAAGAATTGTTCCTCGTCATAACCGCTCTTGATTTCCTTTAGGAATTTTCGCACAATCTTCTGCGCCGCTTCTCTGTCCCGTAACGGCTCCTTCGTGATTTCAAATTCACGCAGCAGCCCTTCGTATGCCGCCTTCCAGTTTTCATTTTCTGCAGCGTTTATCTCAACATTCTTTTTCCGTATCGAAAACTTCACATCCTTTTCAAGTTTTGTACTCCGTCTTTCGTTTCCAAAATATTCTGCAACACGCAATGGCAGTACATCAGAGTGAATTTCATTGACTTTTTGCAGTAGTTCCTCTATACTAATAGTAGAGCCTAACGAGGAGGGAATAGCAATATTCCTAGCCTTGGCTGCTTTCGCAGAGGGCTCTATTTTTTTTGCATTTGTCGAATATAAAACATCTACTGATTCCATTTCTGCATTTCCGTTTTTATATTCATTTACTACAAAAATTGCCGTATACTCCCTTTCTTTTTCATCTACGGCATATCCCAAAAGGATATACGCCCCCTCTGCACCTTCTCTGGGTTTTAATTCGTTGATTTGAATTGCCTGCTCCAACACATCTCCCAGCTGCGAAAAAACAGCCGCAGCAGCGTTCCACTTTCTCTGTAAGGAGTGCTTGATTCCATTTCTCCCGACAAGAATATCCCTCTTTACATCGTTATTGTGAATATATATCATTTCCTCTGTATTTTTCGGATTGTTTTTTCTCCGCACACTTTCTTTTGCTAAATCTGTCACTTCCGCCCGTGTTTTTCCCTCTGTCGCCTTGCTGTCTAATACGGCTACCTTCATGTCCGGCTTTTTCGTCAAGCTGTCATAAGTAATCTCTGTCTCCTCCACAGCCTTCTGCAAAGAGAATTTTGTAATATTCCTGTTATTGTTTTCTGCCTCCTTCTGTGCTACACTTTGGTTAATAACATCGGTGTTCACCCCATCTTGAAGCGCAGCCATTCCGTTATTACGGTTGTCGGCAGACGCAAGGGGCGGAGCCGGTGTTATTTTTTTGTTTCCCTTCAAATCTGCACTGGTTCTTTTTGTAACATTCCTGTTATTGTTTTCTGCCGCCTTCTGTGCTACACTGTTTTTAGAAACAGGAGCAGCACTTTCTGTCGGAATTTCCTTTTGGGAATGAACGGCTGTCTGCTCCTGTTTTTTTTCATTCTGCCTCATACCCTGCTCCAGTTCCAAATACGGCGTACCTTCGATATTGACACCATTCTCTGTGTATGTTACACTCCCAATAGAACCATACGCGGTTATACCTGACGGCGATTGGAGCCCGAAGCTCTTTAACCATGTATCGGTTCTTTTTTTATTTTTATCCAAATACAACACTTCCGAATTTTCAATAAAATTCTTTATTTTGTTTGTCTTTCCGTATGCACTGGCAATAACCTGAAAGTCTAAAATCACATCACTCTTATTCTTTGGCTGCAATTCCAATACGGCTAAAACAGGAACCCCCGTTGCATCCTTCACTTCTCCGAAAATTGTGATCCTGCTTGTTCCTCCATCCACTTTTTCCATAGAGGATTTCATCACAATAATGGGATTTTCCAGTATCTTCGGCACCTGCTTAATCACTTCATCCGTCATACCCTTATGCTTCTGTTTGATTTTTCTGATTTTCTCGCTATGCCATATAATCTTTTTCGTTTCCAGCCCGATTTCCTTTAAGGCATTCGATGTTTCCCCGATATGAAATGCAATATATTTCTTTCCATCCCAATCATCATATTCTTTGGAGAAATTCTTGTTCAGAGAATATTTTCCTTTTCCCGTTTTCTCCGCTTCTCCTTCTTCCATCCTTCCGGTATCCGCCATTACCTCTGCGAACACCTTCCGCAGCTGTTTGATGTTCTCCAAGTCTCTGCTCAAATCCTCGGCAAATTCTTTGTAGGTGTTGTCCTCAAATAATGCCTTGATGGTTTCCCCCATCTTTTCCAGAAATTCCCTGATTTTATCAAAAAGCGTTTTATCCCTTCTGCGCAGTTCTGTCACAAACTCCTTCAAGTCTGCTTTATTTTCAACAATCTTCTGGAACCCATCCGCAACCATTTCCTCCATGATGTCCTCCATTTGGACATCCTCACCATAAACCTCGCTATACTCCTCCCTGTATTTCTCCATATATTCTTCTATGTCGATCTTATTTTTATTTGCCAGTTTTAATACTGTTTCCCGCATATAGTCATATCCCGCAGGGTTCGCCTTGCGGATGTAGTGTATCATTTCGTGGTTCATCGTCCCTATAAAGCTGTCCGATTTCACCGCAAGCGTAATCACGCCGTCCTCGTAATATCCGTTAGCAGCATGCTTCTTTCCGTCCTGCTCAAAGGAAATCTCGTCTACCAGTCGAATCTCAGCACCGCCAATGTCAGCATAGAGCTTTGCAATCGCCAGCTGTCCCTCTGTTGCCTTTACATCCTCGCCAACAATCAGCCCCCGTTTTCCTGTCAGCTTGCTTGTTCCGCGGATGGCGTTTGCAATCTCCGCTTTTCTGTCCTCTGCCCCTGCCATCCATGCCTCGTTCAGCATCAGCTTGTCCGCCGCCGCTGTGTATGCCGTCGGCTGAATCTCGTCCTCCGTAATGCCGGCAATCCCCGCGCGGTAATAGGTGTTAAATGCCGCCGTATGGTCGAGATTGCCCGTCTCTGCCGCCTTCCGCAGATATACCTCCTGCCCCTTTGCGCCGTAGTATTTCCCGCTGTATTCCTGCAAATCCTTTGTATAGCTTTCCGCCTCCTGCGTTTTCGGGGAAACAGTTCTTTCCGCTGTCTGCTGTCCCATTTCTCGCACTTCCGCTGTCGGCTGTTCTTCCGCTGTGGGTGCAGTCTGCTCTATCACAGGAGCGGTCTGTTCTGTTATGGGCATAGTCTGTTCCGCCACAGGCGTTCCCTGCTCCGTTATGGGTGTGGTCTGTTCCGTTTGCAAGGTCTGTTCTTCCTCTGCCAAGGACTGCTCCGCCTCTGTCGTTCCTTCTCCCAGTACGTTTCTTCCGGCAAGCCTGCTCCCTCCGGCTACGCCGCCCGCAATCATGCCGCCGCTCAGTGCGCCAACCCCCGCACTGTATCCAATCTGTGCCGCCACACCCTTCAGTGCCGCCGCTGCCGCCTGTCCTTCTGTTTTCCCTGCCGCCTTCGCCGCCATGTAGATTTCCGCCATCTGGCTTCTGTCCCCCATAATCAGCGCATCTGCAATCTGGTTTGCCGCTTCGGATGTGCCTTCCTCCAAGCCCTCAGCACCCATGCTTTTCAGAATCTCCGCCGCCAGCTTTCCCTTATTGCCGGCAATCTTCGCCAGCTTGCCCAGTTTGAATAAACGCTCAAAGCCTAATTTTTCTGTAATAATTTCCGCCGCTGCGCCAATCGTGCCGTATGCAACCGCTTCTTCTGATGTAGCCCCTCTTTCTGTCGCGTCCTTCGCATTGCCGCTAAATGCACTTGCGCCGTACATAGCACTGCTCCCTGCGCCTAATGCCTTTCCGCCCAGTCCCAGTGCCCCCAGTGTTGCCATCTGAGAACCCCAGTCGAAGGTACCCAGTGCCGCCTCTTTTAATATTTTTTTCGCGCCCTTGCTGTTGCCTAAAAAGCCTTCCGTCTGCCCCTGCCTGATTTGCTCTCCTAAGAAAAGAGGGTTGTTCGGGTCAATGGCTTCTCCTCTCGCATCCTGCACTAAGCTGTATGCTGTCGCCAGAGGGCTTGTCAGCGCACCCATGTAGCGTGCATATAAGCCGCCCATGGTGCTGTCCTCTGCCAGCTTCTTTGCATCCGCCGTTCGCTGTGCCGCCGCTCTTTTGTTTACGTCCATTTCAATGGCTTTCAGATAGTCAGCCGCTTCTTTGTTCTTCCCTGCCTGCTTGTAATGGGAATAAACCGCTTTTTCTCTTGCCGTCATTTTGTCATATCTGGTGGAAAAATCCGCCGCAGAAATGGTCGGGTTGATTGTCCCGCCCTCCTTCGGTGCCCCGAAAATCAATTCCTTGATGTTTTTGGCTGCCTGTGCGCCTGTCGGCACAGCCGCACTGTATTTTTCCGCCTTTTTTCTGTTCCTTGCCAGAGATTCCTCATAGGTTGTTTTCTTTCTCCCTGTAAGGGTTTCATTCTCCTTTACCTTGGAATCTGTGCTGATGATGGGGTTCACCGTTCCGCCCGCAACCTTTGTCTCCTGCCATTTTTTATACATGGCTTCCTTTGCAGGCTCGCTTCCTTTCAGCAGTTTTTCTCTGTCGCTCTGCTTTTTCCCAGCCTTTTTCCCGAAATTCTTCACTTCATCATACGATAACATTTCCGTTCCCCCTTCGCCTTATCTCAGCAGACCCTTCGTAGAATTGCTTTTCAGTCTCCCTGCGTCAATCTGCTGTTTCAGCTTGTTGTATTCCGCCTCCGAAACCTTCCCTTTCTGTATCAGCTGGCTTGCAAGCGTGTTAAACATGGTCGAATTTCCATGCAGTCTGTAAAGCGCTAACAGCTGGTTATACCCATTTGCACCTGTTGTGCTGCCGCTGTCTCCATCCACTGTAGGCTTGCCGGTTGATTCTGTCTTTGTCTTTGTTTTTGTTTTTGTCTTAGATTTGCTCTTACTGCCGCCGCTGCTGCTTCTGCCGCCGCTGCTGCCGCCGCTTGCCCTTCCTGCCATTGCCAGCTGCTTCTGCTGCAATGTGAGTGCCGCCTGTGCCTTCTCCATGTCCTGCATATATTTCAGATAGCTGATGTCAAAGCCCAGCTCCTTCAGCTTGCTGTAGTCCCCCGTCGAAAGTGCATTTTCAATCGCCTGCTGTTGCTGCTGGAATTTCCATTGCTCCTCCGTCAGCCCGTAATTTCTGTCGCTCTCAAAAAGACTGCGGTCAAATTCGTTTTCATGATTATTCTGATCCATTGCCGCCTGCATGGATCCAAAAGCAAAGTTTCTGTCTGTGTTGTATTGTCCCAGTGCATCCATGTATTGTCCGTAAAGCCTGTTTTCCTCCGTCTGGTACGCCCCCAGCTGGTTGTATTTGTCCGCCAGCTCATCTGTGTATCTGCCGTAAGCCATCTGCTCCAGCTGTGGCACTCTGTCATTCAGCCCTGCAAGATAATTGTCATATCCCTGCTGCGCCGCAATCGCGCCGTATGTACTGCCGTATCCGCCCGTCAGTGCCGCTGTCTGCGCCGCCGTGTCCTTCATGGCGCGCTGTCCTTCGCGGACGTATTGGTCTCTGTATTGCTGATATATCGGGTCTTCGTTCATGTCATAGCTGAATCCCTTTCGGTTGCTGATGTCGGAAAGAATCCCCTGTATCTCCGCTTCATATCTCGGTGTCCATGTGGGCGCAGGGTTCTTGTATGCTTCGTTGAATTTGTTGAAAAGCGCATCCACGTTGCTGTTCTCCGCCGCCTTGTTCGGCTTGACGTATGTCGGGCTGTATTGTCCCTTCATCCCGTCCGCGCCGCCGCTGTAATTGCCATAAGCATTTCTGATGTTGTCCGCTCTGTTGTGCGCTGTCGTTTTCTCCTCTGGCGTTGTTGCGTTCGCCCAGTTCTGCCGTTCCTTTAGAATTGTTTCCAACGCACCGGGGTTGTTTCGCCCCAGTGCCAAATCCGCGCTGCTGATTTTCGTATTCCCATATTGCTCCATCAGTTCCTCAAATGATTTTGCCATTTTTCTTCTCCTCCTTTTTCTTTGTGGGTAAGTTTTCCTCGCTTTGCTTCGGAAACCGCTATATTTCGGCGTTTATTCGTCACCTCACACAGCATTCGCTATACGTTCGCTCCTCATAACCAAACGCCTCAACCGCTACCACTACTAATTGTACCCGTTTCCACCGTTTTCTTCCCCCGCCCACTTTTTGTACAAAAAAAACGCTTACAATAATGTAAGCGTTTTCAACATAAGATTAAAATATTTAAGACATTTTAATAATAGTACAAAAATTTATTTCTTTTTCACGATTCGCAATTCATAGCCAAGAGCACCTAATACTTTGCAAAATACTTTTAAGGTTGGGCTATTGTCTTTCTTCTCCATTCTTGAAATAACTTGTTGTTTATACCCAATCATACTTGCTAATTCTGTCTGGGTTAATCTTTTCTGTTTTCGAATACTAATCAAATCACTAATTAGATCGTATTCCGCCCTGTTTTCTTCCCATATTTTTGCAAATTCTGGAGACTCTTGCTTTTTTGCGATTTCGTCTTTAATACTCCAAGCACTCACTGTTGCTCCTGTTTTGTTAGACTTTTTTTTCCTCTCCATTTGACCTCGCTCCTTTTAATTTGCCTGAAAGTGCAACGGCTTTCAAATACAGGGCCTTCAAACAACCTCCTTGTTGCATATATATTTTGCCAAGGAACTCTACAGTTCCTTGGCCCTTTTTATTATAATATCTGCATCTTTTTTAGTAGTTTTATTTTTTTGTTTCCTACAAGCATATAGCAAGTATATCGTTTTACCCTGTTCAACATAATAAATCCGATTATTTCTTTTGAAATATACTTCTTTTATTCCTTTACGCCATGTTTTACAGAGAACTTTTTGAAATTCTCCCTCTTCCAGATGGTTTAAAACATATAACGCATCCGACTGTTCATCAGTTGGTAATGAGTCAATATATTTCTTTACGTTTTCATAATTTGCTATACACTTTTGTTTTTTTGCTGGCATTTCCGCCATCGCCTCCTACTTCGAACGAATTCTAATTACTTTTTTTTCATTTTTCATCTTTTTTCCTCCTGTTAGTTCAGTGGTGCAAATAATATAGTACTATTGAAAAAATATCAATAAATACAACACTTTTTATTGTACCACTACACTTATCCTACACAACATTTCTGTTGTATTATTATGTTTATACTTTACAATATTTTTGTTGTATCGCTACATTTATACTTTACAACATTTTTGTTGTATTGTCAACACCCAGAAAAACATTTTTTCTAAATTTATACCGCAAGTTTTTACAAATCTTCCAGCTCCGCCACCCGCTTCTCCAGTTCGTCTATCCTCTGCATCATCTTCTGGATCATGTGTGTGTTCAGTGCAGCAAATTCCTGATACCGCAGTGCATAGCCGTAATCTGTGATAGGGGAGCTTTCGTCCTCCTCTCCGTTCGGCAGCTCCTTCTCGTAAATCGGGCTTTTGATGAATCCCGCAAAATCCGTGCTCGTAAGTCCTGCTTCTTCCAGAGCCTCCTCCACATCCTGTGCAATGAATCCAACGTGGAATCTCCCGCTTTTCCCGTTGTTCATCCTGTATCTTGTCGGTTTCAGCAAGGAAAAGAATTTCTCGTAGCTCTCCATATCGTAGTCAATGCTGTTTTTCTTCCGTCTGTCAGAGGTGTTGATTTCCCCCGTGTCCGCAAAAATCGTATCCCAGTGATACCTGCTTGTTCCAAGGCTGGCCCCGCCGTCCGTCATGCAGTAAAAATTCGTTGCCGCGCGGAAATCGTAGTCACCCGCAAGTGTCACGCCATTGCTTGTGCAGTATACCGCATATTCCTCTCCGTAGGTCATGCGAACCCCCTTGCCCGTCGCAATGAAATAGTTGTCGCTGTCACTGCCGTACATCTTCGCACCCGTGGTCGTGCTTTTCCCGTCGTTGCCGCTGGCACATTCAAAGCCGCCGTAGCTGCTCCCCAGGGTAACGCTGTCTGCGTCAATCGTCCCCGTGGTGATGTTCCCGCCGTTGATTTCCGTCCGTCCCTTTCTTTCCAGGTCTGTAAAGGTAACAAAGCCTGTAACGTCTATTTCCGCCGCCACCAGCTTCGCCATGCGGCTTGTCAGCTCAAAGTTAGAAGCACTTGTCCCGCTTCGCACAATCCAGTTAATCTTGTCCGCTGTCTGCTCTACAGCGGAAATATCGCCCTCGGCGTTGCTGATTCTTGTCGCCAGCCTGTCCGCCGTCTGCTGTACTAAGGATATGTTCCCCTTGTTGTCCGCAACGATTGTAGAAATCTCGTTCAAGGTTTGCCGCAGCATGGAAAAATTCCCCTCGCTGTCCTTGATTACATTTTGGATGTCCTTCCCGTATTGGAAGAAAAGTGCCTTCGCATCCTCCGAAAGGTTCTCCTCAATGTCAATATTCTGAAACATGTACCGCAGCTTTTCATCCAGAAGGGCTAAGTAGTTTAAAATCTGCCGCCGCTCCTTCTCGCTGTCCATCTTCCCCCCCGTAATTGTGGGAAGCTGTATTCCTCCGTAATTCCCCATCCTGTCACCTCCGTTTTTATACCAGAGAATGAAAAACTTTTTTTCACTGAGACGCAGGCTAAACAGTTCAAAAAAGTATTTCCTTCCCTGTATAGCCGTTTCCGCGCCCGTCAGAAAATACTTTCCCGAACTGTTTAGCTCGCGATTCTGTGAGGAAAAGTTTTTTCTGTACAAGGGCGCTCTCTGTCTAATGGAAAATTTTTCTATGCAAGGGCGCACTCTGTACAATGGCGCACTCTATGTAGGTGCGGCTTATCTCCGCTCGTTGCTCCCCGTCGCAAGGAAAAGCGTCATGTCTTGAATCGCGCATTTCCCGTAACCGCTGAACCCCAGCCGAAAATGGTCGCATCTGGCAGGAATCAGCGGCACATTGATCATGCCCTTTCTTCCGCTCCCTATGCTTTTCAGCCGCCGCCATGCACCCCTGCTGTCATAGTCAATCCAAACTTCTAATGTCGCTCCGCTTTCCACCTCGCATCTGAGTGAAACCCTGCTGATAAATTTGCTGTCCGCCGTCTGGTAGGTGAAGTCCGTTGTCTCTGCATACCAGTCAATCACATCCGTATCCTTCCCGCTGATGGTCTTGATGACGTTCCCGTCCAGATAGTAGAGAGTATTCCCCCCTTTCGCAAAATATCGCGCCTCGGTGCTGTCCTCTCTGTGCCAGAGCCCCTTCGCCGTGTCGTATACGAAAAGGTGAGAAATCCCGTCCTTCTTCATGGAAATGTAATATTTGTTTTCCGCCGTTCCTGCCCATGCCGCCTCGTAGCCGCTCCCCAGTGCCGCCCCAACCTCGTAGGGCATACTTCCCTGAAAGCTCATAATGCCGCTGTTCGCCTTGTAGAAAAGCACCTCGTTCACAATCTGTAGGCTGCGGCTGCTACCTCTCTCTACACCTCGCAGCTGCCCCTCCACAATCTGAAAATTGCTCGGCTTGCTCCCGTATACCTTGTGTACGCTGTTCTCTTTGAAAAATAGCACATATCCCAAATAAGTGATTGCACCCGTAAAGTCTCCGTCATTCGCAATCGTCGCTGCGTAGCTGTCCGCTGCCGTCCCCTCAAAGCAGTAAAAATTTTTAAAATCCCCGATTTTCGAGGCGTAAATCTCATGCTCTTTCGAGGAACAGCCCCAAAGCCTGTTCTCTGCCACCGTCAGAAAATCCATATCCGGCAGCTTTCGCTCTATCGTCAGTGCCGCCTCTTGGCTGCCGTCCTTCTCGATTGCCGCAATAATCTTTATCCAGCCGTCCCCGATGTCCTGTACCACATGAGTGCCGTTTAGCGCGTCCTCCCTGCATCCGCTGATTTCCACGCCGTCACCCTTCTGAAAGCCCTCGTTGATTCCTGCACTGCTGAGCTGTATGTATACCTGTCCTTCACCGTCCTGCTCCGTCTCCGTCAGGTAGGTTTGCTTCCAGCTTACCGCCTGCACGGTCACTCGGTTCTCTATCTCTCCAAAACTGCCGTCCGCCGTGTTGTAATATTTCTTGTCAGGGAAAATCAGCACATACGCCCCCATCGAAATCAGCTGCTTTTCGCTGTCCGCAACCTCTCCAATCTTCTCCCCACCGTAAAATACCGCCGTCCCGTCCACCCAGAGTAGCTTTTCTCTTGCCATTAGTCCGTTTGCCTTTCCAAGCGTGCGCACCGTTCCTCTTGCCCTTCTGGGGGATAATAGGGGGAATCTCTCCCCCGTCATGTTCTCCATGTCGGCAAATTCGCCCTTGCCTGCCTGCTCTGTGCAGTTGTATCCCTTGAATGATATCATGATATCCTCCGTAGGTCTTGTTCCGCTCAGTCTCGGTAATTTCATCACCGCCACCTCCTTGGAATCATCCCCGTAAGGTTTGTTTGCTTCGGCTTGTGCCGCTCCCTGTAGTGTGCTGCATAGTCTTCCCATGCCTGATTGTAAAGCACCATCGTATCATTGTATCTGCCGCTGTCTCCGTTGTAAAAATCAATCATAGCCGCCAGATAATAGAGGTATACATCTGTAAAAGGAACGGGAACCATAAGCTCCCGCTCCTCCTCTCCTTCCCGGAAGGGAAGAAATTCTTTGTCAAATCCCTCCGCCTGCTCCAGAATGTCCGTGTAAATCCGTCCCTCGATGGTGTTCAGCATGGCAATCTTTTCTCCGTCTGTGTAGGCGTTCGGGCGAATCGTGTCCACCCGCGCCAGCACCTCCCGTATCGTCATGCGCCTGTCTCCCTTCATCCCATCATGCCGATCAGTTCCTGATACTGCTCCTCTGTAATGCGGTTCGCCATCAGGAATACATCCAGCTTGTTTAGCATGTCCTCCTTCTTGTAAGCCCCTCTTTCAATCAGCTTTTTCAGTCTTGCGTATGTC
>OLWB01002068.1_pt1 | contig 17061 bp, 14 predicted proteins | sample 1673331 | NCBI WGS metagenome assembly OLWB01 (sample SAMEA3178943, study PRJEB25190) | human gut metagenome | biome: human gut; feature: human-associated habitat; material: faeces | place: Austria | collected 2013
GCCACAACCACAAAATCATGATAAACCGAATGATATATATAAAGACAATACACCGCCACAACCGCCAAGACCGAATTTTGACGGCGGTAATGAACCACCGAATAAACCTTACGAAAATCCACAGCCACCGCCAGACAACGGTAATCTGTCACATGAGCCGAACGGCGGAAATAATCAGTCACCTGATTTTAATGAACCGACAGGTCCGAATAAATCAAATGATTTTGGAGGAAGTAAGAACGATATTCCACCGGAACAGAATGCCGGAAATGTTTTTTTACCGCCACCGAGTGAGCCACATGGAAACGGTGAAGATTCAATGCCACATTTTGACGGAGAATAATTTGAAATGCAGAAACAAAAAGTTTCTGCATTTTTTTATAAAAAATTTTCATCGGATCCAGTCTTTTCAGATCCGCAAGCTGCCTTGATACTTCTACATCAATCCCTCCAAAAGACAGGATTTTCAGGATTGCTTTTGTTGCTATATTGATCGCCATATTTTTCTGTCCTCATTTATTTTTTCATACAGATTTATTCTACCATAGAATGATGTCCCCTACCACTCTTTCTCTTTCCATCTTTGCTACATTAACCCATTTTCAATTTTTCAAATTTCACAATCATCTCATTATTTATTTGACACAGACTGTCAAAACAGTTACCATACACTTATGCACAAGGAGGGTGTATTTGTTTTATGAATAATAAAAAAAATATAGACGACTATTTTGATGACAACTTTGAAGTAACTTATACAGGCGATCTCCCGTCGATCCCTGTGGGGCAGGATGATTATGACGACCGTTATGACGACACAGACTACCTTAACGATTATGAAACTGACGACTACTACGATGAAACAGACAGGCTTGCTCCTGATTATGACGATGATTATGAAGAAGAGGATTCTTATTATGACCGCCAAAGACCAGCCAGACGGACAGAACGGAGAAATTCCCGCAGACGTCCCGATTCCTCTTCCGAAGAACTGGCTGCTCCAATCCGGAATATTGCCCGCACTGGAAGTACTGCCGCTGAGAAACTGACCACTTTCATCCTTCGCCCGGCACCGGTTCTGATGTCCGCCATCATCCTGGCGATTACCTTTTTTTCATTCTGGAATCAGCTGTCTGATTATGGAGATATCAATACACTGACATCCAATCCAGATCTTACTCTGATTGCTTATCTGGCTGTTGGAACGGTTATGCTGATCTGGATGCTGTCTACGTTCTTTTTCACATTAAGTGGCATCCGGCACGGAACCGGACGCGGACTTACTTATTTTGTCCTGGTATATGTTCTGTCCTACCTCTTCAGTCTAGCCGCAGCTGCAATTCCTTCTGATGTTCAGTTGCTGACCGGTATCAGAGGCGGTATCCTGGTATTTGGTTCCCTTTATCCGACATACTTTCCATTCTGTGTCGTTGGAATCATTACCTGTATCCTGCGAAAGATTTTGAAGTAAAATATTCCTCATACTAAGGCATATGCCTTAGGGCATCCTCATATGGTGTTTTGCTTTATAAGTGAACAACAACTAATTACATGCGAAAAAAAGAGTAAGTCAAATCACTCATCTATCTGATTTGACTTACTCTTTTCTTACTTTTGTTTCATTCCCGACGTGTTTTCCAACTTTTGTACTATTTTTTCTATATCATATTCCGGTGCATAGGTATTGGCAATATCATAGATTCTCTGTATCGTCAAGACATCCTCTTCCAGAAAATCTGCAATTTCCTCTGCTGACATCCCTTTTTGCAATTTTTTTATAACAATTGAAACTAATGCTTCCCTGTACCCTTCTTTACGCCCTTCTTCACGTCCTTCTCGCATCCCAATTATTTTTGCACTTTTCATAAACGAATTATGATCCCACAAAATTTTTTGTCTTTCTTCGTATTCTCTTCTTTTTCTTTCATCTGCACTCATCTTCTCCAGACATTCATAAGCTTCTTTAATATATTCATTTTGCTCTGCCATCTTTGCAAAATCCTTTCTGTTCTTTCCGCTCATAAATCGCATCCACTGGATGATCCCAGTTTCATTCTGACTTTCCGGTGGCAACTTTTTCAATTCCAGAATATGAATCTGCAGCAAGTCCGTCAGCACTTCTCCAGTCTCTTTATCACAGAACATTCCCGCATGATAACATCTGGTATCATTTTCAAAGAAATTAAAGTCCAAAATTCCAACATGAATGCACGGTTTAATTCTATCATAAGTATCCCCTGTTTTCATTTGATCCGTTACCATCTTTGACAGATAATAAAAGCTCCTCTGAAACCAGAATTCAAATGACACCACCTGCATTTCCAAATCCATCTGCTCTCCATTTTTCAAGAGAACTCTTACATCCAGAATCCCGTATTTATCTTCCGGATATTCTTTCCTTAAAATTGTTGGCATCAACTTTGTTTTCTGAATTTCTTCTGGATCTTTCTTTAGGATTGCCGCAATCAATCCCTGTCTTACTTTTGCATTCTCCATTAATTCTTTGAAGCAGAAATCTACCGTTGGATGCATTATAAAGCTATCCTGATTTTCTGTTAATTGTTTCTTTTCTTCTGTCATATGATTCCCCTTTCTGCATTGTAAAAATATAGAAAGGAAAATCTGACTTTTCTACTATAAATATTTTAACATACTGTCATCCTTTGTAAAGGCAAACTCCCATACTTCTATATTTTCTTTTGCTTTGTTCATTGTCGGGAGTTTACTCGAAAATTGAGCACCGAAAATGAGATACCTTCTGATTATGGTTAATTAGATACTTTTTCGATTTTAGAAATAAATCGAAGTAAAATAACTCTATCACATTTTCCTGAAATCTTATACCCTGCATAACATTTTCGAGCACTTTCGTTGCATTTCAATCATCAGACCATTTTATATGCATATCCAAAAAAATCCCGTACTCCATGTACAAATCACATGAAATACAGGATCTTTTTATTTATCTAACTAGAATTTGATAACTCCAAGAATTATACCTGAGATCAGACAGATAATACTTACACCCCAGATCCAGAAGAAACTGTTCTTGATGTGATCTTTGATCTCCACACCGGCAAGTCCGGTTCCAAGGAAAGTAGCAGGAACAACCGGGCTGATGAAAGTTGCACAGTTACGGCAAACAACCATTGCAATGGCAATATGTGCCGGATTTACACCGAATTCGTTTCCGATTCCGATCAGTACCGGAAGCATTCCGAAGAAGAAGGAATCGGTATCAAACATCAGTGTAAGCGGTACAGATACCAGACCTACGATAAGCGGTAAAAATCTTCCCATAGACTGTGGAACTACGTTTGCAAGTACGTTAGCCATATGAGTCATGATCTCTGTTTGCTGCATCACTCCAAGAAATACACCTGCACAAAGAATCGTAGATGCCATGGTAAGTGCCGGACCTGCATGGGATTTAATAATCTTACCCTGCATTTTTGCACCCGGGTAGTTTACAAAAAGTGCTACTGCACATCCTACCATAAAGATATAGTAAGACGGTACCTTTGCAAGAACCAGGTTTACGATCACTACCAGTGTTACGATTACATTGAATACAAAGAGTTTCGGTCTTGCAAGCTCATTCTTTTCATCATCTGTTACGGCTTCATCTTCAATTCCGCCATACTCGATCTTTTCTGCTGAAGAAGTGCCTGCACCTCTCTTCTTTTCGATATTTCCCCAGATAAATGCTGTTCCAAGTGCAATAAAAATACCTACAACCTGCATTGGAATGATCTGTTTCCACAGTGCATTTGGTTCAATTCCAAGGACAGTAGCCGCACGCATTGTCGGTCCGCCCCATGGCAGAAGGTTCATTACACCCATTGCAGATACACAGATGAGCATCAGAGTTGTCGGTCTCATATTCAGACGTTTGTAAACCGGGAGCATTGCCGGAATTGTGATCAGGAATGTAGAGGCACCGCCTCCATCCAGATGTCCGATCATAGCAATGATACAGGTCATCATGGCAACACCGACTACATTACTTCCGACTTTCTTCATCAATGCATTGATGATCTTGTCGAACATTCCTACATCTGTCATAATTCCAAAGAAAAGTACAGAGAAGATAAACAGCGCTGCAGTACCATGTACTCCTGCTACACCGGCTGTTACAAATTCCCCCATTTCTTCAATCGTAAATGTTCCGGTTGCTACAAGGATCGCACCTGTTACAGTTGATACACTGACAAATGCAAGAGCCGGTACCGTTACATTTCTTAAGAGCAACGCAATCACAATAATGATGGTTGCAAATCCCAATAAGGCAAGCATTGCTTCACTCATGGCATTTTCTCCTTCCTTTTGTACGGGTACTTTTTCGTACCATTTATTTGATGATTCCATTATAAAAACCCAACCTTACACTCTTACAGATTCCTCCTTACATTTTGTTAAGGTAAATCTTTAAAAGTATTAAGGTTGGGTTTGTCTTATCTTACACCTTACAGATATCTGCGTCTTTTTTCTTATACCGGCCGGCTGGCACAATTCCGAATTGCCTCAAGAATCGCGGTATCCGATACCGGTTTTTCTACATATCCGTCAATGATTCCTTTCTGCCGGGCCTCTGCCATCTCACGGCTGACTCCATCAATAATAATAAGCTTCAGCATGTCCGGATATCTGCCTGCAAGCGACATACAGAAATCCACTCCACTGCAATCCTCCATCGTCTCGTCTACTACCAGCACATCTGCCTGCTGCTGTTCCAGATATTTTTGCAGTTCTTCTCTTTTCATACAGGTCTGAATCTGGATCCCGATCTTCTCAAAATTCTTTTTCAGCAGCTGCAATACCTTTGCATTGTCATCTGCCACCACGATCCGATAATCCTTTCTGGGAATATTCTGCACAATCTGTGGCATATGCTCTGTATCCAGTACCGGAAGGTAGATATGAAAGGTACTTCCTTCTCCTTTTTTGCTCTCTGCATAAATATATCCCTTATGTGAAGTAATAATCTGCTCCGCAAGTGCCAGTCCAAGTCCGGTACCCTCTCCCCCTTTTTTCGTTGTGAAAAATGGATCAAAAATCTGACGCAGCGTCTCTTTATCCATTCCACACCCATTATCTTTCACCTGGATATGGATATATTTTTTCCATACATCCGAAAGCTTTTCAATCACTCCCTGAGCCAGTTTTTCTTTTTCTTCTGAATGGCAGGATATTTTGATATTTCCTTGATTTTTTCCAATCGCATGCACCGCATTAACGCAGACATTTAAAAGCACCTGGTTCAGCTGTGTCGCATTTCCAAGGATCATTTCATCATCTACCCGAAACTCACTTTCCATATGGATCAGAGGCGTGCAGACAGATTCCATCATCCTTTCTGCACGCGTCATGAATTTCTTTATCGAAATATTTTTATAAACGGTCTCTACATTCTTTCGACTTAGGGACGAAATCTGGCGCACTACATCCTTTGCTTTTTCCGAAGCCTCATAAATTTCTTTTGCACTGTCCTGTTCTTCTGATCCTTCCGGAAGTTCCATCATCAGAAGCTCTGCATATCCCATGATCGGAGTCAGAAAATTATTGAATTCATGTGCGATACCACCTGTCATAGTTCCCATGATCTGAAGTCTTTGCTGATGTGCGATACTCTGCTCACTCCGATGCATTTTTTCCAACTGCTCATTCAGTTCTTTCAGATCATTGATCTCCCGCACAGCTCTTCTCATATCACGCATCACTCTGCCAAATAAGACAACCGCAATACCGGCAGCCAACAAAATACCAACAAAAATACATACCATTTTCAAGAAACCTTCAGCTATCGGTTCGTACAGATCATCGTAGTCGATCACCGCACTGACTACCCAGAAGCTGTCTCCGATCTGAACCGGAGAATATGCACTGATTTTCTGTACTCTCGGACGTTCTTCATTTGTCCACCAATACGAATAATAATGAGAAATACCTTCTTTTCTCTTCTTCTGATCCTCAATCATCTTCTCCAGACTGGAGTAATCCAGATCCGGATACATTTTCTTCCTTCCTGCAATAACCGGAATTCCCCATTGTTCTTTCTTCGGATGCATGATGATCGTTCCTTCTGCATCTTTGACTACAATGTATCCATTCGTTCCAATGTGAATTCCCGAAATCAGTTTCTGATAATATTTTTCCGCATCGATCATCAGACAGATCTTTCTCCCATCCTTCAAAACACGCTTATATACATTATAGATTTTCCCATCTGTATCTTTTTCCATATAAATGCTATTCTTTGCCGAGCTTTGAGTGAGCAGCTGTGAACTTACAATCTGTACATCCTTGACACTCTCGGAAAGCTTCCCCTGTTCGTCTTCCAGGTACAGATTCGTGATAAAACTGGTCTGTGTGTCTATAAATTCCCGATATAGTTGTTTTGCCTCATCCTGCGGTCTGTTCTCTGCTGTTTTTGCAAGAAAGCTTAAACTTTCCTCATATTCCTCTGTGGACATCGCCATATTTTCACTCAGGATTCTGGTTGTCAGGAGCATCTGTTCCTCCTGGTTCTGCATCAAAGTATCTCTGTACTTTTTCCAGACACCAAATCCTGCAAATACAAGAATTACGATTAAAAAAAGTGGAATCGCAGCAATCAGTGTCTTTTTGTTTTTCTTCATATATTCTCGTCCCGGTTTGTTATCAATTGACTTGTTCTCTTTCTAATATTATAATGTTTTTTATAAGTTGTATAGAATTTATTGAAATTTTTACTTTTGGGAGGTTGCCTCAATGGCTGACAAAATACTGATCGTAGATGATGATCCGGCAATCTGTAAGCTGCTGGAAAAGGTAATGCACAGCAATGAGCTGGAAACAACAACAGTAAACTGTGGCATGGATGCTCTGTCCATCCTGAAAAATCATACATTTGACCTGATCCTTATGGATATCATGCTGGGAGATATGGAAGGGTTTGAAGTTATCAAAAGGCTTCGCAATCAGGGGATCAGTACTCCGGTTATGATCGTCAGCGGACGTAATGAAGACTATGATTCTCTGTACGGGCTTTCACTTGGAGCGGATGATTATATCACCAAGCCGTTCCGACCGCTTGTACTTGGTGCCAAAGTAAAAGCACTGATCCGCCGCAACAAGAATCTGGTACTCGACAATTCCGATACTCTGGAATGCGGTCCATTCAGCTATGATACCACAACCATGCGTTTTTACAAAAATGGCGAAGAACTTATCCTTTCTTCCAAGGAGTCTGCACTTCTTCTGCTTTTTATGAAGCATCCGCAGCAGGTTTTCACCAAGGATATGATCTATGAGCATGTCTGGGGCAATACGGTTGCCGTTGATGACAATGCGATCATGGTCTACATCAACCGGCTTCGTGGTAAGATCGAGGACGACAGACAGAATCCGGCGTATATCCTGACAATCCGCGGACTGGGATACCGTTTTGTTCCGTAAACGACCTTTTCATCAAGAAGAGGCTCCATCCGGAATCTTCTCCTAATGAAAAAGATGACTTTTCACCCGCTCATTTGTGAAAAGTCATCTTTTTTATTCCTCACCAGTCTGGTGCAGTCCATATTCATGGCAGAAAATTTGATTCCCGTTCTCAGTTATTATACGCTCTATTTTACAACTGGAAAGAGGTTCAGGATTGCCCCGTTCTCGTTTGGAATTTTATTGCACAGCATTGCAAGAAACAGTGAGGTGGCAAGTAGATCGGCACACCCACCCGCGCTGATACCACGCTTTATATAATCCGCATCCATGCGGATCAGTTTGTCTAACGCATCTTCTGAGTAGGCTCCGCCTTCCTCCAGAAACTGCATCGCTTCCATCTGTACCTGATAGAGTACTGACGGATTCTTTCTCGATAAAATGTTGGAATCCTGCACCCGGCTCATCAGTGCAAAAAGGATCTGTAATTTGATCCGGTTCCACTCCATTCCCCGCAAAAGTCCATCCTCCAGTACCGGAAGCGCAATATGAAAAACAGATGGGTATCCGGCAAGCGCTTCCCCGCGAATCCCTGTAGTCCCGTATTGTACGAGATTTTTCTCACCGTTACTTTTCGCAGGTTCCTTTTCCAACATCTCAATTTCGGCTCTTAAGATCCTGGCAGTCATCTTCTGCTCCATCCGAAGGATGGATTGTAAAGTAACCGTTCCGTCTTCCTGGATACATCTTCCCGCTGCCACACTGAATATTCCAAGGGTAAAGATCATCCCTTTATGTGTATTCACATGTCCGGTTGCCCGATACATGGCTTCCTCCGCAAGCATTCCGGTCTTACGGATTTCACGGAAAAGATCTTCCGGCGTACAGGTCAGCTGATATCCCTGGTATGCCATTCTAACAAACCACGGATACAACGCCTCTGCACTTCTTTCAAAGGTCTGCACATCCATATCAGTGTGGGCACCACAGGAATACGGATCTACAAGCCCCGGTTTGGGAACCGTATAGACTTCCTCAAGCAGCGCCTGATACGCCATCCGGCCAATCGATTCTGCAAAGTATTCTGCTTTCTCTACTGCCTGATTCTTTCCCATACGGTTCTCCTTTTATATCCAATTGCCAATAACCTGTAAGCTTTCCGATCATAATTTAATCATCAAATTCAAACGGCTTGATCTGACGGACAACATCCATGATGGTACCGTCACGGCTTTCAATGACACCGACAACACGATCTCCAAACTGTACCTTCTGTGGTTCCCCCGCGATAGAGTAAGCGATATCACGTAATTCTTCGATGGTCTTAAACGGAAGGTCTACATCTTTCATTGCTTCGATCAGATCCTGTCTCTTCGGATTGATTGCAATACCATAATCTGTGATGACAACGTCTACACTTTCTCCCGGTGTTGTGACGGTTGTTACGTCTGTACAGATTGCCGGTGTTCTTCCCTGAAGAAGCGGTGCGATAACGATGGCACATTTTGCTCCGGCTGCTGTATCCGGATGTCCACCCTGCGCTCCTGTGATCATACCATTAGAATCTACAACAACGTTACAGTTGAAGTGTACGTCAACTTCCAGAGCTGCAAGAATTACGAAGTCCAATTTATTGACAACTGCACCCTTGTTGAACGGGTTCGCATACTCACCTGCACTGATCCGGAAATGATGCAGATCTTTTACAGATTCTACGGCTGCAAGGTCAAAGTCCTGTGTATCCAGAAGTGCATCTACCTGACCGTTGATCAGAAGGTCACACATCGGCTTTGTAAGACCACCTACACCAAAACGCATGCGGATATTTCTTTCTTTCATTACCTTTGCAAGTGAAATAGTAGATGCGATAGAAGCTCCGCCGACACCTGTTTGATAAGAGAATCCATCTTTGAAATACGGTGTATTTACAACAAACTGTGTACAGTAATCCGCCATCATCAGCTTTCTCATATCTGTGGTCGGTTTTGCTGCACCTGTTGCGATTTTCTTCGGATCACCGATCTGGTCTACTTCTACAACATAGTCTACCTTTGTCATTGAAATATGTGCCGGAAAGTTCGGGAACGGAACCATGCAGTCTGTGATTGCTACGACTTTGTTTGCATGGAAAGCATCTGACATTGCGTAGGAAAGTACACCACAGTCAGATTTTCCCCCAATACCACGGCAGTTACCGTACTCATCACAAGTAGGAGTTCCGATAAATGCGATATCGATCTGTGTCTCACCTGTTACCAGGGCACGTACACGTCCGCCGTGGGAACGCATGATCGCAAGACCTTTTAATTTACCATTGGAAATAGCTTCTCCGATCTTTCCACGCACTCCGGAAGACTGAATATTTGTAATGGTTCCATCTTCAATATACTCTACCAGAGGATCATGTGCTTTTCCAAGAGAGCTTGCACAGATAGTAATGTCCTTGATCCCCATATCATGGATCTCTTTCATTACCATATTTACAACGTAATCCCCTTCACGGAAATGGTGATGGAAGCTGACTGTCATACCATCTTTGATGCCACATTTTACAAGAACATCATGGATACTGTCTACCATCTTGCTTCCGTTGGAATTGATCACACATTCTACTTCCGGTCCGTGTTTTTTATAGACATGTCCGTCAAAATGATGCACACCCTGAAATACTTCTTTGCCAGTTGCTTTTAAAATCTCTTCCGGGATATCTCTACCTACTGCGTTAATCATCTTATAAATCCCCCTTATACACACCTGAAGCTTTTGCAAGCTCAATTGTTCTCTTTGCTCCGTCATAGAAAGCGATATCGATCATCTTACCATCTACTGTAAATACACCGATTCCCTGTGCTTTCTTTGTATCAATTTCACGGACAACTTTTTCTGCGAAAATGATATCTTTCTGTTTTGGTGTAAAGATTTCATGTACAATGTTGATCTGTCTTGGGTTGATGATGGATTTTCCATCAAACCCCATCAGGTGGATATTCTCAACATCCTGACGGAAACCATCCATATCATCAAGGTCTGTGTATACAGTATCAAAGCACTGTACACCAGCTGCTCGTGCTGCGATCACCATGTTCTGTCTTGCTCCCATAAGCTCGATTCCGGTTCCGGTGATGTGTGTCTGAAGGTCTTTGGTGTAATCTCCACCGGAAAGGGCAATTCCGAAAAGTCTTTCGGAAGATTCGCAGATATCAAGTGCACGCATCACGCCTCGTGCTGATTCAATAGCTGCCATGATCAGAACGCTTCCTTCTTCACGTCCGAAATCTTTTTCAGCCTGAACAACTTCAGCTTCTACCACTTTTACGTCCTGTGCGGATTCTGTCTTTGGAATACGGATCGCATCACAGCCGCCTGCTACTGCGCAGCGGATATCTTCTTTCCAGTAAGGAGTGTCCAGTCCGTTAATTCTGACAACACGTTCACATCCTCTATAATTAATCGTCTTAAGTGCATGATAAAGAGAAAATCTGGCTGCATCTTTCTGGTTTTCTGCAACCGCATCTTCCAGATCAAGCATGATGGAATCCGGTTTGTAAATGTAAGGATCTTTGATCAGTCCCGGTTTCTGTGCATTTAAAAACATCATAGTTCTTCTAAGTCTTTTTTTATTCGGATTCATTATCTGATCGCACCTCCCCACGGTAAATCTTCGATCTGTCCTACTGAACGGTAAACAGCTGCTTCGATTCTTGCTTTGATCGTACAGTCAAGAGCTCCTTTATCTACGATTGTAAGCTTTACATTATCGATTCCCAGATTTTCCAGTGTTTCATAAGCTACTTTCTTAATCTGGTTTCCATACTGATTGATCACTGCGCTTTCCAGTGAAAAGTCAACTTTTCCTTCTCCGGCTTCTACTGTTACCTGGCAGTCACTGGATTCTAATGTTCCTGCAATTGCAGGTTTCTTGATTTCCATTCGTGCTTCCTCCTTAACATCCATTTGCATTAGTATTTGCTTCGTTGTGTTTATCATAGGGCTCTTACCTTACAGGAACACCTATGGTTTTCTTAATAATTGTTAAGATTCGCATATTTTTGCTGTTACAACTGGTCTTTCCAGTGCCTGTGAATTCATATTTACCCAGCGTTTCATATATACCCTGTCTTCTTTCCATTCAAAAGACACATGATCAAAAAAAGCCATCTCCGGATAGCGCCATTCCATCATCAACACATTTTCTGATTTCCAGTAAGCACATGCGGCAATTTTCATTTCATCCATCTCATACTGATGGTGCAGATATCCACCTGTCATAGAGGTTTTCCCATGAATCCAACAGTCAAGTCCTGCTTCTACAAAATGTGTCCCTCTGTTGTCTTTCATCCAGAATATTACTTTATCTTCTGAAAATTCCAGACCTGCTTTTTCAATTTTATCTTCATTCTCAAAAGGGACCATTTCTATTTTCCGATTTCCTGAAATCAGTCTGTTAATGACAGATCTGTTTTTGTTTTCCAAAGACATTCTGAGACCTTTATTTTTTAATACATTCCACATCTTTTCAGAAAGATTTCTTTCTTCTTTCATCGGATCCAAAACCTCTTTTTGAATCAGTTCCGTCTCCAGGTAATTACTGTCTGCCGCAGTAATAGCAATTACCATATTTTGTTCCGGAACAATCGCACAGGTCTGCCCAAACATTCCATCTGCACACCAGATATCACCCGTATGTGTCCAGTGAAAATTATAGTCTTTTTCTCCTGCTTTCCTTGGTTGTGGATCCTTTTTACCGAGTGCAAGATCCACCCAATCAGCACTTAATAATTGTTTTTCTCCCCATTTTCCCTGATTCAGATAAAGTAACCCAAGTCTGGCCATTCCTTCTACCGTAATGCTCACACCATTTCCACCTGAACAGATTCCTTCCGGACTTTCTCCCCAGCTAAACTTCTCCAGACCAATGTACGGTGCCAGTTCTTCTTCAATCAATTGATGGCATGTTTTTCCTGTAATACGCTGTACGATCGCTGACGTAATATAAGAATTCCCACTTGAATACATAAATCCACTTCCCGGCTCTTTTACAAACGGTACTTTAAAATATGCATCCAGCCAGCTGGTTTTTAATGGTCTCCATTCATTTCCACCTATACTTCTTTCCTGTCCACTGCGCATCGTAAGTAAATTCCGTATCGTAAGCTTTTGAAGATACTCATTTGCTGCCTCACGATATTCCGGAAAATAATCAAGTACCTTATCCTCCAGCTTTATGAGTCCTTTTGTATATGCAATTCCCGCCGCTGTATTTGTAAAACATTTTGTAAAAGAATGTACAATATGCGGGATTTCTTTCCGGTACGGTTCGTTATATGCTTCAAATATAACTTTATTGTTTTTCAAGATCATGATCCCATGGATCTCTGCTTCTCTTTTTTCCATCTCATTCAGGAAATTAATAATATATTCTGATGATACGCCTTCCTCTTCCGGAGTTGAATAGGTTAATTTTTTGTTCATGCTGCCACCTCATCTAACTTTATTTTAAACTGGAAACGGGGGACAAAATTTTGCCCCCTTTGTTATACATAACTCTTTTCTGTCTTTTAAAAGAACGGGAATACCAATGGAAGAATTCCTACACAGCATATAAAGCTGATAATAACCAATGGCCATCCAAATTTTGCAAAGTCAGTAAATTTTAAGTTTGTAAAGATCATTAATGTCTGATTTGTTCCTGATGCGATCGGTGTCAGGAAAGAGCATCCTGCTCCAATTGCAATTGCAAGAACAATTGCCTGTGGGTTTGCTCCCATTGATTCTGCAATAGAGATCCCAATCGGGGCAAGTACTCCTGCGGTTGCCATATTGTTCATAAACTGTGTTGCAATTGCCGATCCAAGGAACAATACTGCTGTGATCAGATACAGATTTTTCGTATCTCCAAGAATACTCAGCACAACAGCTCCAAACACTTCCCCAAGTCCACTGTTCTTCATAACTGCAATGATCAAATTGATACCTGCACAGAAAAGTACCATATCAACACCGAATGAAGTGATTACTTCTTTTGGTTTTACAACAGTTGTAAGAACCGAAACCGCGATTAGTGCATATCCGATAAAATTCGGGTTCACTGTAATATCTGTAAGTGAATCCAAAATCAGAGCAAGTACAAACAGAAGGAAACTGATTCCTACAACCATCTGTTTCTTTTTCATTTCAGGTGTAATTTCTGTAGCTGCCTCTATCTCTGAATTACTTGGCACTGTTTCCTCATAAGACGGGCACCAGCGGTTCATCACGATCATATAAATTCCACCCAGAATAAAAATCGGAATACCTACCCAGGCAAAATCAAACATGCCAAAAAGCTTAAGTCCAGCTTCTTCAAGCGCTGTATTTGCATAAATATTTGTCGGTGTTCCAATCAGGGTACAAGCACCCCCTAAAGTACTTGCATAAATTACAAACAAAATCATTTTTGAATGACTGATCTTATTTTTCTTGGCAATACTGAAAATCACCGGTAAAAATGCCATTGCAACATAACTGTTCTGCAGAACAAATGATACCAGTCCTGATGCAAGATAAAGAATTGCAAAAATTAACATTTCTTTTTTCTTTCCACTTACATTACCGGTTAATTTATCTAAAGCATTTCCCATTACGATATCAAGCCCCGTTGCAGCAATCATTCCTGAAAACATACATATAATTGCCATCAGATGAAAACTTGAACTGCTTAACACGGCATATACTCCGTCTGCATCCATTGTTCCTGTAAATACAACGATCGGTGCCATAATCAAAAAACAAAACCAGTTTGGTAATTTTGGCGTTGCAAGAACTGCAACGAAAACTATTAATGTCAGAATCGCTCCTATTGTAGCCATACTCATCTTTCTTTTCCTCCGTATCCATATACAATAAGCTTTTTCGGAGTGCGCTTTTCCAAAAACTCTCATTCTTCTCTTATATGATGTTTACCGGCTCATCACGTTAATCTTATTATAATTGTCTGTTACTGTTTTCACCAATGCCAAAAGAAAATAGGGGTATAGCTTCATGCTATGCCCCTATTTCTCCATTTATTATTTTCTCTTTCAAAACAGATATACAGTACTTTTCCTGTCTGGAAAGGATTTTATTTTTCAAATATATAATACCTGTTTTTGTCTTTTTTACCTTGTTTTTTCCAATGCAAAAAAAATCAATATCTTTTGTATTTGTTATATATGGAAGGAATACTTCTGATATAAAACAGAATCCCATTCCTCGCTCCAAGGTCTGCATTGCAAGCATCGAACTGTTTACGATCATCTTTGGCTTCAATTTTTTTCCATATTCTTCAAATATCTGATCGATCTCTTGTCTGACATAACAGGAATTGTCCTGGATAATAAACTCATTCGGCATCATCGAAATATCCATCCATGGATATTTTTCACCTTCTCTTTTTTCTGCTTTCTGAAGCATCATATACTTCTTTGGAACTGCAAGTAACATATAATCTTCTACAATAAGATCAAATACGATAGAAGAATCCTTTTCACTCAGATCCGGACCTATTGCCAAGTCATAGGTCCTGTTTTTTAAGCCTGTCAGGATTTCCTTAGCCATAACATTTGAAAATGTTACTTTACACCCGATGTATTTTTTACTGATCTTCTCCTGAACTTCCATTGCCAACAAAAGACTGGCGCTTAGAGACATGCATACATGTATTTCCTGTTCTTCAGATAATTGAAGTTCCTTTAATTCATGCTCCATTGTGCTGTTCAAACGTTTGATTTCTTTTCCATACGCAACATAGATTTCTCCAGCCTCTGTCAGATTGATTCCATTCGATTTCCGCTCGAAAAGTAAAATTCCCAGTTCCTGTTCCAGACTGGATATAAATCTGCTGAGTGATGGCTGCGAAATATATAAAAGTTCAGCAGCTTTTGAAATACTTTTGCACTCTGCAACCGCTAAAACATAGGTAAACGATTTTAAATCATCCATTTTTATTCTCCTGTGATCTCACTAAACAAATTATAGGCTTCTTTATTTCAAAAGCGCAAGACTTACTCTTCCTCCATAAAACTCCTCACAGCACCACCTTGCTATGAGGATCTTTCTTTTTCTTTATTTCTTTTCCTTACACTTCCGTAAGCTCTCCGGTCTCAGAATCCATAATGAATCCCTTGATCTCAATATTCTTCGGCATCAATGGATGTGTCTTCAGTGCATGCACAGTCTCTTCTACCGACTTCTCCACAGATTCAAATCCACCCAGCCATTTTTCCAGATCAATTCCGCTGTGTCTTACAATATCAATATGTTCTTTGTCGATTCCGCGCTCTACCAGTTCTCCTAACAGTTCATTTCCATCCATTCCCTGCACACCGCAATCCGTATGTCCAATGACCATAACCTGCTCCACACCAAGCTCCAGAATGGCAACCAGAAGGCTTCTGACCACACTTCCGTATGGATGTGTAATGACTCCACCTGCATTCTTGATGATCTTTGCATCTCCGTTTTTCAGTCCCAGCGCCGCCGGAAGAAGCTCTGTCAGACGGGTATCCATACAGGTCAGTACGGCAAGCTTTTTGTTCGGGTACTTGCTGGTCAGGTACGGCTCATAGCCTTTATTTTCCACGAATTTCTTATTATACTCTACAATCTGTTCTATCATCCTGTGTAACCTCCCATTTAATTTTCACAACGATATTTCATAAAACAGATTATAGACTTTTTTTCTCTGTAAGTGCAAGGATTCTTAATGAATTTTAATGATGTTCTTTCTTCCAGTACTGAAAAAATGCCTCCTCCTGCTCTGAGCGGATTCCATACTTTCTTCTCGCAATGTAGAATTTGGAATTCCACCCTGAAGTCTTCACCGGAATCGTCACCACATTGTGCAGCCGCACGATATCCATATACGGCAATACGGAAATCCCGAACCCATTCTCCACAAGTCCTGTGATAACTTCAATCTCTTCCGCAGCACATACCGGCTTTACCTTAATTCCTTCTTCTGCAAAAATCTGCTCCTGCAGAGTACGGAAACCGCTGGTCTTGGAAAACATGATCTGTGGGTATCCGGCTGTCTCTTTCAGACTGATCCGTTCTCTATTTTCAAGCGGATGTCCCTTCGGAACCACTACTGCGATATATGAATCCCGAATCGGATAATATTCGATCTCATCCGATTTCAAAAGATCCGAGCAAAAGCCGATATCATATTTTCCATCCAAAAGTCCTTCTGCAATCTCCGGTGTCATCCGATTGTAGATGATAAATGGAAATGTCGCCCCAAACTCTTTCAGCATATGTGGAATCGTCCCCGGTGCCAGAGGATACACACTGCCGATCCGCACCGTTTTCTCTTCCGTCCGAAGTCCTACCGCCCGCTCTTCCAGACGAAGATACGCTCCCAGAATTTCATCCACATCCTTCATCAGCTCTTTGCCGTAATGACTCAGGCTCACATTTCGCCCTTCTTTTTGAAACAGCGGAACTCCGTACTCTTCTTCCAGCGACTTGATCGCATGACTGAGTCCCGGCTGTGAAATATTCAGTGCCTTTGCCGCCTTTCCGTAATGCTGGATTTTTGCCAGCTCTGAAAAATATTTTAAATATTCGATATTCATATATTCCCTCTTTTATCTTCCGCAGTCATCTTATTTTTCAAAATCAACTCTT
>OLWB01002077.1_pt1 | contig 17013 bp, 14 predicted proteins | sample 1673331 | NCBI WGS metagenome assembly OLWB01 (sample SAMEA3178943, study PRJEB25190) | human gut metagenome | biome: human gut; feature: human-associated habitat; material: faeces | place: Austria | collected 2013
GTGGATACAAGCTCGCTGCCGGCAAGCGTAAGTCTGCGTTTTTTGATATATTCCCCGACGGTAAATCCGCAAAGCATGGCGAACCCTTTTTGAAAATAGAATGGTGAAATCATAGCCTGGTCCGCGATGTCTTCGATGGTGAGCTCTTCCGTGATATTGTCCTCGATATAGCTAATCGCTTTACTGATGCATTCTGTCCATTCCATGCTGGCGCCTCCTGTCTGTATATGAAGCATACAATAGTTGGATGGGAGCATCCCGATTTCCTGTGCTTTGTTTTGTCTGCTTATTTTATCATACAAAAGAGCTGTAAACATCCTTTTGCGCCCAAAAAGATGCCATTTAGGGACAAAATTAACAAATATGATGCATTTTACTGTTAAAATACAAAAAAAGGAGGCGATGAATTGGTCAGAATAGCATTGGTGGATGACGATATAGAATTCCACGCTTTATTCAGTAAATATATAAGGAATTTTTTCCATAAAAATAATATACTTCACGAACTGAGGCTATATAATTGTCCTGAGACCCTGCGTTATGATTTGAAGGAGGGGCGGCAGTCTGATCTTTACTTTCTGGACATTGAAATGCCTGAGATGAACGGCTTTGAACTGGCAAAATTTATGCGGAAGGAAGCGCCTTCCTCCATGCTGGTTTTTCTAACGTCCCATTTGGAATATGCTGTAGAGGGGTATGAGGTACAGGCCTTCGGCTATATCCCCAAAAATTTGCTCAGTGAAAAAATAGAAGGAACTTTGGAAAGATTTCTGACCGAAATGCGTAAGAAGACGAGAAAGGCTTATGTAATAGAGAGCGGCTCCAGATTTGAACGTGTGGAATATGAAGATATCGTATATATGTATAAAGACAAAAAGAAAACGGTTTTTGTTTTAATGGACAGGCAGATTTCGTTCAGGAAGCCTCTGCGGGAGGTATTCGATGAAGTGGATTCGGACTGCTTTATGTACATAGAACGAGGATATGTGGTAAATATAGAACATATTATAAGGCTTGTGGACAAGGATCTGGAACTCAGAGACGGTTCCACACTGCATATTGGAAGAACTTTTGTAAAGAAAGTGAAAAAGACCATACTTCATTTTTGGAAGGACAGGATATGACAGGATTTCAAATTATCCAGGCTTTGCTTACGATTACGGAGATATCCGGACTTTTTTATTTGTTTTTTCTGATGTACGAAAGAAGAAACACAAGGCTTTGGAGCAGCTTACTTCTGGGAATCTTAATCGCCGGGTTCTGTGCTTCAGCAATATTCCAGCGCGGTGAGGTTGCCATGTATTCCCGGTATTTCATGCTGTTTTGTATAGGAGTGACCGTAATCCTGCTGAAATTGTTCTTTCGTCTGAAAACATCAGACGGGTTTATCATAACGGCATTATATTATGAAACAATTTATTTTCTGGATATCATACTGGGTTACCTGGGACAGTTATTAAGCGGCAGAACAGAGTTTATTATTACGGCACAGCTTCATGTAAATCGTGATCGAATTATAATCATGGTATTAAGCAGATTAATCACATTGATTATTATTTGGCTGATCATTTGCAACAGGGGCAGGTTCCGGTTATTGCTTTCCAAGTATAAGTTGATTGTATTTATTCTGGTGGTTTTGGAATATATAGGATTATTCTATTGTGATGAGATTTTAAATATAACTGTTTACAGGAATAAACGAATCGATATTTATTTTGTCTTTTTCCCTTTATTAATCCTGTTTATATTAGTGACGATGATTGTATTCGTATTATATATAGAAAAGAAAAATGAAGTGAAATTGTTTCAAACCCATAATAATATGGTGAAAAAGAGTTATCGGGAGATGCTGTACCTGTATCAGAACAGGGACAGGATTTTTCACGATATGCAGAATCACATATTGATTCTGTCTTCTATGCTGGAGGAAAACAATCTGGAGGCTGCTAAAAATTATATCTCTAAAATACAGGATCCCATTAAAGAATTACAGCAGAAGAAATATACCGGAAATCATATAGTCAACATTATTATGAATGATAAAATGAAGAAAGCGGAAAGGTGCGCTATTTCGGTAAATATAAGAGAATTGGAAGTATATGAAAATAATATAGAGGATATCGACTGGTGCTGTATGCTGGCGAACCTTTTGGATAATGCGATAGAGGGATGCCAGAAAATCGCAGAAAATAAAAGGAAAATAGATAATTCTGTACAAGCAATGCAAGAATTTGCAAAATGGTATAAACTAACTAAAGAAACAATAAAAAAATAAAAGGGGGGAGAAATGTTCAAATTAGTATCAGATTATAAGCCTATGGGAGATCAACCCAAAGCAATAGAATATTTATCAAAAGGAATAGAAGAAGGTAAGAAATTCCAGACACTTCTAGGTGTTACGGGTTCAGGTAAGACCTTCACAATGGCTAACATAATACAGCAAGTACAGAAGCCAACACTTGTTTTAGCACATAACAAAACTCTAGCTGGACAACTATACTCTGAGTTCAAAGAGTTTTTTCCAGAGAACAATGTAGAATACTTTGTTTCGTATTATGATTATTATCAGCCAGAGGCATATGTTCCATCATCTGATACATATATAGAAAAAGATGCCTCAATCAATGATGAAATAGATAAGTTAAGGCATTCTGCAACCGCTTCTCTATTTGAAACAAGAGATGTAATAGTAGTTGCATCAGTTTCATGCATATATGGATTAGGTGACCCAATAGATTATGAGCATATGATTGTATCATTAAGACCTGGCATGGAAGTTGAAAGAGATACAGTACTAAAAAAATTAATAAACATGCAATATACCAGAAATGAATTAGACTTTAAAAGAGGAACTTTTAGAGCTAAAGGTGATGTGGTCGAAATATATCCATCTGATGAAAGCGAAAGGGCTGTTAGGGTAAGCTTTTGGGGAGACGAAGTTGAAAAAGTAGAAGTAATAAATCCGCTAACAGGAAAAGTAGAAGGAACAAGAAATCATGTAATGATATTTCCAAATTCACATTATGTAACAACTTCAGATAAAATGGAAAGAGCAATTGGAACAATTGAAGAAGAGCTAAAAGATAGAATAAAATTTTTTAAAGATAATGGAAAACTTTTAGAAGCACAAAGAATAGAAGAGCGTACAAATTTTGATATTGAGATGATGAAAGAAACGGGATTTTGTCAAGGAATAGAAAATTATTCAAGACATATTAGTGGAAGAGAAGCGGGAAGCCCTCCGTTTACACTTTTTGATTACTTTCCAAAAGATTTTTTACTTTTAGTTGATGAATCACATGCAACAATTCCACAGGTAAGAGCAATGTATAATGGAGACAGGGCAAGAAAAGAAACTCTTGTAAATTATGGATTTAGACTTCCTTCAGCATTTGACAATAGACCACTTAAATTTAATGAATTTGAAGAAAGAATCAATCAAGCAGTATTTGTTAGTGCAACACCTGGAGATTATGAACTAGAACATTCAAAAGAAAGAGTTGTAGAACAAATTATTAGACCAACAGGACTGCTAGACCCAAAAATAGAAGTAAAACCAGTAGCAACACAAGTGGATGATTTGATAGAACAAATTCGTGAAAGAACAGGAAAAGATGAAAGAGTTTTAGTTACAACATTAACTAAAAAAATGGCGGAAGATTTAACTTCATATTTACAAAGTTTAGATATAAAAGTTAGATATATGCATTCAGATATAAAAGCTTTAGAAAGAATGGAAATAATAAGGGATTTACGAATGGGTAAGTTCGATGTTTTAGTAGGGATAAACCTTTTAAGAGAAGGACTGGATATTCCAGAAGTATCATTGGTTGCAATTTTAGATGCGGATAAAGAGGGATTCCTCCGCTCAGAACGTTCATTAATTCAAACAATAGGACGTGCAGCAAGAAATACAGATGGAAAAGTTATAATGTATGCAGATGAATTAACAGACTCAATGGAAAAGTCAATATCTGAAACTAATAGAAGAAGAGCAATCCAAGAAGAATATAATAAAAATAATGGAATTACTCCTACAACAATTAAAAAGGCAATTAGAGAAACGATAAAAGCTACTTATGAAATTAGACAAAATGAAGAAAAATTATTAAATGAAGATGAAAGTATTGAAGATGCAATAAATAGATTAACTGATGAAATGTTAAAATGTGCTCAGAGTTTAGATTTTGAAAAAGCTGCAAGCTTAAGAGACCAAATTAAAGAATTAGAAAAGTTAACAGTATAATAAAGTAAAAATCTCCTATAATAAGTATAATAGGAGGTTTTATTTTGGAAAAATTATATGGAAAAGAACTTTTAGAAAAAGAATTAAAGGGGAGCTATTTATTTTTTATAAGAGAGAATAATTTTGAGAAAAAGTTATATGGTTTAGTTCATGATGAGTCAAAATATAATCAAGATGTGTCAAGCATTGCATCTGTTGGATTTGGACTAGCTGCACTTGTAATAGGAACAATAAATGGATATTTGAGATTAGATGAGGCAAAAAGAATTTGCAATAATACATTAAACACTTTACTTCATGAATTAGAAACAGTGGAAGGATTTTTTTATCATTTTGTAAACTTGAATACAGGAAAAAGGAACGATGATTCGGAAATTTCTATAATTGATACAGGACTTTTAATTTGCTGTGCAATTTTTGCTGGGGAATTTTTTGAAGGAGAAATTAAAAAAAAGGTACTTAAACTATATGAAAGAGTAAATTGGAGATGGTTTTTAAATAAAAATTCAAGGCAATTTTATATGGGATATAGTAAAAAGGAAGGGCATACAGGAAGCTGGGATATGTATGCAGAGCAACTTATGCTATATTTTCTTGCTATTGCATCTCCAACATTTAGCTTAAATAAAGAAATTTATTATGCATTCGAAAGAAAAAAAGGTGGTTTTGGAGAAATAGAAGGTATTATATATTCGTATTTTGGCTCTTTATTTGCATATCAATATTCACATGCATTTTTCGATTTCAGAAATAAAAAAGATAATGAAGGGACTAATTGGTTTGAAAATTCAAGGAAAGCGACTTTAGCAAATAGAAATTATTGTATTGAAAATAAAAATAAATTTAAAACATATGGAGAAAACTCATGGGGACTTACATCATGTATTACTAAAAATGGATATAAAGGAAACATAGGCGCAAAGCCATGTATAGAAGATGTAGATGAGAAAAATGATGGAACAATTGCAATATCTGGTGCAGTTGGCTCGATTGTATTTACTCCTAAGGAGGCAATAAGTGCAATGGAGTATTATTATAATAATTTTCCAGAACTTTGGTCAGATTATGGTTTTCAAAATAGCTATAATTTAGATGGAGAAAAACCTTGGTTTGCAAGTGAAAATGTGGGAATAGATAAAGGAATAGGGATGTGCATGATAGAAAATTATTTAAGAGGTTCTGTTTGGAAGTATTTTATGAAAAATGAATTTGTGAAAAAAAGTATAGAAATAATATTTAATTAAAATTTAAGCTAAAGCCTATAATTAATGTTAGGACTTTAGCTTAAATAAATTTGAATTATAGATGCCTTTCGCTAGGTGCTTCTGGCTCATGTGGGTCATATGAATCATCTAAATCATTATCGGCATCTAAATCAACTTTGTCAGGATTTTCTGCCGCTTCTTGTATTATCTCATTATTCTTTACATCTACATAAGGCGCTTTTATAGTTTCTGACTCAAGCTCAGTAGAAGCACGGCTATTTCCTACAACCAAATATGCACGTTCTTCAGCTTCGGTTGTTCTATCCAATGTTATAGAATAATCAGGATTATCTTTTCTTCTAAATTCAACAGTTGGGATTTTATTCTCTAGCTTTCCATCACTTGTAACAACTGAAAAAGGTGTTGTATTATCTACAATTTGTAAATTATCTTCTAATTTTAACTTACCATTTTCATCAAGACCAAATACTTTCCAATCAGAGTTTACTTTCACAACTAATAATGTGCTAGAGGAAGTGTTTAGAAGCTCTTTTATAGTATGGTCAGATGTTGCAAGTTCTGATGTATCTATTTCAAAACCTAAATTTCTAAATTGTGCTATTTGTTCTTGAGTAGCTTCGCTATTATTTGGATTAGTAATATCAAAATCATTTTTCATAGTATTTTGAGATGAAACAACAGAATTGGCATCTAACATAGTTAAATCCAAACTTTTTACATAATTTGAATACATTTCTAGATCTTCTGCAAACATATTCATCTGCTCTCTTTCTAATGCTGAAAGCATTTCGTCATACATATGGCCTACATCAGATTTTGCTAAATAAACGAGCAAATCATTTTGCTCTAATGTATAATTCATACTTTGAAGAGTAACAGAACCAACATATGTACTTTCAGGAAGCTCTAAAAGCAAATCCGCATCTTGGTTAAAGAACTGACGATGAATAATACCATCTTTATCTACTAGAACTCCATAAACAGATTGTCCTTCCGAAATGCTTTTTCCATTTTTTACTTTAAATGCAGGTACATTTGAATATTTTTTTATATCAGTAATAAACTCTTTATTATTAATTATTTCCTCTTTTCTTTTTTGAATAAGTACATCAATCATATATTCAAGTTCTTTAATATCTTCAATTCTACTTTTAAAATTTTCCATATGTAATAAATTCCTTTCTTGACTTCTCTAAAGCTTAATCCTTTAGTAGAAATCAAATACATTTAAACTGTATAAACTAAATATATTATAACAAATTTGAAAAAATATGTAAACACTATTGACATTATAAAACAAACGTTTTATAATGTTCGTGTTATGGGGGGCAATTATATGAATGATAAAATTATTATAAAAGGTGCAAAAGAACATAATCTAAAGAATATAGATATAGAAATACCTAAGGATAAATTAGTTGTAATAACAGGATTATCTGGTTCTGGAAAATCTTCATTAGCATTTGATACATTATATGCAGAAGGGCAAAGAAGATATGTAGAAAGTTTGTCTTCATATGCTAGACAATTTTTAGGGATGATGGATAAACCAAATGTAGAGTCAATAGATGGACTTTCTCCCGCTATATCAATTGATCAAAAAACAACTTCAAAAAATCCTCGTTCAACAGTAGGAACGGTTACAGAAATTTATGATTATATTCGTTTATTATATGCAAGAATAGGAATTCCATATTGCCCAAAGTGTGGTAAAAAAATAGAGAAGCAATCAATTGATCAAATCATAGATAGCATTTTAGAATTGCCTATTGGAAGTAAAATACAGGTTTTAGCTCCAGTCATTAGAGGAAGAAAAGGTGAATATAAAAAGCTACTAGAGGATTTTCAAAAAGAAGGATTTGTGCGCGCAAGAATAGATAACGAGATATATGAACTTACAGATGATATAGAAATAGATAGAAAAAAGAAACATAGTATAGATATAGTAATAGATAGATTAGTAATAAAGGAAGATATTAGAGGAAGATTAACCGAATCTGTGGAAACTGCTATGAAAAATGCTAATAATTTAGTAACAATTTCCATGCAAGGTGGAGAAGAGCACATGTATAGTGGAAACTACGCTTGTCCAGATTGTGATATAAGTTTTGAAGAACTTTCACCAAGAATGTTTTCTTTTAATAATCCGGTGGGAGCCTGCCCAAGTTGTACAGGAATAGGTTATTTAATGAAAATGGATGAAGACTTAATAATTCCAGATAAAAATTTGACATTATATAACGGAGTTAAAGCTTTTGGAGCTAGTACAATGAAAAAGGGAGATACAATTGCAAAAATGTATTTTGAAGCAATTGGAAAACACTATGGTGTAGACATTTCCAGACCAATAAAAGAACTTCCAAGAGAATTTTTAGATAAAATCTTATATGGAACTGGCAGTGAAGAAATAGAGTTCGAATATGAAACTGCATTTGGAATTAGAAAAAATAAAGTGCCTTTTGAAGGTGTTATTCCAACACTAGAAAGAAGGCACAGAGAAACTAAATCAGCAGGAATGATTCAATTTTATGAAATGTATATGAGAAATATGCCATGCCCAGAATGTCATGGAGCAAGGCTAAAGAAAGAAAGCTTAGCTGTAAAAGTAGGTACTAAAAATATAAAAGAACTTACAGATATGTCTATTTTGCATATAAAAGAATATTTGAATCAATTAGTATTAACAGAAAAAGAAGGAATAATAGCAGATCAAATTTTAAAAGAATTAAATACAAGGCTACAATTTTTAATAGACGTTGGACTAGATTATTTAACTCTTTCAAGAAATGCAGCAACACTTTCAGGTGGAGAATCTCAAAGAATACGTTTAGCAACACAAATTGGATCTGGATTAACTGGTGTTATGTATATACTTGATGAACCAAGTATAGGACTTCACCAAAGGGATAATGATAAGTTGATTGCAACACTAAAAAAGTTAAGAGACATTGGAAATTCTGTAATTGTAGTAGAACATGATACAGATACAATGTATGCAGCAGACCAAGTTATAGACATTGGTCCATATGCAGGTGTTCACGGTGGAAAGGTTATGGCACAGGGAACAGCAGAGGAGATTTCTAAGGTAGAAACTTCTATAACAGGACAATACTTATCAGGAAAAAAGCAGATAACAGTTCCTAAGTCAAGAAGAAAGTTAACCGGGAAGTATATAGAAGTATTAGGAGCAGAGGAAAATAATTTAAAAAACATAAGTACAAAAATTCCAATAGGTCAGTTTGTTTGCATAACTGGTGTTTCTGGTTCTGGAAAGAGTACACTAATAAATGAGGTACTATACAAAAATATTAATAAGAATCTTAATGGTTCAAACGAAAGAGTAGGGAAATGCAAAGAAATTAAGGGACTACATAACATAGATAAGATAATAAATATAGACCAATCTCCAATTGGAAGAACACCTAGATCAAACCCAGCAACATATACAGGAGTTTTTGACATAATAAGAGATTTGTTTGCAACTACAAATGAGGCAAAAATGAGAGGATTTGATAAAGGAAGATTTAGTTTTAATGTGGCGGGAGGAAGATGTGAATCTTGTTCCGGAGATGGAATTATTAAAATTGAAATGAACTTTTTGTCAGATGTATATGTGCCTTGTGAAGTTTGTAAGGGAAAAAGATATAATAAAGAGACCTTAGAGGTAAAATATAAAGGAAAAAGCATATCAGATGTATTAGACATGACAGTAGAAGAAGCTTTAGAATTTTTCTCTAATATACCAAGAATAAAACAAAAAATACAAACATTATATGATGTAGGGTTAGGATATATAAAATTAGGACAACCTTCAACAACACTTTCAGGAGGAGAAGCACAACGTATAAAATTAGCTACTGAACTTTCAAAAAGAGCAACAGGAAAAACATTATATATATTAGATGAGCCTACAACAGGCCTTCATATAGATGATGTTCATAGGTTAGTAGATATTTTGCAAAGATTAGTCGATTCTGGAAATACTGTTTTAGTAATAGAACATAATCTAGATTTAATTAAAACTTGTGACTATATAATTGATTTAGGACCAGAAGGTGGAGACAAAGGGGGAGAAATTATAGCAGTAGGAACTCCAGAAAAAATTTGTAAAAATGAACGTAGTTATACAGGCAAATTTTTAAAGCCATATTTAAATACTTGAATTATTAATAGTAAACATATATAATATGTGAAAAGTAGGAGGTTTTAATAAAAGTATGTCAAATAAAGTGATTGGTATAGAAGGAATGGTCGGAGCAGGAAAAACTTCGATTTGTAAAGAACTTTTAAATTACATACCAAATAGTATATTTATAGATGGCGGAAATATATATAGAGGAATTATAGAAGCTTTGCATAGAAAAGGAATAAATATAAAAGAGTTACTTGAAAAATCTGCTAAAGAAAAAATGGAGTTTAATCCGTTATCCTTTATGAAAACGCTAGAAGTAGAATTTAAAATCGAGAATAGAAAAACAGAGATTTATATTTCTGGTGAAAAAGTTAGCGAAGATAAAATACAAAGTGCTCAAAATGCAATAGATGTTTCTAAAGTTGCAAGTGAAGCAAATAATAGTGCACTATTTGCATTTGCAAATAATATAATAGAAAGCTATAAAAAACATTTTAATATTATTGTGTCTGCAAGAGAGTTAGTAGATATTTATCCAAATATGGATTGCCATATATTTGTTACAGCAACTTTGGAAGAAAGGGCAAAACGCAGATTTAATCAATTAGGCGGGGCTATTTCATTAGAAGAGGTCAAAAAGATGTTAATAGAAAGAGACTTTTTACATGAAAAGTCAGGATTTAATAAGACCTGCAAAAATACAATAAAAGTGGATATTACAGAATGCAAAGATTCTAAAGAATCAGCAAAAAAAGTATATGATGAGTGTAAAAAAGCAGGGTTGATTTAGCACAAAAAAAGGAGGTCCTATGTATAAAAATACTAAATTAGATGAATTTAACAAAGAAATAGAGAATAAAAAAATTGCAATAATTGGATTAGGGATTAGTAATATGCCATTAGTTGATTATTTTTATAATCATAAGGCAATTGTTTCAATATTTGATAATAGAACCAAAGAAGATTTAGATGATGATATTATTAAAAAAATAGATAAATATAAAATGGACTACTATGGAGGAGAAGATAATTTAAAGTATTTAGTAGGATTTGATTATATTTTTAGATCTCCAAGTTGTATGCCAAATATAGTAGAAATTCAAAAAGAAGTAAATAGAGGAGCTATTCTTACTTCAGAAATTGAAAAAGTAATTGAACTTACACCAAGTAAAGTAATAGGAGTTACCGGAAGTGATGGAAAGACAACAACAACAACCTTGATACATGAAATTCTTTCTAAAAATGGATATAACTGTTTTTTAGGTGGTAATATTGGAACACCGTTATTTGATAAAATTGAAAATATGAAGCCAGAAGATATTGTTGTTTTAGAACTTAGCAGCTTTCAACTTATGAATATGAAAATAAGTCCTGATATTTCTGTAATAACAAACATATCTCCTAACCATTTGAATGTACACAAAGATTATGAGGAATACATTGAGAGCAAGAAAAACATATTCTTACATCAAAAAGAAGATGGATTGCTTGTCATTAATTATGATAATGAAATTACTAAGGAATTCTATAAAGATGCAAAAGGGAGAGTTAAATATTTTAGCAGTAATCAAATATTAGATAACGGAATTATATTTGATAGAGAAGAGAAATTAATAAAAAAATGTGAAGATGGCGTTCGCAAACATTTAATAAAGCAAAAAAATATGAAATTAAGAGGAATTCATAATTGTGAAAATGCGTGTGCGGCAATTGCAGCAACAGAAGATATAACTAAGGAAGACTTAACTTGCAGTGCAATCGAAAATTTTGCGGGTGTAAAACATAGAATTGAATATGTAAAAAGCATAGATAATATTCCTTGGTATAATGACTCTATTGGAACAAGTCCATCGAGAACAATTGCTGGACTAAATTCTTTTGATGAAAAGATTGTTTTAATTGCAGGGGGATATGATAAACATCTTGATTATGCTCCAATTGCAGAGCCGATATTAAAAAATGTTAGTAAATTGGTTTTAATGGGACAGACCGCAGATAAGATAGAAGAGGCAGTAAAAAAAGAAGAAGATAGCCAAAATAAAGAATTACCAATATATAGATGTAAAACATTGGAGGAAGCGGTTTTAAAAGCAAAAGAGATTTCTAAAGAAGGAGAGGTTGTCTTGTTTTCACCAGCTAGTGCCAGCTTTGATTTATTTAAAAATTTTGAAGAAAGAGGAAACAAGTTTAAAGAACTAGTTGAAAGTTTATAAAAATAACATAAATTTATCACCTAAAATTAGAAAGTGCATAATATAATTTAGGAGGTAAATTTATGTTTTATCAAAATTATGAAGATTATATGCAAAATGTTCTAGGAAATGGATTTGCACCAGAAGTACCATATGAAAATTATCAATATATGCAATATGTACCTACATATCAGCAAGTACAAAAGCCACCTATACAGTATAAGGCAGAACCAGTTATGCAGGTTCCATATACTAAAAACGTTATTGAAAATGCAAAGGCTCAAGAAAAACAAGAAATTATGAAAGAAAGTGAAGAGGTTTCAAAGATAAAAAAATGTTATCCAGACATTTATAATATTTTAATGCCAATGGTTGAAAAAACAATAAGTGAAAATGTAAGCCAAGATGTTACAGAAGAAGTAGTTGAAGCTATGTCTCTTAAAATCTATAATGCAATTGAAGACGATATGGTAGTTAAAAAATCGATGGATATGTCAGAAAACAAAGTAAAAGCAGTAGCTGTAAACAGTAATAGTATAGCAAGAACAGAACATATTAGACCAAAAAATAGAACACTTCAAGATTTAATAAAAATATTAATTATTAATAGTATATTAAATAGTAGAATCCATAAACCATGTAGACCAGGAGGAAGACCTTGCAGACCTCAGAATATACCACAATATTATAGAGCAGATGCTGATTTTATGGTGCAAAGACCAAGAACAGCTTATCCAGTTTCTAGTTATTTTAATGTACCATATCCAGAAGACGAAATAATATAAAAGAAAACTATATACCTAATGAAATTTATAATATGAAATTACTATATATGGAAGGAAATAGAAATAGCGAATAAAAATATGTATAATAAACATACTAAAGAAGAGGTAAAAAATGATTGAAGATGAATTAAAAATAAAAAAGCATAATATGAAATTATATCCTAAATATTTAATGTTTGGATTTGACTTATTGTTCTTTTATGGTGTGCGAGTACTGTTTTATACTGAAGTAAAAGGAATGACGGACTCGCAGATTTTATTATCTGTAACTATTTATGCAATATCAATGCTTTTAGCACAAATTCCAGCAACTATGCTTACATCTAGAATTGGATATAGAAATACGGCTGTTTTAGGAAATATTTTAAACATTATCTGGGCAATAATAATTATATTTTTTAAAACGTTTCTAGGACTTGCAATATCTCAAGTAATAAGTGGTTTAGCCTTTACATTAAAATTTCTATCAGAATCAAATTTACTAACTGTATCAATTCCAAGTGAAGCACAATATTCCAGAAATGAAATATTTACTAGAATAGATAGAAAAGGGTATTCTAGATATTGTATATTATCTGCTGTATCTACAATATTATCTGGATTTTTATATAAGATAAATCCATATATTCCTATAATATTATGTTTAATTTGTATTATATATTCAGCAGTAATTTCATTTAATTTTTTAGACATAAAAGAGTCTAGAAATAAGACTAGTTTTAAAGAATATAAAAAAGAATTAAAAAAGGGTTATAAATTTGTAATAAAGTCAAAAAGGCTTAAAGCTCTTTTACTTATGATTAGTACTATTTGGGGAATAATACTTTTGCTAGACACTTACCAATTAACATTACTTCAGGGAATAGGAGCAAACTCTATTATAATAGGACTAACATTTGCTTTTTTAGAACTTACTAAGGGATTATTTTCTACATCAGCAACTAAATTCAATAATAGATTTAAAAATAAATCATTAACAAATATTTTATTAACATTTGCTTTTTCTTTTATATTGGTAGGAGGAACAGCAATGCTAAATATTAATTTTTATATAAAACTTATTATAATTGTAGCATTTATACTAATTATGGGAGCGGCAAATGCAATATATCAGATTCTTGCAAAAAGGTACATGAATAGTTTTACAACAGATAAAATTTTGCCAGCAATTTATTCAGCAAGAGGAATATGTGATAATCTGTTTAGAACAATTATAACTTTAGGAGGAGCAACAGTTTTAAGTTTTGCTAATATAGACATTGCAATGATTAGCTTTGGTGTTATTATTTTAGTTCTTACATTTACTTTGATGGTTTATTCAGAGAAAAGGTTAGGACTCTCACCAGAGGAATATACTCAAAAAGATATATATAAAAGATAATATAAATTAATACGAAATCATTTAAATTGAATAATTGTAAAATTTAAACATATAATATAAATGTATAGTTTTACTATACTATGAAGAATAGCTAAAACAGAGGAGAAAAGAAATGGTTTCGGATATAAATTATTGGAGTAAAGTAATTAAGCGTTTAATTCTACTAGCTTTGACAATAATTTTGATGTTTATTTGTTTCAAGTTATCAGTGTTTTATATGCCATTTTTAGTATCTTTTGTTTTAGCTTTATTATTAGAACCAGTTATAAAATTGCTTATGAAAAAATTTAAATGGACAAGAAGGATTAGTTCAATATTTGTTATTGTACTAGCTATTTTAGCTATTGTTTCTATTTTAGTTTGGGGAATTATTACTCTTTTTTCAGAAGCAAATAACCTTATTGAAAATTCAGAGGTTTATTACAATAATGCCAAAGGATTAGTAGAAAAATTTACGAGTAATGTAAATATACTAGATAGAATGCCAGAAGATTTAAAAGCCACAATTGAAACAATTGAAAATAATCTTGTAAATAATGCTAAAGAAAGTTTAACTAATATATTAAATGGTTTTACTAACTGGGTAAAATCAGTTCCAGATATAATATTAGCAATATTTTTTTCTGTAATGTCGCTTTATTTTGTATGTACTGATAAAATTTATATGATAGACCAGTTAGAACATCATTTGCCAGAATTATGGATGAAAAAGCTAACCAAGCATTTAAGAGAGATAGCAAAAGCTTTAGGAGAATATTTAAGAGCAGAGGCAACTTTAATTTTTGTATCATTTATAATATCTTTAATAGGACTTACAATATACGATTTTATGGGGTTAAATATAGAATTTCCGCTTCTTGTAGCCCTTGGAATAGGCTTTGTGGATGCACTTCCAATTCTTCGGTTCTGGAACTGTAATGGTTCCATGGGCCATTATAAGTTCACTTAACGGTGATATAGTATTAGGAGTTGCAATACTTGGTTTATGGGTTATAATGAGTATTGTAAGACAGATATTAGAACCAAAGCTTGTAAGCAAACATTTAGGAATTCATCCAGCATTCACACTAATTGCAATGTATACAGGGTACAAAATATGGGGTGTAATGGGAATGATTGTAGGGCCCATTTTACTTATAATATTAAAAAATATATTTGCTGGAATACTGGATAAAGGAGTTATGAAGGCTATTTTTGATAGGCAAGCCTAAAATGAATTAGTCTGGAAGATATACAAACTCATCTTTAGGAGAAGATACTGCCTTTATATCATTAACTTTTATTATTGGAAGTTCTGAATTATAATTTCCTCTTTCAATAGTTCCAGAAATATTTATCCATGTTCCAGTATCATATTTGGTAGCAGAAGAACATTCACAAAGCATTCCTACAATAACTGACTGACTGGGGTCTTCTAAAATCATAGTTCTAGCTAAAACAAACTGCGTAGAAGAAAAGTCAGGTAAACGATATATATATCCAGTAATATTTACATCCATTCCAATATAATCATCTATATTCTCATGAGAAGCTTTTAAAAAATTAGTGTATTCATCAGAATTAATTTCTAAAATATTTTGCTTGGTAGAATTGGAATCTTTATATGAAAAAAAGATTTTAAATGAGGCAAAGCCTATAAGAATAGTTATACTTATTATCAAAATGGTTATTAATATTTTCCAAATAATATTTTTATTTATTTTTAAATTACAAATAAACATAGTAACCTCCTTGTTTTAATAATTCTATGCATTAATGCTGGTCCATTATGAAATATTTTATATAAAAGAATTCCCCCTCTCCCATAAAATAAACAGGAGAGGGGGAACAATATTTATTTGAGCAGATAAATATTCATAGTAGCAGAATTACTATTATGACATTTTGTTAAAGTTACCAAGAACTTACTGCCAAAGGTGGAAATTATCCGCACAGAACCACAGACATTGAGCTCGAAGCCAAATGGAGGCATACGAGCAAATGCTATATCTATTGGGTAATATCCAGTAGATATAAGAGGCATTGCATAACGCAAAACCATATCAGAGATAGGATCTTGTGTTAACAGCTCAAAAAGCATCTGTTGGGGATCTCCTTTTACTTGTAAAGAATTTTCTAAAATACATGGTGGCAATTTGAAATGTTGCCCCACGATTTCCCACATTCTAAGAGCTGATTGGCTACCGCGATTTAAAAGTGCTTCGCGAACCTGTGAGAAGAACGGCTGAGAATAAGAAAACATTCCCGGTTCTGAAACTTCTTTTGAATTGAAATCATTTTCCGTTGCTACAACTTTCACGCTTTTAGGTTTTGAACTTTGTTTCTGCATAAAATTTCCTCCTGTGCGAAGGCGCACTGAATCTAAATTTAAAAGTTACCAATTAATTATATTACATTTACATAATAAAATCAATAAAATTGAAAAAATTAATGATTTAAAATTCTACTATAAAGTGATTAAAAAATATATAATGAAGATGTATAATGAACAAATAAATTAAAAAACCATTAAACAAGTATTTTCTAAAAATCTATTGCCAAAAAGAGTATAAAGTGATATATTATAAAAGTAAAAAAATGATACATACGAGAAAAGAGGAATCATAATGAAATTATTTAAATCATACAGTGAAAAAGAAGTAAAAAGAATAATGCCTTTAGTTAATAAAATAAATGCATTAGAGCCTGAAATAGAAAAGCTATCTGATGATAAGCTAAAAGGAAAAACAGATTATTTAAAAAAACAATTAAAAGATGGAAAAACTTTGGATGATATTCTTCCAGAGGCTTTTGCGGTTGTAAGAGAAGCATCAAAAAGAGTTCTAGGAATGAGACATTTCGATGTTCAATTAATTGGTGGAATTATTCTTCATCAAGGAAGAATTGCTGAAATGAAAACTGGTGAAGGAAAAACATTAGTAGCAACACTTCCAGCATATCTAAATGCACTTACAGAAAAAGGTGTGCATGTAATTACTGTTAATGATTATTTGGCTAAAAGAGATAGTGAATGGATGGGAAAACTATATAATTTTTTAGGTTTAACAGTAG
>OLWB01002078.1_pt1 | contig 17009 bp, 17 predicted proteins | sample 1673331 | NCBI WGS metagenome assembly OLWB01 (sample SAMEA3178943, study PRJEB25190) | human gut metagenome | biome: human gut; feature: human-associated habitat; material: faeces | place: Austria | collected 2013
CTATGCTTCCTAAAACAATAGGTGTACTTACATCTTCAACAGGAGCAGTTATAAGAGATATTATAAATGTATCAACAAGAAGAAATCCAAATGTACATATAAGATTATTGCCAGTTCCTGTACAAGGAACTGGGGCAGCAGAAAAGATTGCAGATGCCATAGAAAAAATGAATGCTGAGAAACTAGCTGATGTAATTATAATAGGAAGAGGAGGAGGGTCATTAGAAGATTTATGGCCTTTTAACGAAGAAATTGTAGCAAGGGCAATATATAATTCTAAGCTTCCTATAATTTCAGCAGTAGGACATGAAACAGATTTTACAATTGCAGATTTTGTTTCAGACTTAAGAGCGCCAACTCCTTCAGCAGCAGCCGAACTTGCAGTCCCAAATGTAGGAGATTTAGTTTATACAATTTCAATTTATCAAAATAGATATAAAGTTGCTCTAAAAAGAAGAGTTCAATTAATGAAAATGAGATATGAGAAATGTATGGCAAGAAGAGTGTTTAAAGAACCACTTCAAAAAATACATGAGCGTTCAATTAGATTAGATATGAGCATAAAATTGATAAATAATAGTATAAAGAAAAAGATGCAAACTTCAAAATCAGAATACATAAAATTAGTATCTAAATTAGATGCACTTAGCCCATTAAAAACTTTAGCTAGAGGATATTCAATAGCAGAGAATGATTTTGGGGAAGTAATTTCAAGTAAAGATAAAGTAAATATAGGAGACTACTTAAGCATAAGATTTACTGATGGAAAAATAAAAGCAAAGGTTGAAGAAAAAAACTAAAAAGTTTATGAAAATGAAAGGAAAATAAAAAATGGAAGAATTATCATTTGAAGAGGCAATGCAGAAACTAGAAAAAATAGCAGAAGAGTTAGAAAATGAAAATATTGATTTAGATGCATCTGTGAAGAAATTTGAAGAGGGTATGGCATTGTCTCAAAAATGCAATAAAATGCTAGAAGATGCAGAGAAAAAAATAACAATATTAATAGATGGGGAAGAGAAAAACTTTGTACCTATGCAAGAGGAGTAAATGATGATAGAGTTTATTAGTACATATAGATATTTAATTATTCCAGCGAGTTTATGGTTTGGAATACAACTTTTTAAAGTATTGTATGAATATTTCGTAGAAGGAAAGTGGAATCCTAAAAGATTTTGGGGAGCAGGTGGAATGCCAAGTTCTCATTCGGCAGTAGTTGTATCTTTAGCAACATTAATTGGAAAACATATAGGAATAGACTCTCCAATTTTTGCTTTAAGTGCAGTATTTGCATTTATAACAATGTATGATGCAGCAGGTGTAAGAAGGGCAGTAGGAGAACAAGCACAAATATTAAATAAGGTAGTAAAAGAATATAAAGATATGACACCAGGTCAAATACTTCAGGAAAAAACAGGGCATACACCAGTGCAAGTAGCAGCAGGTGCACTTATAGGCTTATTAGGTGGACTAATCTTCTAAAAGAAGGGAAGGTAAGTTAGTATGAAGGATATTGATATTGCAAGAAAAGCTAAGCTAGAAGAAATTTCAAAGATAACAGAAAAGCTTAAAATAGAAGATGAAGATATTGAAAAGTATGGAAGATATAAGGCGAAAGTTAATTTGAAATTGCTAGAAAAGATGAAAGATAAGCAAGATGGAAAATTAATTCTTGTAACAGCAGTAAATCCAACTCCAATGGGAGAAGGAAAGACCACTGCTTCTATTGGAATTTCAGACGGGTTAAATAGACTAGGAAAAAAGTCAGTACTTGCACTTAGGGAACCATCACTAGGACCAGTATTTGGAATAAAAGGAGGTGCAACAGGTGGAGGATATTCTCAAGTTGCGCCTATGGAAGATATAAACTTACACTTTACAGGGGATATTCATGCTATAACCTCAGCAAATAATTTGCTTAGTGCAATTATAGATAATCATATTTTCCAGGGAAATGAACTTGGGTTTGATAAAGTAGTTTGGAAGAGATGCGTGGACTTGAATGATAGAGCCTTAAGAAAAGTAGAAATAGGACTTTCAAAAGAAAAAAGAATGCTTCCAAGAGAAGATTCTTTTGATATAACAGTTGCATCAGAAATTATGGCTATACTTTGTTTAGCAAATTCTCTTGAGGATTTAAAAAGAAGAATTGGAAACATAATCGTAGGATATACTAAAGAAAATAAATTTTAAGAGGTGACGAAAATGTTATCGTCAAAAAGAGTCGTCCTTCCTTTAGTGGGAAGTTCCTTTTTGCCAGGAAAAGCAAAAGAAACAATTGAAGAAATAGAAGATCAAGAACTTGCACAAATTGCTTGGGATGAGTATTATTTCTTTTCTGCAAAAGCTAAAGAATGTGTAGAAATCGTAGAAAAATACTTAAATCATGAAGATGTTATATTACGCTTATCGGCAGACATGCTCTATACATTTTCTAATTTAACTTTAGGAGATGCCTTTGCTGCACAATATGCCAGAGAAGACGTTTATCGATGTTTCGAAAAAATAATGAAAGAAAATACCCCTATAGAAGAAAAAGCTTCTTGTGTATTTGCTTATTATGTTATTAGTATTTTTATACATATTCCCCCTCAAGAAGAAATACCACCTTTAGAACAATATATTTCCTATTTAACACTTGAGGTTGAATCAGGGGATAGTATTGATAATGTTAAACAAAAAATTCAAGATAAAAAAGGTTTTCCTCCTGATCAACAATATCTCTATTTTAATGATCAACTTCTAGAAGACGGAAGAACATTAGCTGATTATAATATCCAAAAAGAAAGTAAACTGTGTTTATTATTAATGATGGTAAAAGAACCAATTTCTAACTTAAAAGAAGGTCAATATGAAGAGAATAAAACAATAGGGGCAACAATCTATTATACGAAGGATGGAAGCATGCCAAGTAAAACAACCGGTATAAAATACACAGAGCCAATAAATCTTATAGGAGTAAGGCAAAAATGCATCTATTACAATTAAAGCTATAGCTACTAAAGAAGGAATGCAAAAGAGTCAAGTAAGTACATTTGTTTATACAATAAGTATTCCTGCTGCTGATTATAGTCGAGTTAATGAAGCTATTTCTAGGGTAAATTCTATAGATAAAGAATTATATGAAAATTATAATAAAGTAGAAAAAGTGCTTTATCAAATTGATTGGAACAAAAGTAAACAAGAACAAGCAATAGTAGATAGCTATGCAGATACTATTAATAAAGCGATTGAAGGACTTGTAAAGAAAAATAAAGATTATAAAGTTACTGAAGGCGAAACTTTTGTTAAAGAAAGTGGAAAAGGTATTTCAATAAGAATAGATCATGAATATACAGAAAATGTAAAAGTAGATGATCAAGGAGTTGATAAAGTACATTATAAAGTAACAAAAGGTTCTACGATCATTACTTTTGGTGATATGTATTTAAATATACTTGCTGTAGGAACACATCATGTAAAAGTAACATTTGAAGATGGTATAGCTACAACAACTTTACTCATCAAAGAACAAACAAAAGATGATAATAATAGGAAAGATTCAACATCAAATAATCAAGAAATAGTAAAACCAACTATAAAAGAAGAAACAAAGACAACGGTAAAAGCTGAAAATAAAGAAGAAGTTAAAAAAGTAAAAACAGGTGATGATGAAAATATTATAGGTGTTGTTTTATTATTGATAGGAAGTTTAGTTGTTTTAACTTATATTAAAAAAAAGAGAATTGAATAAAATAAATGATGGCAACTCGAATGAGTTGCTTTTTATATAAATATTTGACATTTATAAAGTTATCTATTAAAATAGTTCAAAAATGAATTATCTAAAAATGAAGGAAGTGATAATATGAATATTGATTTTGCTAGAAAATTAGAACTTGCTTATCATCAACAATGTAAAAATCTATGTAATGAATTTCATCTAAAGCAAACAGGGTTTGATATTTTGATGTTTTTGGGAAATAACCCCCAATATAAACATGCTAAAGATATTGTGGAAATAAGAAAAATCAAAGCAAACCTTGTTTCAATTCATGTGGATCAGTTAGTTGATCAAGGATATTTATCTAGGATAGATGTTCCAGGAGATCGAAGAAAAGTTGAATTAGTTTTGAATAAAAAAGCGAATGATGTTATAAAAAAAGGAAAAGCGTTTCAAAACCATTTCTTTTCTTCACTTTTTTCAGATATTGATGAAAAGCATCAAAAGATATTTAAAGAAACATTAGAACTTATGGAAAAAAATATAGATTGTTTATTGGAGGAAAAATAAATTGGAAACAAATATTTTATTTATTATTCTTGTAACCTTTTTTGCTGGAATGGGAGCAGGTCTAGGAACAGGTTTTGCAGGAATGTCAGCGGCTGCTGTTATTAGCCCAATGCTCATTGCTTTTTTGAAAATGGACCCTTATATGGCAGTAGGTATTGCTTTGTCATCGGATGTCCTTGCCAGTGCGGTTTCAGCTTATACTTATGGAAAAAATAAAAATTTAGATATTAGAAATGGTTTATTGATGATGGTAAGTGTACTTATTTTTACGGTAGTAGGTAGTTATGCGGCAAGTCTTTTACCATCTTCAACAATGGGAAGTTTTTCAGTTTTTATGACTTTTATTTTAGGAGTTAAATTTATTGTTAGACCAGTAATGACAACGAAAGAAGCGATGAATAATGTTTCTTCTAAAAAAAGAGCAATCCAATCTATAATTTGTGGAACTTGCATAGGTTTTATTTGTGGTTTTGTTGGAGCAGGTGGAGGCATGATGATGCTTCTTATCTTAACAACAGTCATGGGATATGAACTTAAAACGGCAGTAGGTACGAGTGTTTTTATTATGACCTTTACAGCCCTTACTGGAGCTATTTCACATTTTATGATTGGTGGGCTTCCTAATTTAACAGTATGGATTTTATGTATTCTCTTTACTCTTATTTGGGCAAGAATTGCTGCTTTATTTGCGAATAAAGCAACTCCTAAAACCTTAAATAGAGCAACAGGAATTGTTCTTGTTGTTCTAGGGATTGTTATCTTTTTATTTTCATAAACTAAAATTGAGGAATGAATCCTCAATTTTTTGTGCGACAGGCAGTCGCTTATATGTCATGTTTACAGGAACATGAAATTTTCTATTTACAAATGATTGTTCAAGATAGTTAGCTATAAACTTGAAATGCGTCATGGAAGCTAGAAATCCTGTAGACGAAATATCAGGCCGAAACAAAATGTGAACTGAAGGTGCGGCTGATGTTAGTATAAAAACTTTACAAGTTAAATGGAAGAATTAAACATCATTTGGTACAATGTCATAAGTAAAAAAAGAAATAGAGAAAGACTATGACAAAACCAGTATTTGATGATGAATTTAAATAAGGAGTTGTAGATTATGCTAACCAACATCCTGAAGAATCCAAAGTTTCTATTGCTAAAAGATTTGGTATTGCAGACAGTACAATTCATAAATGGATAAAAGATGCAAACAACAATGGCAATAAAATTGAATCTCGAGGATCCGGTAATTTTTCTAGTGATGAAGCTAAAGAAATTGCAAGATTAAGAAAAGAATTAAAAGATACACAGGATGCGTTAGAAGTGTTAAAAAAGGCTATTGGCATACTGGGAAAATAAACAAAACAGATATTTATAAAGCAGTTAAGGAAGAAAAGCAAAAAGATTCTACTGTTTCTGTTTCTAGTGTGCTGAAAAAATTAGATGTAAGCAGATTAGGATTCTATGATTATTTGAAAAGAGTTCCAAGCAAAACCAAATTAAGAAAAGAAAGAATTACAAAAGAAATCAAGAAAATCCATTGTTATCTGAAAAATATGAGGATTATCATGCAATTTATGCATTTGCATATATTCTTGAAAGATATTTATGTAAAGAACAACTGTCAGAAAAAATATATTGTTTATCACAAAGAAATTTAGAATTATTAAAGAGAAATGAAAAAATATTTGATGAAATAGTTAAAAATTCATATAAAAATTGATAAGTCAAAAGAGTTACTTAAGACAAAATAGAGAAAGAAGAAATCCGAGAATAAACAGCTAAAATAGATATTGTATATTTTAGCTATTTCATTTATTATATTAGTACTATGTGTTTGGAGGTCTTATATGAAGATAACATTATTGTCAAAACCAGGTTTTTCAGGGAATATGCTGGTTCGTAAAATACAAGAAGTAGCTAAAAGTCAATTAATGGATATTGAAGTGTTTTTAAATGAGCATTTACAAGAGGCCGATGTGGTTTTACTTACGCCACAAAGATGTGAAGATTTAAAGGAAATTAAAAAGGTGGTTAAAGTGCCAGTAGGCGTAATTTCTTTAAAAGATTATGGTTTGTTAGATGGAAGTAGTATTATAAAATATGCAAAACAGTTGATTCAAAAATAGAGTCAACTGTTTTTTTATGACATTTGTCATATTTACATAGATGACAAAAATCATTAAGATTAAATAAAGGGAGAATAGGAGGAAAACGCATGTCTTTTTATAAAAATAAAGCTTTAAAAATAACATGTATTGTAAGCCTTATTATGATTTGTTTTGTCTATCGCCATTATTTAAACACTGATACTAAACAAATAAAATTTGGAGCAACTTATATGACAATGAATAATACTTTCTATAAAGCTGTAAATAATGAAATAGAAAATGTTGTTAATAATCATGGGGATGTTTTATATACCAGAGATCCAGCTTTGGATCCTAAAAAACAAAATGAACAAATCAAAGACCTTGTTTCTTTAGGAATCGATGTTTTAATTATTAATCCTGTTGAATCTTCGAGTATTAATAAAACATTAAAAGAAGTCAAAAAAGCAGGAATTAAAATTATTGTAGTCGATGCTCCTATTAGTGATGATCAAATTGCAGATTGTACAGTTGTTTCAGATAATTATGATGCAGGAGTACAGTGTGCTAAAGATATGATGCAACGCTTTGATCATGCACGTATTGCTTTACTTGAACATTCTAAAGCCTTATCAGCGGTTGATCGTATCAACGGCTTTAAAGATACAGTTGCTTTAAATGAGAATTATCAAATAGTAGGAAGTGAAGATTGTTTAGGACAAACGGAACTTGCTTTACCTGCTTTAAATAAAATTATTCAACAAGGAATTGATTTTGATGTTGTCTTTTGTTTGAATGATCCAACGGCTTTAGGAGCACTGGCTTCTATAAAAGAAAATGATTTAGGGCATGATGTTTTTATTTATGGAGTTGATGGTTCACCAAATATTAAGAAATTGGTGGCAGAAACGAAAGCAATTGTGGGGACATCTTCACAATCACCTACTTCTTTAGGAAAAGAAACGATCAAGGTGGCTTATAAGATGTTACATCATAAAAAGTATAAACGCTCAATTATTGTGCCAACAAAATTGATTACCAAAGAAAATATAGAAGAATATGATATAACGGGGTGGCAATAATGAATCATCTTACAAGAGAATATGTTACAAAGTTAAAAGATTCATTATTGTTTATTAATGCGGTTGTTATTATCTATAATGCTTCTTTATTTTTACTTTCTACCAAATATATTTCAGTGCATTATTATGCACGTGATTTCTTAAATAAAGTATCTTATATTACTAGAACACCACAAAATATCTTTTTTGAATCTATTTTTCTTTTTATCATTATTGTTTTATTAATGAAATTAAGAGAAAAAGATAATTTAAAAATGGCGAATGATCTTGTTTATATCGAAATTATTCTTTCATTTTTATTAATTATTCGTTTAAATGGTTCCTATAATGGAATTTTACTCTTTGTTTTTGCTGATTTACTTTATAATATGAGAAATATTAAACATATGGCTTTACTTTTATTAATTGCCTTTGGTTTATTACTGATTTCAGATTTTAATATTTTATCAAATATTATACATATGCCAAGTATTGAATCTTATTTATCATTTTATCCAAATTCAAGTCGTACATTTATGTTATTTGCTAAAAATATTTTAGCTTCATTAAATGTTGTTGTTTTTATTCTTTATCTTATTTGCCAAGTTTTAGTTCAACAAGAAGAAACAAAGAAAATCAGTAAAGAACTTCAACTTGCTTCAAAAGTCAATGATGAATTAAAAACGTATTCTGCTTTATCTGAAAAAATGGCAGAAGATAAAGAAAAAGAATTTCAAGAGAGATACATGATACTTTAGGGCATGCATTAACAGGTATTTCGGCGGGAATTGATGCTTGTATTGCTTTGATTGATATTGATCCACAAAAGTCAAAAGAACAACTTTTGGTAATTAGTAATGTTGTTCGTGAAAGTATTAAAGATGTTCGCCGTTCTTTATATAAGTTAAGACCGGGAGCACTTGATCAAAGAACTTTAAAAGATGGTTTGATTAAAATGATTGAGGAATTTCAAAGTGTTTCTCATTTAAATGTTGACTTGTATTATGAATGGGAAAATGTTGATTTTGAAAATACGAAAGAAGATATTATTTTTAGAATTATTCAAGAAACGATGACAAACGCTTTAAGACATGGACATGCTTCTCATATTGAAATTCATCTTTTTGACGAAGAGGAAAAATATATGATTATTATGCAAGATAATGGAAGTGGCTGTAAGGAAATTCATTATGGATATGGCTTGAAACAAATGCATGAACGTGTTGCCATATTAAATGGAACGATATATTTTTATAGTGAAGAAGGATTTAGAACAGTTATTCCTATTTTACTTGGTATTGCTTTAGGTATGTCTACAGGAGGTTCTCCTCTTGGAGCTATCATGTACATCATTGTATGGAACTTATTTGCTTACTTTGGAATGAAATTCTTATATTTCAAAGGATATGAATTAGGTGGAAAAGCGGTTGATTTCTTAGTTGGTCCTCAAGGGGAAGCTTTAAGAGAATCAGTCACAATGTTAGGTGGTATTGTTATCGGTGCTGTATCAGCAACATGGATTTCCGAAACAACTTCATTTACGATGACAGCAGCTGGAGCTAAAAAACCTTTCTTAGATTTACAAAAAACATTAGATGGTGTTTATCCAGGATTATTAACAGCTGTCTTTGTTGTTGGATGTTGGTATTTATTATCTAAAAAGAAAATGTCACCAATTAAAGTAATGTTATTATTAGTTGTTGTTGCCTTTATTGGTGTATTTGTTGGATTCTTCAATCCAGGATTATCTTATTAAAAGGAGAAAAAAGATGAATAGTCAAGAAAAACAAGGATATATAGATGAAATTAACTATCAAAAGAAAATGATTCATAATCTTATAAAATGGTTACGCAATTTGTTCTTCCTTTCCTCTCTGGGAATCTTATTGATGTATTATTTTTCAAATATCCTATTTGTAAAAATCTTTGCAATCATATTAATAATAATATCTATATTAGCGATTATCCTTGTTGGAAAGGCTATTTACAGTGGTAAGAAAAACATAAATAAAATTGTTGATCAGTTTTCCTTCAAATATAAAAACTCTCTATAACTCATACAAGAAACCGCTTAGGCGGTTTTTATGTTATACTTTATCTGGTGATATTATGATAACAAATAAAATCAATACAATTTTAAATAACAGTCAACAAGGTGATATCGATTATACGATCTGTAACTATATTAAAATGAATTTAAAAGAAGTTGCTTTTATGTCCATTGAAGAACTTGCAAGAAAAAGCTATGTTTCAAAAGCAAAGATCTCTAAATTTATCAAAAAATTAGGTTATGATAATTATATTGCCTTTAAAGATGATTGTTTATTAGAATTAGAAATTAGAAAACAAGTAACAAATACCAACTATTTTCTTACAAAGAAGCACCTTCATGATTCATTATCTTGGATTGAAAAGAATTTAATGAAGATTGAACAAAGTCAAATCGATTACTTTGTAAGAAAAATAAAAGAAGCTAAGCATATTTATCTTTATGGAGTTGCTTATTCACATTTACTTTGTCAATATGTTCAATACGAAGGAGATCTTTTTCAAAAAAATATTCTTGTTTTAGATGAAAATGAGGTAGCTATTGATCGGTTAAAAGAGGATGATTTATTGATTGTTATTGGTGTAGAAGAAGATGCTTTAAGTAAACAATCTTCACGTTGTTTACGAAAGCTTTTAAGAAATCAAGGAAATAAACTTTTGCTTTCAACCCAATTGATCGATCAAACAATGTTGAAATCTTTTGAAGGGATTTTGCTTGTATCTATCGATCATTTAGAAATGAAAGAAAGAAGACTTCTTTTTCGTTATTTAATAGATATGTTGGTATCACGTTACTTTGAGTTAGAATGTGCTTAAGGCACATTTTTTTCATCTTGTCAAGAAAGTTTATGAAATATAAAAAGAAAAGCAATTCATTTATTTATGAGTAAATTAATGAATAGGAGGGGACTATGGAAGAAAAATTAACAATGAAACAATTATTAGCCATTTTAGTTGCAGGTTTGTTTTCTTTTTGTGGTGTTTTGATTGAAACAGCAACGAATATTACGTTTCCAACATTGATGAATGAATTTCAGGTTTCTACATCTTTAGTTCAATGGATGACTACAGGAAATTTATTAATGATGGGAATTCTAATTCCTATTTCATCTTATTTAAAAAGAAGATTTCAAACAAAAAAATTATTTTTAGTAGCGGGATTTTTATTTTCAATAGGATTGATTGTTGATATCTTTGCACAACAATTTAGCTTATTACTTATAGGAAGACTTATACAAGGAGCAGGTGTAGGGATTGCTTTACCAATGATGTATAACATTATTTTAGAGGAATCACCTCAAAGACTTCTAGGATTAATGATGGGATGTGGTTCTTTTATAACAGCTGCAGCACCCGCTATTGGACCAACTTTTGGGGGAATTATGACACAATATTTTACTTGGCGCTATATTTTTATTTGCGTTTTACCAGTTATTGTTCTGGCAAGTTTTATAGGTTATTTTTGTATGAGTGAACAAATAATTAATAAACATGAAAAATTTGATCTTTTAAGTTTTATAGCGGTAGCGTTAGCTTTTGTTTCTTTAATTATGGGGTTTTCTAATTTAAATCAGATAGTTGATGATTTACTATTTGTTTTGGGTTGCTTTATTATTGGAATAATCAGTTTATATTATTTTACTAAAAGACAACTGCATATTAAAAATTCCTTAATTCGTATAGAAATATTTAATCATAAAGATTTTACGTTTCATACTTTAGCTATTATGTTTCTACAAATGACAACACTTGGATATGGTTTATTGTTACCGACATTTGTTCAAATTGTTTTAAAACACCCAGCAACAGATGCAGGGGTCGTTTTACTTCCAGGAGCCATTGTTGGTGCTGTGTTTGCGCCAATAGGTGGATTGATACTTGATCGACTTGGTGCTAAAAAGCCAATTGTTCTAGGGTTATGCTGTAGCTTTATTGCCACATTTTGTTTCTTATTCTTTTTTAAAAATCTTACATACCAATCATGTATCTTATTCTATTTTATTTATAGTTTAGGCATTGGTTTAATTGTTGGTAATACCATGACATCTGCGATGTCTCATTTACCAAAAAATCTACAGGCAGATGGGAATGCTACGTTACAAACATTGATGCAACTTTCAGGGGGAATAGGAACATCCATTACAGCAACTATTTTAGCGTTTGTACAACAAGGAACAAACTTATATGATGGGATAAATAGAGGTGCATTGTTTGTTTTGATTTTTTTAATGTTTAATATTAATATTGTTATTTTAAGTCAACATTTTGCTTTTAAAGGAGGAAAGAAAAATGAATTTTAAAGATAAAGTGGTTGTAATTACCGGAGGAACAAGTGGTATTGGAAAGCAAGCAGCTATTGAGTTTTCAAGAAAAGGAGCCCATGTTATTGCTTTTACTGTAGATAAAGAAGAAGTATGTAAGGAAGCTATTAAAGAAATAGGAAATGATGCATCTTATATTCATTGTGATGTTTCTAAAGAAGAAGATGTAAAAAAAGCTATTGAAGAAGTTGTTTTAAAATATGGACGTCTTGATTGTGCATTTAATAATGCGGGTATTGGTCCAGATGGCGTACGTATGCCTTATGAATCCTTAACAGAAATTTCTGAAAAAACATGGGATTTAGTTGTAGATGTTGATATGAAAGGTGTTTTTCTTTGTTTGAAATACGAATTATTGCAAATGCAAAAACAAGGTTTTGGTACAATTGTTAATACGGCTTCTATTGGAGGGTATAAAATGGCTCCAGGATTTGCTGCTTATGGTCCAGCTAAAGCAGCAGTTATTGCTTTAACAGAAATGGCAGCTTTAGAAAATGCGGCATTTGGTATTCGTGTCAATGCCATTTGTCCAGGTCCAACCATGGGAACAGAACTGACCAAAAATTCACTTTCAACTAATCCTCATGAAGAAGCAATGTTGAAAGAACATGTGATTCCTATGAAAAAACTAGCGACGACTCAAGAAGTCGTGAACGCTGTCTTATGGTTAAGTAGTGAAGAAGCAAGTCATACAACAGGACAAAAACTATTTATTGATGGTGGAATGCATATTGCATAGGAGGAAAAAAGATGATTAAACATGTGTCAGTATTTACTTTAAAAGATAAAATGAAAATAGATCATTTTATTACTTTATTAGAAGAAGTAGGAAATGATTGTTCACTTATTGTAAACAGTGAAGTTGGGTGCAATATCAGTAAACAACCAGCGATAGGACCTCATTTTGGGGATATTATTCAAATTATTGAATTTAAAGATGAAGCTGATTTGAAAGCTTATCCAACTTCTAAAGAACATCAAAGATTATTAAAAGAAGGTCCAGAGATGAAAACTGTTACTGCTATCGATTATTACATTTAAAAGCCTCGTTTAAGAGGCTTTTAAATGTTTATGATAAAGTAAACTACAAAGAAGTGCACCAATCGGAACGGTTAAAATAATACCTAATGTTCCTGTAATTCCTTGAGCTATTTCAATTGCAATAAAATCAGAATTCATTAATTGAGGATATTGAATTTGATAAGCAAAAAATGCAAGTAAAATTGTCATTGAACTTCCAGTAAAAGCTAGAATCAATGTATTACACATCGTTCCAATCATATCTTTTCCAATATTAATACCAGATTTAAATAATTGTGATTTAGTAATTTGTGGATTAAGTGCCTTAACTTCATATAAAGAAGAAGCGATTGACATACCTACATCCATGACTGCTCCTAATCCAGAAATTAAGATTCCAGAAAATAAAACTTCATTAATTTTTAGTCCTGTTTGTTGAGAAATAATAATCAAGGCTTCAGCTTGATCAGTATTAAATCCTGAAATATGAATAAGCTGACTTAATACTAAAAAAGAAAGTCCACTAATAATAACACCTAGCGATGTGGCGATTACAGCTACCCAAGTTTTTATAGAAGCTCCATTAAGCATGAATAATGAATATCCGGTTGTTAAAATAACAATAAAGATAGTTGAAATAATTGGTGAAAAGCCACTAAAAATCATTGGCAGCAATAAATCTACAATGGCATAGAGAGTAAAGGCTAAACTGATAATCGTTCGCATTCCTTTTGATTTGCCAATCATTAAAATAATGATTAAAAGTAAACCTACAAAACCATAAATATATGGAGTACGATAATAATTATAAGCTGTAATTAAAGTATTATCAGATTCGGGATTATCAATACAAGCAATAAATGTTTCTCCATTTTTAAGACGTACATTATGTGTTGTTGAAAGATAATTATCGATATAAACTTTTTTATTTTTATAAGATCCATCCAGTATCTCAACATATAAACTTTGTACACCATAATATCTATTTGTTGTTTCATCTTTTTTTGATTGATCATCAATTACACGCAGTACTTTAGCTTTACTATAACTTAAAGATGACGAATTTTGAATTGCAACAGGACTATAAACCTGACTATGAAAAAAATAGACACCAAGTGTAAAAATAAAAGTAATGATGAGAAGGATAAGATCACATTTATGAATTTTTTTTAACATGATATCTCCTTATGAAAGAACCTGTTTATGATAAACAGGTCCTGTTTTAATATATATTATTTTAAATAATTAGTTTTCTTTTTTCTTTGTTTTAATAACAATGATAGCTCCAGCAATAATGGACATTGTTGAGGCGATTTCTAAAGCAAGAAGTGGAGTATCATCACCAGTTTTTACTTTAGAAGATGTTGAGTTATCTTTTTTATTTGTAGATGAAGTATTATCTTTTTTATCAGTTGTCGAAGAAACAGATTGATTTGTTTCTTTTTTAACTAATTGATCTTTAACTTCTTTTAAAGTGTTATAAGCTGTTTCAACATCTTGATTTGTAGCATCATTCTTATTAAGAACTGTTTTAGCAGCTACTAAAGCATCTTGTAATTTAGTAAATGATTCTTTTGTATAAGTTGAATCATCGATTTGACTACATTCATTAATTAATTTTCCTAATTCTGTTTTATCAACAGTTTCAGTTGATGTTTTATTGATTGTAAAATCATCAACAACAGATAAATCAGAAGTACGATAAGTTACAATCTTTAATTGATTATCTTTAACATCTAATTTTGTAATATTTGGTGTATGTTCTTGATTTTTAACAGCAATATAATCACCACTTAAATTAGAAGTAAATTCATAATATTTACTACCACTTGCTGAGTTAGCAGTAATATAAGTAAGACCTTTAGGATCAGTGACTTCATGAATTGGATTACCATTTTGGTCAAATGATTCATCTTTTAAAGCAGTTGTACCATCCATTAACATACTACGTGTATAAACGTGGTCATGTCCCATTAAAACTAAGTCAATACCATTTTGACTAAACATAGGAGCAAGAGTATCTCTTCTTGCTAAAATATCATTATCACTTGCATGAGATGCTGATGAATAAATTGAGTGATGGAAGACAACGATTTTCCATTTGATATCTTGATTATCTTTTGTTTTAGCAAGAGTATTTTTAATGAATTCTTCATGTTCAGCAGTACTTCTGTTATTTGAGTTTAAAACAAGCATTAATGCATTGTTATAAATATAATAGTAATCCCCTTGGGCATTTCCTTGACCACTGCTTCCTAAGTTGCTGACATTTGGTAAGTTAAAGTGATCATTATAAGCAGTACCTGCATAATCATGGTTTCCTACAGCATTTGCAAATGGTGTAGAGTAAACCACACTTCCTTGATAGTTAGATAGATAAGCATCGTATTGAGATTCATTTTTACCAGCTTCTACGTGGTCACCAGCATTTTGAATAAAGTGTACATCTTTAAATAATGGATTTGTATTGACTAAATCTAAAGTGTTTTTCCATCCATCTTTATCAGAGGCTAAATCACCAGAAGAACCTAATTGTGGATCTCCCGCAAATAAGAAACTAAAATCACCTTTAGATTTCGTTGTTGTTGTATAAGTATCTGACCAATGACCATTATTTCCAACACGATAAACATAAGCAGTATTTTCTTCTAAATCACTCATTGTTGCTTTATTAGCGTAATATCCATCAGCTTGTGCTTTTTCAATTTTAGAGTTTACTGTTTTCGCTTTAGCTTTAGGAAATTCATTTCCAGTCATATCTGCTTTTTTAGCAAATTGAATTTGTCCATTTGTACTATCTGTTGAAAACCAGTTTAAATTAAGTTCAGTTGGTGTACTTCCTACAGATAAAGAAATAGCTTTTAGACTTTCTCTTTCAGGTAATAAGCTTTCATCAGGATTGATTCCTAATTCATTAAGTTTAAAATATCCTTCACTGGTTTCATTACTTTTATGAATTTCAAAGGCAATAACATTTTTACCATTTGTAAGCATATCTTTAATATCTCTAAAATAGAGATCTGCAGTTTTTACACTTGAAGAAGTTTCTTTACTTCCATATCCCATGTTATCTTTATGATTACCATTTCCACCATCTTGGCTGCGGTAACCTTCATCAGGTACATTTAAGGCAGTTAATTGTTGACCGTTGATATAAACAATCACAGCATCTTTATAATTAAAACTTAAATGAATACCATTGACAGCACTTGCTTGATCAACATTAAAATAACCTCTAAAGAAATAAGCACGAGATGTTTTATTTAATGTTCCTTTTTCTGTAGAAAATTCTCCTGTTTGTTCTTTCCATTCATTGTCATTGTATTGACCATTTAAAGAAGCGTTATCGCCATCTTTATAAGTACGTGTCCATCCCGTATATTGTCCCCATTTATCTTTGGCTTGTGTACCATCGGCTGGATCAGTGTTTGTATCTAAATATTTAATTGTTGTGTCTTGATTCATGACAACAGTTCCTTTGTTGACTGTTTGATCACCTTGAAGTGCTATAACATTTGAAAAACTGTTAATGGCTAATGGTGAAACGGATGTCAATGACATCGCTGATAATACAGATAATGCAATTAATTTGTTTTTTTTGTTCATAAATTTTCTCCTTTTTCTATCGAAATTATAGAGGAGATCAGAATAATCAAAAATCAAAATAGAGTAAAAGATTGTTTAAGAAAATGTAAATTAAATTATCATTCAGTCAAAATGTATGACGTGATTGACATAATGAATGAACGGTCATATAATGAACGCGTAAGAGGTGATCAGTATGGATAATCAGCGCCATCAAATTATTTTAAATGAATTAGATAAAAAAGGAAATGTGACTGTAGCTTCCCTTGTTGAACTTACAGGAGCGAGTGAATCAAGTATTCGACGAGATTTAGTAGAACTTGATCATCAAGGATTCTTAAAAAGAGTTCATGGGGGTGCAACCCTTATTCCTAAGGTAACACAAACGATTGAAGATCCATTAGGGAAAAGACAATTATTAAATGCTGATGAAAAGAAAAAAATTGCAAAGTATGCAGCAGGAATGATTGAAGCCAATGATGTGGTTTATTTAGATGCAGGTTCATCAACTTTAGAGTTGATAGCATCTTGATCAGTGATTTCTTTATCAGCAACATAGTTAATAGCTGTATTTAAAGTCATGTTAGAACCATCATTATCTAATAAATAGTTA
>OLWB01002079.1_pt1 | contig 17006 bp, 11 predicted proteins | sample 1673331 | NCBI WGS metagenome assembly OLWB01 (sample SAMEA3178943, study PRJEB25190) | human gut metagenome | biome: human gut; feature: human-associated habitat; material: faeces | place: Austria | collected 2013
ATGTATTTGTCTGCTAATTTTGATAGTTTTTCTGCTGTAATCCATCCATTTTTATATGCAATTTCTTCTGGACAACTAATTTGTAGCCCCTGTCTTTTTTCTATTGTTTGAACAAAGCTTGCTGTTTCAAGTAAAGCATCATGTGTACCTGTATCAAACCAAGTCATTCCTCTTCCCAATTTTTCAACTTTTAGCTTACCTAGTTTCATATATTCTTCATTAACAGATGTAATTTCAAGCTCTCCTCTTGCTGATGGTTTTACACTTTTTGCAATTTGTATAACATCATTTGTATAGAAATATAATCCTGGTACAGCATAATTTGATTTTGGATTTTGAGGTTTTTCTTCAATTGATATAGCTTTTCCATTTTCATCAATTTCTACCACACCATATGCTCTTGGGTCTTTTACTTGATATCCAAATATTGTTGATTCATTTTCTCTTTTATTTGCTCTTTTTAGCATTTCTGATAAGTGTGAGCCATAAAACATATTATCTCCTAATATCATTGCTACATTATCATTGCCTATAAAATCTTCACCTATTATAAAAGCTTCTGCTAAGCCATTTGGTTTTTCCTGAATTTTATATTCAAATTTCATTCCCCATTGTGAACCATCACCTAATAATGTTTTAAATGTTTCATTATCTCTTGGAGTTGTTATTATTAACACTTCTCTAATTCCTGCTTCCATTAATACTGATAATGGATAATATATCATTGGTTTATCATATACTGGCATTATTTGTTTAGATATTGCATGTGTTAATGGATATAATCTTGTTCCACTTCCACCTGCTAATATTATCCCTTTCCTATTTTTCATCTTTACTCATTCCTTTCAAAACTATTAATGTACATTTTTTATTGCAAAGGCAAGCCTATGAAGTTGTAGGTTCTTCATAGCTATACCTTTTATATAATAACTATTATTAAACTTTTTTAAGGACTGCAATACGTTTAACAATAGGTATTAACTAATTAAATTAATGTAATTCTACTTCTAAATAACGCTTTAATCCATCTTTCCAAGTTGGTATTACAATTCCTTGTTTTAACAATTTATCTTTACTCAATTGAGAATTTTTTGGTCTTTTAGCTGGTCTTACAAATTTCTCAGAAGTAACTGGATTTACTTTACAATCTATTTTAGCAAAATCAAAGATTTTTTTAGTAAATTCATACCATGTTGTAAATCCTTGATTGGTAGAATGATATATTCCATATGGTATCTTCTTTTCTATTGCCTGTGCTATTATACTTGCTAAATCTTCTGCATATGTTGGACTTCCATGTTGATCAGCAACTACCGAAATTTCGTCTTTTTCACTTCCAAGCTTTAACATTGTTCTTACAAAATTATTTCCATCACCGTATAGCCATGCAGTTCTGAATATATAATATTTATCTGTATTGGCTTTTACTTGTTCTTCTCCATGTAATTTTGTTTTTCCATATACTGTAACTGGACCAACTTCATCTGTTTCTGTATATGATTTTGATACATCTAAATCTCCATTAAATACATAATCTGTACTAATATGTATAAGTGTTGCTCCGATTGAATTTGCTGCTTTTGCTAAATTTCCTGGACCATCAGCATTTACTTTTTCTGCTAAATCATACACTTCTTCAGCCCTATCTACTGCTGTAAATGCAGCACAATTTATAATATATTCTGGCTTTTGTTTATTTACAAACTTCATTACAGCATCTGCATCTGTTATATCTAAATCTGATACATCAGCACAAATCAATTCATTATTTGCTTTAAATTTTGATTTTACAGATTTTGCAAGCATTCCATTTGCTCCTGTTATTAATATTTTCATTTTAACACCATTCCTTCCTACTTGCCATACAAATTTCAAATTACATTGCTATAATATCATTAAATTAAAAAAAGTACAAGAGTTTTTCTTGCACTTTTAATATTTTTTATATGAAATATTGAAATCAACATTTCCACTAATTCCAGGAATTTTTCCTGTTGAGGTATATTGCCAAATATCATGGTTTCCTGCAAATTCATATTTTGAAGCTGGAACATTTCCATCATTCATTCCAAAACTTGCCACCCAAATATCATAATTACTTGGAATTTGATTTAAATCAATACCATAAGTTAACCAATATTTAGATGAATATATTCCCACTTTATACCCTGCATTTTGTACAATCTCTCCAAAAGCTATACAAATATCAGTTTTTGCTTGCTTGCTTAATGAATTTTGAGTATTATCCTCTATATCGAAGAAAACTGGTAATTCAAAAGTTTTTCCTGTACTTTTTAAATAATTAACTAATTGATTTGCCTCTGTTCTTGCTTGGTCTACATTAGTTGCATATGAATATAAATATGTTCCTAGTGGAATTCCTCTTTTCTTAGCTTCTGCATAATTCCTATCAAATTGCTTGTCAACTTGCAAAGCACCTCTGCTCTCCCAATATTCGCCAGCCTTAGCAATCATAAAATCTAATTTTTTACTATTCAATAATGTATCAAAATTAATAGTTCCTTGCCAATTTGAAACATCTATTCCAAAATATTTATTATGATACACTTGTATTGTTTTTTCTGATGAAGCAATTATATCTTCTAAATTTGACAAAGTTGATACTTTTAAAATATGTTTACCTTCACCCAAACTAGAAATATCTATATTAGCCATAAAACCTGGTGTTGGATTAGTCTCTTTTCCACCATATCCTTTTACAGCATTCAACACATCTTGCCTTTCTTGTCTTGATATTGTAGTAGAAACTTGCTTATTATCTATATATATCTTTATATTTGAGTTTTTGCTTTCTGATAATTCCCAACCCTGTACTTTTATACTATTACCATTTACCATTGTTACTGATGGTTCATCTATATTTACCATACCATCATATTTATGTACAATTATGTTCCTACTTATTTGTTTTATCGTTTCACCTGTTTTACCCGTAATTACTATATTTATAGTATTATTTCCATCTTTAAATTTTTCTGTACTTATTGTTGTTTTAAAACCAGGTGTTGGATTTATTTCTTTTCCACCATATCCTTGTATTGCATTTAATACATCTTGCCTTTCTTGCCTACTAGTTTGATAAGTTTCTTTACCTATTTTAACTTCTACTTTAGCATTTTTATCCTCTGATAAAGCCCAACCTTGAATATCTATATTTGATTTTACTTTTTGATTAACAGAAGGTTTATCTAATTGTATTAGACTATCATATTTATGTATTTTTATAGTTCTATCATCACTTTTTAAAGTATCACCAAAAGCTGAAACTACTCTTGTTGTTACAGTATAATCACCATCTTTTATATTAGATATATCTATATCTAATGAATATCCTGGTGTTGCATTTGATGTTGATCCACCATATCCTTGTATAGCATTTATTACATCATTTCTTTTTTGCCTCTGTGCTTGATAAGTAGTTCTATTAAAAATAATTTCTACTTTATTTTTAGAATCTTCTGACATTACCCAGCCTTGTATATGAAGCGGATTTTTTGTAGTTTGTTTATTTATTGGATAGTCAGATTGTAATAATGTATCTGCTTTTCTAATATTAAAACTAGTCTCTTTAGTCTCTAATAAATCTCCTGATTGAGTATATATTTTTAATGTAAATGTATGACTTCCGGCTTTTAAATCTGATATATCAATATCCACATTAAATCCCGGAGTAGGATTTGTATTTTTTCCTCCATAACCTTGTATTGCATTTATTACATCATTTCTTTTTATTCTATTAATATTTTCTTTAATTTCTTTACCATCTACATATGCTTCTATTTTTGTGTTTTTACTACTAGACATAACCCATCCAGTAGCAGATAGTTTGCCATATTCTGTTTGTGAAATATTTGGATTGTCTACCCATATTAATGTATCATACATATCAACCCTAATATTAATACTATTTTCTTTTAAAATTGTTTTTCCGTCTTTTTTCACAACTCTAACTTTTAATACATATGCCCCTTTAGAAACATTTGATAAATCAACAGTTGCTTTAAAGCCTGGTTTAGGATTTGTTTTTCTGCCTCCATAACCTTGTACAGAATTTATTACATCTGTTCTTTCTTGTCTTGTAATAGTAGAATTTAAAATATTATTATCTAAAAGAATCTGAATATTTGCTCCCTCATACTCTGAAAGCATCCAACCTTGAATATCCAATTTTCCTTTTTCTACAGATTGGTTTTGAGTAGGTGTATCTACCCATATTAACGTATCTGTATCAGAAGCAACTGTAAAATTATAAATACTACATAAACATAATACTAAAACAAATATAATGCTTATTACTAAATTCTTAATTATGATTTTTTTCATATTATTTCTCCTCTTTTATGTTATATATTAATTATAACAATTGTTAAGATTATAATCAACGACAATTTTTTCCATGTTATTTATTATTTGTATTTATTTCTTTATCAATTATATATTGTGGACGCTTTTTAGTCTCATCATAAATTCTACCAACATATTCTGACATTATCCAAATTGATAATAATTGTACCCCTGCAAAAAAAGTAATTGCAACCATTAATGAAGTCCATCCTGATGACAAATTATTTAATTTACATGCAAAAGATATTAGAGCATATATTAAAATAATTAAAGATATTACTATTGATATTATTCCAAGTGCTCCTACTAATTTTAATGGTTTTGTTGAAAATCCAATTATACCATCTGATGCCAATTTTAGCATCTTTTTTAATGGATATTTTGTGGTCCCAGCAAATCTTTCTTTTCTCTCATATTCATATGGTATTTGTTTATATCCTACCCAACTAAATAGACCCCTTAAAAATTTATTATGTTCAGGTAAAGAATTAATTGTATCTACAACTTTTCTATCAACCAATCTAAAATCTCCAGTATCCTTAGGAATTTCTACATCAGATAATGCATTTAATGTTTTATAAAACATTTTTGCTGTAAACAATTTAAAATGAGATTCACCCTCTCTTGTTTTTCTTTTCCCATAAATAACTTCATTTCCATCTTCCCATAACTTTAACATTTCTGGTATTAATTCTGGTGGATCTTGCAAATCTGCATCAATAATTACCACTGCATCGCCAGTTACTTTTTTTAACCCTGCTGTTACAGCTGCCTGATGTCCAAAGTTTCTTGAAAATGAAATAACCTTAACATTATCATCTTTTTTTGCAATTTCCTCTAATATTGGTAAAGTTTTATCTTTGCTTCCGTCATTTACAAATATTAATTCATGTTCATAATTTTTTAAATCTCCTAAAACCTTTTTCATTCTTGTATAACATTCATTTGCTACCTCTTCCTCATAATACATAGGAATAACTACTGAAATCTTTTTCATCTTATTTTCTCCTTTTTATTTTATTTTCTAATATTATAACAACAAATGATAATATTGTAACTACATATGATATTTTTTGTACATTTGTCATCTCATATTTTACTTTAATAACACCTTGTTTTTCAGTCGTATTGTTTACCATTGCTAGACCTCTACCTTCATCCAATGTTACTGGGATTTTGTGCTTTTTATTTTCATTATCAATTAAATATGCCTTATATCCTTTATAATAAATTAATGGTAATTCATATGTTTTACTTTCTGATGTATTAAATTCTAATCCACAATTTTCTCTTTTGAAATCAATATTTTTGTTGTTTTCTAAATTAACTACTTTGCTATTGTCAACTGCTAAATTTATGCTTTCTGGCAAATATTCTCCATTACCAATAGGAGTATAATTAATAAGTTGGTCATAATTATAATTTAATGGGTTAATATCTATCTTTTGTAATAAACAACAAGACATAACAAGTATTCCTATTATTAAAATCATTATGCTATCTCTTTTATTTTCAAAAAAATTATATACTGAATAAGAAGAAACTAGAGATAAAGCAAGTGCTGTAATCATGTTAAATCTCCATGGAAATTGTATAGTAGCCATCCACTCAAATTTACTCCAAGGGAATATTTTCGTTGCCAAAATAAAACTTACAATTCCTAATGCTAAAATTTGCAACAAATATTTATAATTCTTTTCTTTTTCTTTAGTCTTGTTAAAAAGTAACAATCCCGGTAATAATAATAACATTATTCCTACACATGTAGACATGCTTTCTGCACTCTTTATATTATTTCCATCTACTGAAGATCCAAATCTTATATCGTTTTCTAAAGCAGAAGTCAATGTGCTTGCTTGTTCTGATAAATTAAATCCTGAATTATTACTTTGAACCTTTAATCTAACACTCTTGTATTGTTCTAAAATAGGTAAAATCACACTTGAACATATTAAAATAGATATAATTCCTGTTTTAATCAATTTTTTTAGAATTGTTGCATTTTTTAGTATCGTTTTTATATTACATACACATATAAATATTATTAAAAATGCTGCAAAAGCTAGTGATAAAATATGTGAATTAGCAATTCCAAATAACCCCAATACCAAAACCCACCATTTTTTTCCTTCTTCAAAAATTATATCATATAATCCATATAATAACAGTGGAAAAAAAGCTATTGCTAAAACTTCGCCTAAAGCTCCTCTTACATAAATATCCATTAATCTATATAAAGAAAATGTATATAATATTGATGCTAAATACGAAATTTTTATATTTTTAAAAATCTTTTTAGCTGTTAAATCCATAAATAAAAATGTAAAAAAAGTAATTATCATTAAAAAGATTTTATAAGAAAGTAAACTTCCCATTCCAAATATTTTCAATATTGCAGGTATGTACAAAAATAGTTCTGGATAAAAAATAGAATTTGCATACCCAAGGTTTTCCATCAAATGTGAATGAATTAATACTGGAAATTGTCCTTCCTGTAAATTTAAAGCTATTTCATTTATTCTATTTAAATGATAACATAAGTCCCAAGAAAAAATTGTTTGCTTATTTAAATATGGAAAACTAGCTAAGACTGTTAATGCAACATATATTAATATCTTTTTAAAATCTATATTTATTTTTTTTATATTATTTAATTTTGAAATCAATTGTTTCCTCCCTTATAATCTTCTTTTGAATTTTCTGGTAATCTTTTAATATATTTTATATGACCTAATATGTCAAAAAACTCATAAATTCCATATGCTGCAAATGGAAGTAATAAATAATAATATTGTAATACATATATTGCCTTAGTTTCCCAAAACGCATGGAATACAAATCCTCCTAAAAATATCATTGGCAATAAAATAAACTCAATCTTTCCAGATTTAAATATTTTAATCATTCCAAAACCTGCAAAAATAAATACTATAACCTGAAAAATATTTAAAACACTCTCTTCTAGTTTATATGCTTTACCACTTAGCATAGATTTTACAAGCCTTTTACCTTCAATTTGATTAGCATACTCTTCATGCAAATTCATTTGTGCTCCAGGATATGAGCACCAAATTGCTTGAAATGTTGGATTCAACCATGTAGAAGCAAATTTATCAATATAAAATAACATTAACTCTTTAGGATTTTTTATTAATTCATTTACTCTATTTTTTATTAATTGCTTATCTTCTTCAGAAGTTTTTTGTTCATCATAGCCATTTTTCTGAAATGTATCTACAGGAACTGATGAATACCAACCACTAGACATAGTTTCAGAGCTATGCATTCCCATATATATATATCCTATCATAGGTATACCATCTGGAACTTTAGCATCTATTATATTTTCTAATGAAAGCTTTAGTCCTGATTGTACTATTAAATATGCAAATATTATTCCAACAACACCTAAAACTGTCATTAATTTTTTTTCTTTTATAAAATCAAGCATAAGTGTTAACACAATTCCACATAAAAATATATTATAATTACTTTTTAACGCTATTGAAATTGCTATTGAAACTGCTATTATAACTAAATATCTTTTTTTTCGTTTTTCTAAATATTTCAATGTAAAATATAATGCAACAAGTCCAAATGTTAATCCATTTATATTTCCATAAACATGTACATTAAAAAATATAAAATATATTGAAAAAAACAATAATAAAATATTTAATATCTTTTGAAGATCCTCATTTTTAAATAATTGTTTTGTTATTTTCAACATTAAAAACATATTCAATAATGAAAATACTACATTTAAAGCTTGTAATATTAAAAAATTTTCTGTGGAAAACATTTTAAAAACCAATGCTATATAATAAATAATTCCTATTTGAAATGGATATATCCCAAAATAAGATCCTGGCATACTAAATTCCCTAAACTCTCCATGTAGTAATTGTTTAGCACACAATATTACATTTTCTTGATCAGCATAAGGCATAAATTTAATACTAAAAACCCAAAAAAATTGAATTAATCCAGTTAATATAACTACTCCTAAAAACATCCATTTTGACTTTATTTTTTTTACTAGTTTTGAAAATCCCCATAATATTACTAATGATAAAAGTGTCAAAAAAATTATAACTATACTATTATCAAAACAATATGCAGTTTTTTCAGATGCAAATTTATATGTAGCATTCTCAAAATGTGCAGTAACAAATATTGAAAAAAAGCCTATTATAAAAGTTAAAATTGCTACCACTAAAACTAAGTATTTACTACAAAACTTTTGAATTTTTTCTCCTACTTTAATTTCTTCCATTTTCAAACTATTCCTTTCCAAATGTACAAATCTAAGCTGTTTTCTTTTTTTTGAATATTATTAATTTGCTAAAAACATAATTTACAATAATAACAACTATGTTGGATATAACTTTCATAATCATATCATTTAAATCAAATATATCAACTGTAACATACATAAAAGCAACATCAATTATTCCAGTAAATGCTCTACATCCAAAAAATGAAATAATCTCTTTTAATAATTCTTTTTTTGTATTTGTTTTACTTTCAAAAACAAATATTTTATTTGTTACATAAGCAAATAAAATTGATATAATTAATGCTAAAACCGTACTAACTACAGTATCAATTTTACACACTCTTGCTAATAAAAAATAACCTATTATATTTACTAATGTAGTTAATCCACCAAAAATTAAGTACATTAATATTTCTTTATATTTATTATATAATTCTTTTATTTTTTCCATTTTTAGCTCCTTTATTTTTCAACTTGTTTTTCAGTTTCTTTTATAATATATATCGGTCTATGTTTTACCTCTAAATAAGCTTTTGATAAATATTGACCTATAATTCCCAATGAAAATAATTGAATTCCACTAACAAAAAATATTATACATACCATTGATGGCCATCCACTAGTAGGATCACCATATGCAATTGTCCTAATAATTATAAATATAATCATAACAAATGCAACTAAGCAAAATATTAAACCTAATACAGAAGAAAATACAAGTGGTGTTGTAGAAAAAGCAGTAATTCCTTCTAATGCATATTTAAACAATTTCCAAAATGACCATTTAGTTTCTCCAGCAACTCTTTCTACATTTTCGTATTCCAACCATTTTGTATTAAATCCAACAAAACTAAATAATCCTTTAGAATAACGGTTATATTCTCTTATAGAAATAATACTATCAACCATTTGTCTAGTCATTAATCTATAATCTCTTGCCCCATCAACCATTTCTACTTTTGACATTTTGTTTATAAGTTTGTAAAAAATTCTTGCAAAAAAGCTTCTAATAGGTGGCTCACCTTTTCTTGTTACACGTCTTGTTCCTACACAATCATAACCATCGTTTTTTATAATATCATACATTTTTCTTAATAATGCAGGAGGATCTTGTAAATCTGCGTCCATTAATGTTACATAATCTCCTGTTGATGCATCAAGTCCTGCTAACATAGCAGCTTCTTTTCCAAAGTTCCTAGAGAATGATATATATCTTACTTTCTTATCTTGCTCTCTTAATTTTTTTATTTCTTCTAAAGTTTTATCTTTTGAACCATCATTTACAAATATATATTCAAAATCTATTCCTTCAAAATCTTTTTGCCTTACTCTTTCCATTTCTTTATAAAATAATGGCAAACTTTCTTCTTCATTATAGCATGAAACAATTACTGATATTTTGTCCATATTTGTTCCTCCTCATTTTACTCAATTATATCATTTTGATTTATTTCTTGTTTTTCAGATATTGTACATAATTTTACATTATTTACTTTATCTTTTATTTCTTGTGGTAATTCTATTTTTAACAACCCATTTTCTGATTTTAGCATTACAAAAGTTATTAAATTTGTACTTTCATCATTTTCTTCTATTATACTTTGTCTTACAATCTCACCATTTTGTGTATTTATAATATTATAATTTATATTTGGTACTTTTTCATCAAAATATATTTTTACTAACATTTCTTCTTTTCCAATAGCTTCGATAGAATCAAAACCGTAATATATTGCCATATATGTATTTATTATATTTGTTCTTATAGTCTTTGGAGAATAATCAACCAAAAAATTTATTCTTTTTGTTGCTATTAAATTTCCTTCTTCAAATTTTGAAAGTATTACTTCTTTTTCACCACTATTTTGTGCCGAACTTATTTCATTACTTACCTTTTCTTTATATGGTTTCATGCATTTTTGTGCTATTATTACATTTGCATATAATTCATATCCAACTGCAATTGTAATTAATAAACTTGCCAAAGCAATAATTTTCTTTCTTCTAACATTTTTTATTATATATTCAGAATTTGAAACAGTTAATACAATTATCATTGTTTCATAAGGTAACATTGCTCTAGTTGGAAATTCAGCTATAATAACCATAGGCAATAAAGCAATACATATAGATAATAATATCATAATTTGATTTTTCCAGATCTTGTCTTTTTTATCAATTTGTTCTTTGCTAAGTCTAACAAAACCAACACCAAATATAGAAATAATATAAATACCTATTAAATTACCTATTTGTTTAAAATTTGTTATTATATTAGCTATCTGAATTTTACTTTCATTAGTATCTAATCTTTTAAAGTTTCCTGGAGCAAATATTAATAACATGGCGCCTATTCCAAACAACAAAACACTTGTTATAATATAAAATTTTTGTTTTTTATCCATTTTTAAAAAGTTTTTAAAATTACTGATACCTATTACAATTATAAAACTTCCCAAAGCAAATACCACATTTTCTTGTGACCAACCCGCAAAAAATGAAATTATCCATAAAAGTATACTTTTTCCAATATTTAATTTTTTATCTTTTTCAAAAAAAGCATAATAATAATACATAACTAAAAGCATTAATGTTGTAGTCCATAAATAATTAACACTACCTGATAGCCATATAAATTTTTCTCCTAAACCTTTAACCTCAAATACTATTAAAAACATAGCTAAACATATTTTAAAATAGCTCCACTTACTAGATATCACATTACATATCAATAACACAAATATAACAAATATTATTGGATTTAATAATTGATAAATCCAAGTTCCTAAATATAACATACTTTGTATTATTGTATGGACAGGAATTCTCCCTGTCCATTGCTGATACATACTCATTTCAGATGTTACTATATCATGAAACCCACTTAATTTAGTACTTGTCCATGGAATATGACTATAATTATATTCATCTGGTGCCATCATATATGTACTTGATATTAAATATATTGATATTGCTATAAATATTAAAAATACTATTATTGCAATGTTCTTTGCGTATTTTTTCACAACTATCCCCAACCTTATTATTTTACTCTTTATAATTTACTTTTTCCTCTTTTATTGCATATTGATCATTATCTAATCTTAAATTTATATTATAATATGGATCACCATCATCTAAAAAGACTTGCCATTTTTCATAAAAACGATCTATCTCGCCTTTAAACCTTTGTTGTTTTTCTACTGTATCTTCATATCCTCTACTTTTTGATTCATAATGTAAAAATTCAACATAAGGATTATAAACTATTAATTTTCCAAGTTTTCGAATCTTTAAGCAAAAATCAACATCATTAAATGCTACTTTGAATTCTTCATCCATAAATCCAACATCATCATAAATACTTCTTGGTGTCATTATGCAAGCAGCTGTAACAGCACTCAAGTTTTGAATCATAGCATCTTTTGAAAAATATCCATGCATATTATATGGTATATTTTTAAATACATGTCCTGCTACTCCACCTATTCCAACAATTATACCTGCATGCTGAATCGTTTTATCTGGATAATACATTTTTACGCCAACAGCTCCTACATCTTCCCTTTGTGCAAAACCTAGCATCTCTTGTAGCCAATCTGGTGTTAATAATTCAGTATCATTATTTAATTGTACTATGTAATCACCTGTTGCATTTCTAACTCCAAAATTAATAATTGCTGAATAATTAAACACTTTTTCTGGATAATATACAACTTTTATATTGTCTTTTCCTCCTATTTTTTTGTAATATTCAAAAGTTTCGCTTTCTGTACTATTATTTTCTACTATTACAATTTCATAATTTTTATATGTAGTTTTCTTTAAAGATTTTAAACAAACTTTCAAAGTCCCTATATAATCCTTGTTTGGAATAATTATTGAAACTTTAGGATTACCTATTATATCATAATTAACTTTATATGTACCTATTGTTTTTCCTTGTTCTACTGTGCCTTTTAATCCAAGCCTATCAATATGTGCTTTAACTGCTTTGGCTCCTGCCTCATACGCATATGGTTTAGCATGTGCACCAGCTTTTGCTGTTGACAATTCATGTACTCTCCAATGATATAAAATTTTTGGAATATGTAAAATATGTTTTGCATTTTCACTCATTCTTAATATAATATCATAATCTTGTGCCCCATCAAATTCACTTCTAAATCCCTCTAATTTATCCATTAAATCTTTGCGAAATACACTAAAATGACAAATAAAATTATTAGCCCTTAAAGTATCTGGTCCAAAATCAGATTTAAAATATGGATCATATCTTTTTCCACCTAATTCTTCAAATTTATCTTCATCTGAATATATAAAATCTGCTTCTGGATGATTGTTTATTGCTTTTACAACTTCATATAATGAAAATACTGGTAAAATATCATCATGATCTAATAGCCCTATATAATCACCTGTTGCCATTTCTAAAGCTGCATTAGTATTTCCAGCAATTCCTTTATTCTTACCCATGAATTTATATTTTATTCTACTGTCTTTTTTATAAATTGGTTCCAATTTTTTATTTTGTTCTTCACTTCCATCAGCCAAACATAATTCCCAATTAGAATATGTCTGATTTATTAATGAATCAACTAATTCATCAAAAAATTTAACAGGAGTATGATACATTGGAATTATTATACTAATTTTAGGTTGATTTTTAAATTTTGTCTCTCTCTGTTTCTGTAAATCTTCTTCTTTAGGTTCATTTAACTCTATCCATTTTTCATATATATTTTCTGGCTCTGCTAATGTTCCCATTACCATATATCTTTTCATTTCATGAAAAGTTGCTTTCCACCCAACATTTTTTATACTTTTAATTTGTTCTTTTACATATCTAAGACTAAATATACTGTGTACAAATCTATTTAATGTTCTTAACCAACTTCTTATTTTTCCACCTTCTGGAAATAGTACATCTCTTATTCTTTTTTTGCTTGCCATTTTTTTCATTCCTTTCATCTACCAGCTTTATTATTAAATTTTCCATTAAAATATCTAAGTGGTTTTGTTATTCTCCAACTTCTTGAATTTTCCACAGCTTTTATCTTTTCTTCTAAATCAACTACAAGTTTTTCTTTTTCTTTTATTTTATTATCGAGTTCTTTCTCGCTTTTTTCTTTTTCTTCTTCTAATTTATCATAATCTTTTTTTAATTCTGCATGTAAGTTTCTAAAATGAACCATAGTAGCATATGTTGCATTAACTGTCATATATCCTTCTCTGTGTATATCCCATATTTCATCATCTTTAATTTTTTCTTGCAATATAAATTCTAATTTATTAAATATCTCTATAAAATTAGTTAAATTTAAAGATTTATACAACATATCTGTATCAATTAAATTATTTGAATTTCCTAAATAATAAATCGCTCTATATATTATGAATTCTAATGGTATATTTTCTTCTCTCCATTCTTGATCATAAAAATAAAATTTATTATCTATAACAAAACAATTTTGAAAAATCAAATCAAATATCCCATGTTTTATAAAATGCATTTTATTCTTTAAATCGCTATTACACTTCAAACCATATTTTTCAAATACCGTTAAATTATTGTTCTCAGATTTTTCTAATTTAATATCTAATTCATCTTTAAATTTTTTTATCCAATCTATTATGCTATTCATTCCATTTTTATTTGCCTCATTAATCAAAAATTTATCAAATGATATTTCTTGTTTTATCAATTTACTATAAATTTGACCATTCTCATATTTATCTAACATATAAATATTTGATTTTTCCAAAATCTCTATATTTTCTTTTATTTCAGATATATGAACTTCAGCTTTTTTTGAAATAGGTTCTTTGTAAACTTGACTATCAGTCATTACTGTTTTTAATCTGTATTCAGGTTTTCTTGAATTCCCAAAAGAAACATATTCAATATCTGTTTTTATAGGTTCCAAAGATATTTCCAATAAAAAGGTATTTGCAAAAATTCCAAATAAATTCTTATCTTCTTTTAACAATTTTCTAAAAATTTCTCTTTCATCATCTTTTATTACTGTGTGTGGCTTATATAATGTCATATCACGTAATATACCTTCCTGACTAGGTAAATGTTTGTCTGTAAAAATCACATTTGGATAATCTTCATTTGGTAATGGATAATAGAATTTATAATGATAATTTTCAAAAATTTGATTTATTAAATTTAAAACATCATTTTTCAAATACATATTTTTTTCTTCATTGCTCTGCGCTTGATTAGGAGAGCTACAATTTAAATTTTCAATACCCAAACTATTTTTTATTGAAATTAATATTGTTCCATTTTCTTTCTGATGTTCTTTTGCAAACTCTAGTATTTGTTCTAAGCTTATTTCAGATTTATTTATAACATCTATATTATGAATTATTACATAATTAAATTTTCCAATATCACTTCTACTAAGCATTTCTTTTTCTGCAATTAGTCTTATTACATTATATGATTTGCTTTTTAGGTATTCAGTTAGTTTTATTTCATCATTAGTAGTTATTTCTAAAATCTCTGAATTAGTAGAAAATGGATACCAATTTATTAAATTTTCTCTAACATATGACACCGCATTGATAAAATCAATATTTTCATTTTCCAAGAGCTTTTCCTCCTTTACCATACTGTAATTGTTTGATCACCATCTTTTTCTATTATATTTTTTTCAACATGCATATTTTCCATCCAATTTCTTGTTTCTTTTGTTTTCCAATTTCCAGAATCTTCGCCTTCACCCTTATCATTGTTCCAAAGCCAATCAGGTGTGGGCCATAAGCATATTTTAGGATCAATTATTTTATATAGTTCTTCTGTTGCACCATTTTGACCATGATGTGCCATTTGAACAATATCTGATGGTAATTTTTCTCTTCCATTTTCTATTAATTTTTGACTACTTTCAGCTCCAGTATCTCCTAAAAACAGTATTGATTTTTTACCTAAATACATTTTTATTACCATACTTGAATTATTTATTGCATTTACAGTTATTTCTGGATTCTTTGTTCCTAATATTTCGCAATTTACAGTTCCTATTTTTATTTTCTGATTTAAGCTAACTTCTGTAACCACATCTTTTACTCTATCATTTTCCAAAGCATCTTTTAATTGAATTGCTTCTTCAGCCCTTTGTGGCTCATTTTCTTGATACCACTCAATATCATTTAATGTTACATATATGTGTTCAATTTTTATATCTGTATTTTCTATTATATCTATAATTGCTCCTGCATGATCTTTATGCGGATGAGTTATAAACCATGCATTAACTGTTCCTCCAGAATCTTTTATATATTTTTGTAAATTTTGACTATCTTCTTTAGTTCCTCCATCTATAACTATATTTTTATCTTGTGCTTTTATAAAATATCCCATCATTTGACTATTACTATTATTTGTTAATTGTGTCAATTCAGTCTTATTTGAATATTTTGCTCCCACTAATGAAAAAATCAATCCCAATATTAATAAAAGTAAAATACACACTGAACTTGTAATTTTTATTCTAAAACTTCTTTTTTTGACATCAATCATAGATTTATTATCCATTTCTATCCCTTTCTTTTAGGTTAAACTTTTAAATTTTAGTTACCTTTATTTTAGAGTCTAAATTCATTAATCCCACTGTGTTTTTCATAGATAAAACTTCTACTAATAAAGCATCATATTTTCTATTTAAAACTTCCAATTCTCCCCTATGGTCAAAATGTGTACAACTAAATGATAAAGTATATTTTCCAGGTGCCACATTCAAAATTTGTTTAAATTCTGCAATAGCTATATCCCCTTTTTTAAATTTACCTGTAACCACTTTTTCAATTAATGTATTTGTTCCACAAATTTCCAAGCCTTTAAAATCTTTTAATGTCATTGTGAATATTGGATCTTTTACATCTTCTTTAAATAGAATTTTAGATTTTAATGTGATTTCTTTGTCATTTTCTATTGCTAATGAATAATTTCCATTTTCATCAAATATTCCATAATCAACTACTTCTGCTTTTCCATTGCCATAATTAACTATATTAGGATTTTGTGTGAAATGTTTTTTCCATTCCTCATTAGTTTTATCAGTTCTACCTAACTCTTGTTTTAATTTTATTATTTCTTCAACCTTTTTCATATTTTCTTGTATATTTTTATTTTTAGCTAATAATTGTTCATCTGTAATTTGTTCTTCTTTGCTTTCTTCTGGGTCTAGTCCAACTATAATTTTTTTATACCTTTCTACACCATCTTTTACACTTCCGTCAAATATCTTTCTTCCAGAATCAATTATTATTGTCCTTGTACAATTTCTAAGAACATCTGAAATATTATGAGTTACAAAAAGAATCGTTTTGCCTTTTTCTTTAAATTGTT
>OLWB01002080.1_pt1 | contig 16988 bp, 18 predicted proteins | sample 1673331 | NCBI WGS metagenome assembly OLWB01 (sample SAMEA3178943, study PRJEB25190) | human gut metagenome | biome: human gut; feature: human-associated habitat; material: faeces | place: Austria | collected 2013
TTATGAAACCCCAAGGCACTTAGACTTTTTGTTTACTGTTACTTTCAAAATAATTGTCAAGATAAACTTTCGGGATTCTTTCTCTTCTTTCTTATCCCTTTCCTTATCTTTGACTATGTTATACACCTAGTTGTTAGCATTGTCAATAGGTGAGTGCTAATTCTTTTGTGAAGATTTTGTGTCCTATTCCTGTAATAGCCAATCCGCTATTCTGGCACAGTTTCCAGACCTGTTTTGTTATCATAATAAGATTCAACCAGAGCGCAGTCCATGATCAAAACGTAGAATACATTTCCATAATAACGGTTTTCCACTATTCTTCCGTGATCAAGAACAGGAAGATATGTTCCATCTTTTTTTGCAAAATGGAACCTTACATAGTCATTATTTCCACTGGTCTTTGCATCAATCTGTTTCCAGATGCTGGTCTCAACAGAATCCCGTTCGTCTGGATGGACCAGGTTTCTGAATCTATGATCTGTGTAATCAAGAAAATCATCAAAATCCCTGCAGCCAGCAAATTCTATCAGTTCACGATTTGCAAATAAAATATTATCATTTTCAGGATCAGCTATATATATAAGGAAAGCTCCCGGAAGATTCTTTGATACATCCTGAAGTGCAAATCCAAGCTGGCTTCTGTGCTGCATCTTATAAGCTCCTCGATAAGGACTGCAATTATTCTTTCCATGAAGTTTTACCGCGTAAAGTGCCATATCCGCGCATCTGATAAGCTCCGAAACATCTTCACAATCTTTTGGATATTCTGCATACCCAAGAGAAATGTAAAATGGATGCTCCCCACCATTATATGTTATATGCCGTGGCTGAAGAGTAAATTGTTCTATTTTCTTTCTTGCCTCTTCCTCTGTTGTGTCAACCAGAATGGCGGAGAACTCATCACCGCCATTTCTGCAAATAATAGAATTATCATTGAAATAGCTCTGCATGTCCTGTGCAAGACTTTTCAGTGCGGCATCTCCAACTACATGACCATACATATCATTTATAAATTTAAAATCATCAATATCCATCTGTATACCCACGCAATGAATATGAAGATCGCCCTGCATAACCTTTTTGAGCTGTTCGTCAAACCCCTTACGATTCAAGAGTCCGGTCAGCGGATCTGTTATCGCCATTTTTTTTAATGTATCTCGATGTCTCTCAATCACAAGGATGACCACCGTTAATCCAGTTAAGAGCAAAATAACACATATTCCCAAAAACAGCTGCGGAAATACATTCCACCCATGACTCCAGCCATCAGCAGGCATTATCTCAAAATCAAATAGACTGCCGCAAAATTCAAACTCAAATGTAATCGGATTCTTCATAATATTGCCGGATGATGATACTATCTCTGTATCATCAGACAAAGGGGAAACTGTCTTTGTCAGGGAGTAATCATAACCGAATTTTGTGAGTGCCTGAATTGATTCTGTAAATATCTCCGGAACACGTATAATTACTATGGTAAATCCCCAAAATACTGGAGAGCCATCTGCCCCCTCCAGATATACAGGATTTCTAATCGCAATGCCCTGCCCCCCCTGTTTTAAATCAAAAGGACCCTGCATCGTGACTATATTTTTATCTCTTCCATAGCGGCATATCTCTCCACGACTTTCATCATGCATCAAATCTATCTTTCCAGCTTCATTCCCTGCCTCCGGATATATATCTGTGACAACACCGTCAGGCGCAATCTGTATGCTCTGAATAAAATCTGCCATCAGATCCCGAGCAACTTTTTGAAAATTGTCAATTTTCCCATTTTCGCTGATTGCTATCTCTTCAAGTGTATCTGTAATTGCAACTCCACGGTTCATGTCATTCTGTAGTCGTTCTGCATATGTTGTGGCATTAAGCGCTGTGACATTCCGTACCTGTTTATAATTTGATCTATATGAATGATATAAAACTACTGTCAAAACCAGACAGCCAACCAGAAAAATGAGAACCGGCAACATAAGCTTTTTGTTATGGTTTTTACGCGAATTCATAGTATGTCATCTCTCCTTATTTTGGATGCTATTTACAAGTTCTCTACAAATTGCACATATTTTATCGCATTCATTCATTTTTGACAAGTCAGCATTCAGGGATGTTTTTTTAGAGGAATAGTATTATAATACAGAAACGAAAAGAGGTAATCGCTATGCAGATAAGTATAATTTTGCTCGGAAAGCTTATTAACTTTTTTATTATGATCCTGCTTGGTTTTATTCTTGTCAACAAAAATATCTTAAAATCATCTGACAGCCGGATATTATCTATCATCGTGGTATACCTGGTGATGCCCTGCGCCATAATCGGTTCATTTGAGATCGATTTTACAAAAGAAAAACTGCAGGGACTGTTATTTTCCGCTGTCATTGCGGTCATTATACATGTTCTGCTGTTGATTTTTATAAATATCGGAAGAAAATTTTGGCACTGGACCCCGGTTGAATGTGCAACTGTCATGTATTCCAACTCGGGAAATATGATTATCCCACTTGTAAGTGCTATTCTGGGTTCCGACTATGTACTGTATTCATGCGCATTTATGTCTGTACAACTGATATTTCTCTGGACACACTGCAGCACAATGCTCTCCGAAAAGCCACACCTGGAATGGAAAAAGATAATATCCAATATAAATGTATTAGCCATAATAGCAGGTCTCCTGCTATTTTTCTGCAAGATAAAACTGCCAGCCGTCATCATTGCCCCGATAAATGACATCGGGAATATGCTTGCACCTCTAAGCATGATAGTAACTGGTATGCTGATGGCTGATTCGCCGATTCTGGCCAGCCTGAAGAATGCAAAACTATACCTTTTCTCTGCCATCAGGCTCGTTATCTGGCCTACTATTTTGCTGCTTATAATGTGTGTAAGTCATGTGTACGAATTTATTCCAGACGGAAGAACCTTACTACTCATAGTATACCTTGCCTCCATCACGCCATCAGCTTCAACAATCACCCAGATGGTTCAGGTATATAACAAAGATGCAACATACTCCAGTCTTTTAAATGTATTTACTACTTTGTTCTGTATCATAACCATGCCTTTGGCTGTCATATTGTTTTCACGGCTTGTGATATAATGGAGTTGCTCAAAAAACAATTAACCACGCCCCGAAAGGATACATATTTATGATCCCACAGAAAGCAACTCACTTTGGACGATATTTTTGAAGATTGTCAAAATATTTATGAATCTGACAAACCTCAATTCCTTACTCTGCTCGAAAATCACATTGAACTTGATGAAATTGTTCCGATTTCTTTTCGCCGTCACTACTATGCATCCACGGGCAGAAATCATAAATATCCTTTGAATGCCATGCTTTGGTCTTTGATTATTCAACGCCTCTTTTCGATTCCAACAGATTCTCTTTTGCTGATCTTTCTCCAATATGCCAACCGCATCATTAAGCAGCTTAAATCCTATGCAAAAGCGAATAACTTTGATGATTCTTACGCCCCTTACAAGGCTGTTTAAAATCAGTGGATATTCCGGCAATCCACTCCTTATATTCATTATCAGCCTTAAATTTCCATAAATAAAATCCTTATCCTTAAACATCAAAGTTACAAACAGACCTGTATCATTTAAAAATAGTTTGAATCTTTTAGTTCTGCAATAAGTTCTTTGGTTTCTTTTGATGCTCTTGAAACATCAATCAATATATAGCTGTCATATTCATTCCCTAACAGCTTTTTCATTTTTTCTGTATATTCCTTTGGTAAATTCATATTTCAACCTCTCAATCCTATTCTATTTATTTTAACATTATATTGTCTTAATATCAATTGAAAAAATAGTTTTTATCAGTTATAATTACATTAATGAATTTATGGAGGAAAAATATGAGCAAAGAATTATGGAAAGCCGGAAATATGCTTTATCCTGTACCCGTTGTTATGGTCAGCTGTGGCACAATGGAAGAAAGCAATATTATTACTGTAGCTTGGACCGGCACAATAAATACAAATCCACCTATGACCTATGTTTCTGTCAGACCGGAAAGACATTCCTACAATATGATTAAGGAAACCGGAGAATTTGTAATCAATGTAACAACAGAAGCCCTTGCCTATGCTACAGACTGGTGTGGTGTAAGAAGTGGCAGTAAGTATGACAAATTTAAAGAAATGAAATTGACAAAAGAGGAATGTCCTCTTGTAAGCTGTCCTGCCATTGCCGAAAGCCCTATGAATATTATGTGCAAAGTAAAGGAAATCGTACACCTTGGCAGTCACGATATGTTTGTTGCAGAAGTAGTCGGCACTTTAGCTGATGAAAAATATATGGACGAAAAAGGTAAGTTTATATATTCTGATACAAAGCCAATTTGCTATTCTCATGGAGAATACTATGGCTTAGGCAAAAAACTAGGAAAGTTTGGCTACAGTGTAGAAAAAAAGAAAACAAAAGCTAAAAGAGCAAAAAGAAAAAATTAATAACTTGACAAAATTTTTAGGCTGTGTTATTATAACTTACATCAAATGCTATATACTGGTAACACTGTGATAAGGAGCAGTAAGTTATGTTAAGTTTTTCAGAGAGCTGTCGGCTGGTGTAAGGCAGTATTCTTTCTTAACCGAACTCGCCTTTGAGTGGTTCAGCTGAACTTTAAGTAGGTTGAAACGGAAAGTCCACCGATATAGGGACAGGGTATCAGCTTTTGAGCTTGTACCTGAATGAGAGCCTTGCTTGCAAGGAATTAGAGTGGTACCACGAGGTTTATGCCTTCGTCTCTTAGTAGACGAAGGCTTTTTTTGATATTATCGGCATTTTACCGATAGACTTTTGACACATAAACAATACATATTTTTAAATTTTTGAGAGGAGAAAAGAAAAATGAATTTTAAGCGTTACAGACAGTTCCCACCAGTTAATTTACCTAGCAGACAGTGGCCTAACAAGGTTATTGAAAAAGCACCTATTTGGTGTAGTGTTGACCTTAGAGATGGTAATCAGGCACTTGAAAAGCCAATGAACCTTGACCAGAAGATTAAGTTCTTCCAGTACCTTGTTAAAATCGGCTTTAAGGAAATCGAAGTTGGTTTCCCAGCTGCAAGTGAAACAGAATACTTATTCTGCCGTACTTTGATTGAACAGAACTTAATTCCTGACGATGTTACTATTCAGGTATTAACTCAGAGCCGTGAACACATTATCAGAAAGACTTTCGAGGCTTTAAAGGGTGTTAATAAGGCTGTAGTTCACCTTTACAACTCTACTTCTACTTTACAGAGAGATGTAGTTTTCAACAAGTCTAAGGAAGAAATCATTGACTTAGCAGTATTTGGTGCAAAACTTGTTGACGAACTTGCTGAAGAATACGGCAAGGAACACTTTATGTTTGAATACTCTCCAGAAAGTTTCTCAGGCACAGAACTTGACTATGCTGTAGAAATCAGTGACGCAGTATTTAACGTATGGAAGCCTACTCCAGACAAGAAGGTAATTCTTAACTTACCTAACACAGTTGAAATGTCAACTCCTAACGTATATGCTGACCAGGTTGAATACGTAGCTACACATCTTCAGAACAGAGAAAACGTAATCATCAGTCTTCATGCTCACAATGATAGAGGTTGTGGTGTTGCAGCATCTGAACTTGGCCTTTTAGCTGGTGCTGACAGAATTGAAGGTACACTTTTTGGTAATGGTGAAAGAACAGGTAATGCCGATATTATGGTAATGGCACTTAATATGTTCTCTCAGGGTATTGACCCTAAACTTGACTTCTCTCAGATTAATGAAGCTATTGAAATTTATGAATCTTCAACAGGTATGGACGTTCACCCAAGACATCCTTATGCCGGTGATTTAGTATACACTGCATTCTCTGGTTCTCATCAGGATGCTATTAAGAAAGGTATGGCTAAGATGGCTGAACATCCAGACCGTTGGGAAGTTCCTTACTTACCTATTGACCCTATTGACGTAGGTAGAAACTACGACCCTATTATCAGAATTAACAGTCAGTCTGGTAAGGGTGGTGTAGCTTATATCCTTGAAAATAACTATGGCTTAATTCTTCCAAAGAGTATGCAGCAGAACTTCGGTGCTATTGTTACTGAAGACTCTGTTGAACTTGATAAGGAATTACAGCCGGAAGAAATCAGAGATTTATTCTTCGATACTTATTATGTAAAAGAACCACTTTCAGTTAATTACTATACAGAAGAAGAATCTGGCGACGACAGTGTTCAGATTAAGTGCGATTTAACATACAACGGCAAGTCTGTTGTTATTACTGGTAATGGTAATGGTATCATTGATGCCTTCTGTAAGTCATTAATGGAAGAATTTGATATTCACTTTAATATTGTAAACTATAGTGAACATTCAATGTCTTTCGGTAACCAGTCAAAGGCTATTACATATATTCAGATTTATGATGCAGACCAGAATTCTTACTTCGGTATTGGCACAAGCTCAAACATCGCTAAGAGTTCATTAAGAGCTATTGCAAGTGCTGTAAACAAGATGATGACAAAGTAATTATTGCTTGACTATAGCAGTAGAGGTACGGCTTTCACACCGTACCTCTATTTTTTTCTTCCTCTATTTCATTTTGTAACTGTTCCACTACTTTTTTGGCATCACCTATACAAGCCGAACAAAGAACACCAAGACGCATTGATTTAACTAAATCGTCATAGCCCTTTGCTCCATCCAATAAAGCCTTTTTTATTTTATCTACAGTAATATCATAACATTCGCAGACCATTCTATTCTTCAATGCTTTCAACTCCTATTAATTTTTCTGCCTCGTTTTGTTCCAATGTCGACACTTCTTTAAGTTTTCTATTTATTGCCCTTGTTCTGACACCTACAAGAGTATCCAGTTCCTTATTGGCACTTTCAAGTCTACTCTTTGTCTTTTCAAGAACTTTCTCAAAGTTATCAAATTCTGTTTTAACAGCTGAAAGAACATTCCATACTTCACTGCTTCGCTTTTGTATAGCAAGGGTTTTAAAGCCCATTTGCAAGCTATTTAAAAGTGCAGCCATTGTACTAGGTCCTGCTATATTTACCTTATATTCTCTCTGTAATTTTTCTACCATACCTCTGTTTACAACCTCAGAATAAAGCCCCTCAAAGGGCAAAAACATAATCGCAAATTCAGTAGTGTAAGGTGGTTCAATATATTTTGTTGATATATCTTTTGCCTCATTTTGTATAGTGCGTAGGAGATTTTTCACACATTCTTCTATTCTCAATTTATCCCCGTCCTCATAAGCCTCCTGAAGGGCATTGTATGTATCACCAGGGAATTTTGCATCAATAGGCAAGTATACTGTTCCGTCATTTCCCGGAAGTTTAACAGCATATTCTACCCTATACGAAGAATTTGGAACTACTGCAACATTTTCATCATACTGTTCATTAGAAAGTATTTCCTGTAAAATTGCACCTAGCTGTATTTCTCCCACTATACCTCTGGTTTTGACATTTGAAAGAACCTTTTTCAAATCTCCAACGCCATTGGCAAGATTTTGCATTTCACCTAAGCCCTTATAAACCTGTTCCAATCTTTCACTTACCATAGAAAAAGACTGATTCATTCTTTCATTAAGTGATTTTTGTAATTTTTCATCAACTACAATACGCATTTCCTCAAGTTTTTTATTGTTGTCCATTTGAATATTATAAAGACTTTTTTCCACCATATTTCTCATATGTTCAAGTCTTTGTTGATTTTCAAGAGAAAAAGTTTTTATTCTTTCCTCCTGTCTTAAAATAGACTCAGAAACTCTCGAATTCATCATATCCTGTTTTTGATTTATATGGCTATCCATTGATGCAATTTTTTCTGTAATATTGCTATTCATTTCATTCTGAGTAATGGCAAACAATTCCTTAGTATGGCTCATTTCACTTTTAAAAGCATCTGTAACATTGTCATATAAATCATCAAACATATCTTCAAAATTTTCTTGTACGTCATTTCTTTTAACTTTTGAAGACACTATACTGCCGGTAATAATTGAGGCTATAATAGCCACAACACCACTGACAACAATAGATGTTATGTCCATTTACTTTGCACCACCTTTTACTATTTTCACTATTCGGCTTGTACCAAGTCTGTCAGCTCCAAGAGATATAAATTTTTCAGCATCAGCAATAGAGCTTATACCTCCGGCAGCCTTTATTTTAACATTTTCACCTACATATTTTGCAAAAAGCTCTATATCCTCAAAGGTTGCTCCACCTGTTGAAAAACCTGTGCTTGTTTTTATAAAATCTGCTCCACTTTTAGTAACTATTTCACACATTTTTATTTTCTGTTCTTCACTAAGCAAACAAGTTTCTATAATAACCTTTAGAACCCTTTCTCCACAGACAGACTTAATTTTTGTTATTTCAGACAATATATTACCATAATTTTTGTCCATTAAATCGCCCAAATTAATAACCATATCAATTTCATCTGCACCATTTTCAATGGCATTTTCAGTTTCAAATATTTTAACTTCAGCAGTATTATAGCCATTAGGAAAGCCAATAACTGTACAGATTTTTAATCTATTGCCTACATATTCCTTCGCTCTTTTAACAAAGCTAGGAGGTATACAAACACTGGCTGTGCTGTATTTCATACCGTCATCACAAATATTTTTTATTTCCTCCCAAGTAGCCTTAGGGTTTAAAAGAGTGTGGTCAACTTTGCTTAAAATATCTTTAATATCCATAAAAACCTCCTATATTGAAAATACCCCCATATTTGGAGGTATTTAAGTACGAATATTTACATTTCTCGTCTACCCTCAAGAGCTCTTGAAAGAGTAACTTCGTCAACATATTCGAGGTCACTTCCTACTGGCACACCATGGGCAATTCTCGTAACTTTAATCCCCATAGGCTTAATCAATCTACTAATATACATAGCAGTTGCCTCACCCTCAACCGTAGGGTTTGTAGCAACAATAACCTCTTTTACGTTTTCATCTAATCGAGATACAAGTTCTTTTATCTTAATATCGTTTGGACCTATATCCTTTAATGGAGATATAACTCCCTGCAAAACGTGATAAAGTCCTTTGTACTCACCAGTCTTTTCATAAGCTGCCATATCCCTTGAATCCTCTACAACCATAATTGATGACTGTATTCTCTTAGGATTAGAACAAATTGTGCATGGGTCAGTATCTGTGAGAGTACAACACTTTGAACAGTATTTCACATTTTTCTTTGCACTAAGTATAGTATCAGCAAGAAGTTCAGCATCTTTTTCCGGCATATTAATAATATGGAATGCCAATCTCTGAGCACTTTTGCCACCGATACCCGGCAGTCTGGAAAGCTGTTCAATAAGTCGATTTACATAACCGCCGTAATAATTCATTTCAATCTCCTAGAATAAGCCTGGGATGTTGCCACCAAGACCACCAGCAATACCACCTAAAGCACCACTTGCTGCTTCATCAGCCTGTCTGATAGCTTCATTTACAGCTGTCATAACTAAGTCCTGAAGCATTTCTACATCATCTGGGTCTACAACCTCTGGCTTAATATCAATAGACTTAATTTCCTTTTTACCTGTAATAACAACCTTAACAGCACCACCACCACTTGTTACTTCAAATTCCTTTGTTTCAAGTTCCTGCTGTGCCTCAGCCATCTGCTTCTGCATTCTCTGAGCCTGCTTCATAAGATTGTTCATATTCATACCGCCGAAACCGCCGTTAAAACCTTTTGCCATTTTTATCCTCCTAAAAAATCAAATATAATTAATTATATAATATTTGTTTACTCTTATCAAGTCTAATCTATAAAATTAACATTATCCCCAAATACAGCAAAACTTTCCTTAGTCAAAACTTTTACTGTATTATCTCTTGCACCGTATACTTCACTGTGCATTGTATTGTAATTCTTTTCAAGTATAAGTTTTATATTAAATTCCTTACTATAAAACTTAGTAATGCTTTCAACTATTTCATCAATATGCTTTGTAAGCACCACAAGATGTCCATTTGTAGGACAAACAAGATACATAATATCTCCGTCTATAAAAGCTGGAATAACACTTCCGAGCATAGCCTTAACAATACCGGTATTGAGAGAAGAAACAAACTTTTTCCAAGTTGATATGACTTCCTTAATATCCTCTGGAATTGCCTTTGTAATTACAACCTCTTTTTCAGGTTCTTCCTCCTGTGCCTGTACTGGTACATTTGCAACTGTACTAGAGGGAACTCCACCCTTTTCAATTACACGTTCAATATCAGCCATACGCTTGACAACTGAACCATAGTCCTGACCTGTAACAGGGTTACAACCCTTTATACAACATACCTCCAAAAGTATTCTAGGATTTGGTGAATACTTCATTTGGTTAGCAAGTTCAGAAAAATTACTTATAAGTATAAGCAGGTAATCATAGCCTATGGAATTTCCCTGTTCTCTTAATTTTTCAATATAGTCCTGAGAATAATCCAATGCCTTTGATTCTTTATTTACAGAAACAGCTAAAAGCAAATTTCTCAAATGCAAAATCATATCCTGAACAAACTGCTGTATATCTCTACCCTTAATAACAATGTCATCTATGATTTCCATACATTTTCCACTGTCATTAAAGTTCATAGCTGATGTAATATCAAAAAATACACCTCTGTCAGTTGCCCCGGTAATTTCTCTTACTTCTTTTTCTGTAATCCTTCTGTCATAGTAAAAACTAAGACACTGGTCAAGTACACTAAGAGCATCTCTCATAGCACCGTCTGAAATTTCAGCAATATATTCAAGAGCTGAAACATCCACATCTGCCTTTTCGTTTTCCATATATTCAGTCAAAACTTTTACCATATCTTTATGACCAATTCTATGGAAATCAAATCTTTGACAACGAGAAAGTACTGTTACCGGCATCTTTTGAGGGTCTGTTGTTGCAAGTATAAACACAACATGGGCCGGTGGTTCTTCCAATGTTTTTAAAAGAGCATTAAAAGCACTGGTAGTAAGCATATGCACCTCATCAATAATATATACCTTGTACCTGCCTTCTGTAGGTGGATACTTTACTTCTTCTACTATATCTCTGATATTATCAACACTGTTATTACTAGCAGCATCAATTTCAATAATATTTAAGTTAGTACCTTTTAAAGCCTCTTTACAGACTGAACACTCATTACAAGGCTTTTCGCCCTCGCCAGTACAATTTATAGCTCTGGCAAAAATTTTAGCAGTTGTAGTTTTACCTGTACCTCTAGTACCACAGAATAAATATGCGTGATTTATTCTATCTTTTTCAATCTGATTTTTGAGAGTTCTTATGATATGCTCCTGACCTATTACATCGTCAAATCGTTGAGGTCTTAATCTTCTATAAAGTGCTTGATATGCCATAAAAACCTCCTATAATGTAGCTACAATGTATCCGTTGCTTGCCTTAATGTTTTTAAGTCCAAGATACATATATACGCCTACTAAAACAGCAAATAAAATAACATTAAAATTGTTATTTCCTGTATATCCCAATACATTCATAACAGCTGATGTAACTGCAGTTAATAAACTAGGAAAAGTAATTGCATAAACACCTAATTTGACCATACCACCATATCTTATCTGTGTCTTTACAAAAGCATTTATCAAATTACCCAAGCAAATAGATAAAAGTACGTATATTGCATAGTTGAAAACATACATACCAAACATCATAAACACTATACAACCAATCATAAGTTTTACTAAAAGGGATTGGTCAAGATATTTAACTATTTTTTCCTTTGTAAGTCCGTCAAAAGACCTGTCATCAAATCTTATTTCCTGATACTGCATTGGGTTTGCAACTATTAACTTTGTGCTATCTGCAATAATTGCAACAGTATTATCACTTACCATGTCCTTTGTTGCTTCGAAATCCGGTGAAGTATCTACCACTATGTCTATACCAGCAATTTCATCCTCAAATTTGTAATCTGCACATATGAGTTTGCCATTTTCTATAGAAAATTCCGGCAAGTATGTATTAGCAAGACCTGAAACTCCTCCTGCTTGAGTATAGCCGTGGAAAAATGCTCCACATTTTATGCAAAAACACAATGCACAAATTATGATAAAATACCAAAAAACTCTCATTGGTTTATTTAAAAGCAATCTGCTATATTGCCCAAATCTACATAAAGCAGTTATAAACTGGCTTGAAAATTTCATAAATTTACCTCCATCAAAATATCCCTACTATTATACTACATTTTTTTACTTTTGACAAATATCTTTGCTGTGGAATCATCTATATTGAAATTTGTTACGCATTTTAAATTTTCAAATTTTGAAGATGTTGTTTCTAACTTCAACCTCTCTGCTGTTTTAGGATTTACATACAATTTTTCATTTATCAAATAGCCTACTTCTCCCACTTGAGAAAAATATTTTTTTACATTTAATAAATCTGTACAATATTTGTAATTTTCAAGTAATTTAGAATTTTCTGATAATTTATAGTTATTTCCTTCTTCATTTAATTCTGAATAACTTATATAATTTACAGCTGAAACGCCCTTAAAATCAGCCACAATATTATATAGTACAGACATTTCATTTACAGCATCTTCCAAATAATATTTTCTGTCAGCAGTTGAAAAATGAGATACAGATATATTTAACATTATAGGCTTTTCACTAAAATATCTACATATAGCCATGGCATTAGGTAACTGTGAATTTAAACCCTTTTCATTACATCTTGATTTTATATCTACTCCAACCCAATCTACAGGTGAATTTTTGGGATAAGCATCTCCAAAATTTCCACAACTGCTATCTATACTCCATACTATGGCAATATTAGGTGCTGTTGTCTTTAATATTTCAGATATTTCTGCGTACTTTTCAACATCATAGCCACAATCAGGTTCAATAAAAATAGGTTTATCTAAATCTCTTGATATTTCAGCACATTTTTCAACTTCTTCCTTTGAAATATTATATGGCAATATTAACATAGGAATTTTATTTTTTGAATATAAATCAATAACCCAATCTGTAGGAAATTCTTCCTTATTCCTTAACCTTCTAATATAAATATCATTATTTACTGATGTTATATTTTCGAAGCTTTCCACTTCTCCTAAAGCAATATCTTCTTCTATGCCTGCACCTTTTAAAATTTTATCCCCTTTATACAATCCTACTGTGTCATTAGTATTTTCTGTACATAAATTATATGCTTTTGCAATATTATCCTTTTTAGGCTGTTGTACATTAAAAATCAATGTAATTGTTAAAATTGCTAAAAGCATTTTCATAGACTATTCCTCCAAAAGAAAAGTATTTATAGCCTCCAAATAATGTACAGGAAATCCGTTTTTGTTATATACTCTGTATTTTTCCTCAAAGGCAGTATAAGGAATAGACTTTCTTCCACCATTTTGAGCATTAGTCCAATATTCCTTTAACACTTTAAGTGGCAAAAAATAACATTCGTCAGCATCTTTACAGTTTACAAGCAGAAAGGATATTCCACCCTGTTTCTGAAAATCCTCCATAAATTCCACCTGATGCTGATGTACATTTTGCAAAGGCAATCTACCTTGGTGTGTTTCCTTTGCATCAAAACAAATAGGTATTCCCTGTGCTGCACCAATATAGTCAATAGTAGATTTTTGGTCAAAATAAGCAAGTGTAATTACACCCTTGCTTTTGTCTAGCTTCATCGGGGTTATTGGAGTTGGTACTTTTTGTATTATGGCCAAATTCTTTTCTCTGTATACTTTATTTGTCATATTTATCATTTCTTCAAAGCTACTTCCTCTTAACCCTCTTGTATTCCAATATCCCATTTTTCCTCCCAAAATAATTAAATTTCACTACTTTTCATTGATTATTAAACATTTTAGCACACATTCAGTTTTTTGTAACTATTTAATACTTGAAATAATGTCATTTTTTCATTATAATATAGCGTAATGAGTTGTTCTCGGATATTTGCACATTTTCACAAGTGCATATATAATTTACATTTTATAAAACTAATCAAAAAATAAATATCAATAGAAAGAAGGATAATCTTATGCCTCCAAGACCTAAGACAGCTAAACTTTCCCAAAATCCTTTAAAATTTAAAAATAAAGGTGACAGACCATTAATTTTTCCCGTAAATGCTGACACAGCCAGGAAAACTACTCGTCAAAGGACACCATCTAATTTTAAATTTAATGGTAGCCCTATTATAGCATTGTTGATTGCTATTTTGGTTATTTGCCTTTTAGGTTCTTTTGTATTTAGAAAGAATGCCCTTGCCGTTGTTGTTAATAACAATACTATAGGCTATATAAAGGATACATCAACAACAGAAGACGAATTTAAACAGCTTATAACAGCTAAACTCAAAGAAACTGTCGGAAATGAATTAGAAATAAACGAAAGCATTAAATTAAAGCCTGTAAACGGCTTATTTAAGCACGTTAGTGGAAATTCTGAAGAAGTTATTTCTAAAGTTTGTGAATCTGTTACTTATAAACAGCAGGCAACTTCAATACAGGTTGAAGGTAAGCCTTATGTAACAGTTTCAAACATTGACCAAGCAAAAGAAGCATTATCAACTACACTTAAAAAGTATAAAGCACCTGCTGGAACTACTGACCCTGAATTTGCTATACAAATTGGAACAGCCAATGTCTTTGTAGATAACAAAGACGTATTGACTGTAGACCAGGCAGTAGAAAAACTTTCTGAAACTAAGCAGGTTACAAGAACTCATACTGTAGTTGCCGGTGATACATTTGCTTCTATTGCATCAAATGCCGGTATGACAGAAGCTGAATTATTAAAGGCTAATCCTTCTATATCAGCTGAATCAAAAACAAACTTGCAAATCGGTCAGAAATTGACAGTAACTTCTAATGTTCCTGTTCTTCCAATAAGAACATTTAAAACAACTACAAAAGAAGAAATTATAGACTTTACCGCTGTAAGAACAAAGAATTACAACATGCCTGTTGGCTATTCAAAGGTTACTACTCCTGGACAGGAAGGTAAAAAACAGGTTATTGAAAAAATACCATATATTAACGGTGAACCGTCTGGACAGGTTCAAAAGAGTGAAAAAGTCATTTCACAGCCAGTTACAAAACAGATTGAAGTTGGTGCTGCACAGGTTGCAAGCTATAGCAGTAGCGATGACGATACTTCAAGTAGCTATAGCAGTAGTCGTAGTAGCAGAAATAGTAATAGCAACAGTAGCAGTTATAGCTATGGTAATAATGATTAATATAAAAAAACTGAAAGCATTTGATATGTACCCAGAAATCTGGACACATATCAATTTCGCTTTCAGTTTTTTTATTAGGCATTTTTCTTTCTTATATCATTCATAGCCTTTGCAGCTTTATTCTGTATAGTTGTAATATTATTTGTCTTTTTAGTAAATTCATCTACTGAAGTTGCCATACCACAAGCATCTATAGCATCAATAATATCATTTTTAGCATCTATAAGCTCTTTTCTTGCTCCATTGTACTTACCATATGTATTTTGGTACTGGTCAAGTTTTTTACAAGTTTGAGCTAACTTTGTGTAAGCACCCTTTGCTGCTGCTACAAACTTTTTATCCTCTGGAGTTGTTGCCATACCTAACCAATTACTAGTTGTTCTATTAATGTAACTATTAGCTAATCTTGTTGCTGTATTTGCAGAACCAAGAGAATAGTTGTTTAATGCCAATCTTAAATCCTGAATTACCATTTTATGTAAAGCCTTTGAAACCCCAGGAATAATACTATCATTATAGTTTATAGTTGTTGTTTCTGTTGTAGCCTCTGTTGTTGCTTTTGTTGTAGTTGTAGCCTTAGTAGTAGTTGTAGCCTTTGTCATCTTTGTTGTTGTAGTCATCTTTGCCAATGCTGTATCAGTAATAACAATGTTGTTATTTATAGCATCGTATCTTATTTTACAACCAAAACCAGTTGAAATAACTCTCAAAGGTACATAAGTTACATTATCAACCATAACTGGTGAAGATGGCAATTCTACATCTTGATTACCTACTTTAATTACATTGTTTCCAACTTGTATAGAAACAGATTTATTTTTTCTTACTGCCTTAATGCTTTTTGTGTCTGCATCCCAAGTGATTTTAGCCTGTAAAGTTTCCATAGTTTCTCTAAAAGGAACCATAGTAACTCCTTCTATAACCTTAGGAGAAATTTTCATATTTGCATTTTCTCCATTTACGACCATACCCATTTCATCTTTAGCACTTACAAGAATACCTGCCGAAACAATCATTATTCCCATAAGCATAAATATTAGAAATATTTTTTTCATCTTTTACCCTCCTCAACATACTGCATTAATTATATCAAATTTATATTTTCCTGTCTATAACATTGATTGACAATTATTTTAAAAATGTTATAATATTATGTATATTGTTTAAATAGCTTTAATTTTTGTTTATTTTCCAGACAAATTTTTAAAACTATTTTCTCAGAATAGAAAGTTCTATTTCTGATAAAAATTGTATTATACTTATTTTTTGGAGGGTTGCAAAATGGAAACTGTAGATACTTGTTTATATTGCAAAAATAAAGAAAAACTCGATTCTTTAATGATACCTATTGCTGAATTAGGTGTAACTAAATTATATCTTTTCAGAGAACAGACTTACTATGGCAGATGCGTTATAGCTTACAAGGACCACGGTGTTGAGCTTACTGACCTTAGCCCTGAAGAATCAGCTCTTTTCATTCAGGATATGCAGAGAGTAGGTAAGGCTATTACTGCTGCTGTTAATCCAGCAAAAGTAAATTATGGTATGTTTAGTGATACACTTCCTCATCTTCACGTTCATATTGTTCCAAAACAGAAGGACGGCTACGGCTTTGGTGGCACTTTTGAAATGAATGTAAATCCACCTAAGTACCTTACTGATGAAGAATATGAAGTAATCATCAACAAAATTAAAGAAAATCTTTAATAGAATTCAGAACAAATTAACTTCGTTAATTTGTGGCTTGACA
>OLWB01002086.1_pt1 | contig 16952 bp, 13 predicted proteins | sample 1673331 | NCBI WGS metagenome assembly OLWB01 (sample SAMEA3178943, study PRJEB25190) | human gut metagenome | biome: human gut; feature: human-associated habitat; material: faeces | place: Austria | collected 2013
GGGACACATACGCTTACGATGAAGAAGGGAAAAAGACACAGGCCCAAAGAGAACAAAAAGCCGCAGAAAGACTTTATGGCCTGCTGCCAGAAGACCAGGGAGCAAAATTAAAAGCTATCTGGGAAGAATTTGAGGCCAAAAACACACCGGAATCCCGCTTTGCCCACACAATGGATAACCTTCAGCCAGTTATTTTGAATGCGTCCACAGACGGAAAGGCATGGAAAGAACATCAAGTACGCCTAAGCCAGTTTATGGGCCGACAGGAAGATACGCCAAAGGGCTCCGAAACACTTTGGAGATATGAATGGGAAAAACTCGTAAAACCATTTTTAGAAAATGGAACAATTAGGGGGGATGAATAATTCTGTTCAATGGACAAGGAGACGAAATCGAGAACCCCAATAGCATCCTATCTGTGACTTTCGTCGCTGCAGGCTGAATGTTCGCTTACACGCTCGCATCCAGCCTTTGCTCCCAGGCCACAGATAGGATGCTATTGGGGTTCTCGGTTTCTGTCTTTGGCAGGATTGAAAGGGATTTTTCTATAGTGTTGCAGTTATGAAAAATTTTTCGGGTGCGTTATCTATGGATAGATTGAATGGAAGCTTTCTATGGGATTGCGTTGGTTGAATTATTCAACAATTTTCATACAGATTGAGACTTCACTTCAAATCAATCAAAAGATATGTGAGTTTTCCCTTTATAAGTATATGTGCCTGATTTGTGGAGTCAAAGACAGAAAATAAAGCCAGCTTATTATTGCGAAGATGGACTGGAGCTGCGAGAATATGACTATGAGAAAAGGCCCTTATTAAAAGTATTGATTTTGACGACTTTGTGTTTTGTACAACTGAGTCAAAATCAATACTTTTAATAAGGACATTTTGCTACAATCTTTTTCTCGCAGCGACTACAATCATCTTCGCAATAATAAGCTGGCTTTATTTTCGTCTCCTTAGCCCTCAACCTAAATTGGCTATACTTTACAGGAAGAAAATCAGCATATCAATCAAAAATACTGGTATCAGGCAGCTTAGTGACCAGAGCATATATCCAAAGAAAGATGGCATTTTAATACCGTTCTCCTCTGCGATGGAGCGTACCATAAAGTTCGGAGCGTTACCGATATAGGTATTAGCGCCCATGAATACGGCACCGCAGGAAATCGCCATCAGAATTGTCTGTGGTATAAAGCTGGTCAGTGTCTGTATACCGGAGCTAAATCCTAAGGAGGCTGCAGTTGTGAAGAATACCAGGTAAGTCGGTGTGTTATCAAGGAAGCTTGATAATGCTCCGGTTATCCAGAAGAACTGCCAGGGTTCAGTCAGTCCAAGACTGGAACCCCGGGCTTTTAAAATAAGGAGTGCCGGAATCATCGTAATAAAGATACCGATGAAAAGAATGGCAACTTCCTGAATCGCATCCCAGGTAAAATGGTTGCTGCTGCGAACTTCCTTTTTGGTTGTCTTAAAGGAAAGATAAGCAGAAGCAAGAATCATCGCAATTTCGATAATGGAAGCATAGGATAAAGTTACACCCATTATAGTAAGTCCTTCGCTGAAAACAGGGAAGGTTGTTGGAAGTACTCCGCTTAAAATAACACCTGCAACGATGATAAGAAGAAAGAGAATGTTGTGTGCTCCGTCTAAATGAAGCTTTACTCTGTTTTCTTCTGTTTTCATTTCCGGGCGGAAACCGGCAGCAATGTCTTTTTTATATGCCCTTGTATCAATAAGGAAGAACAAGGTCAGTAAAATAATGACATTAATAATCATTACAGGGAGAAGATGGAGACTCCAGAAAAAGTCAACACCGTTCATAAATCCCATCAAAAGTGGCGGGTCACCTACAGGGGTAAGACAGCCACCAATATTTGAAATGAGGAAAATGAAAAATACCATAATCTGTACTTTACGCTGACGCCATTTATTTGCTCGGATAATTGGACGAATCATCAGCATACTTGCTCCGGTTGTACCAATCCAGCTTGAAAGTAACGTTCCGATAAGGAGAAGTACAACATTAACCTTTGGATTGCCGGCCAAATCGCCCTGAAGACTGATATTACCTGCAACACAGAAAAGACCAAATAAAAGGACAATAAAAGTGAGATAATCGCCCAGTGTAACCTCTATCAGATGTTCTAAAGCGACATGCCCTCCAAAAGCGATGGCAAAAGGAATGAGGAACAGCAAAGACCAGAAGGCAACGACCCAGGGCTTATGTTTTTCCCACCATTCTTCCTTTATCAAAGGGAAAATCGCAATACTTAAAAGCATACCAGCAAAAGGAATACAGCTCCATATAGGAAGGGTGTTTCCGAGTGCAGTATCGGAAAGACCACTTTCAGCAGCAAATACATGCAGAGGACTAAACAGCAAAAAAGCCGACAGTCCGATTAATAGTTTTTTCATTTGTTAAACCTCCCGTATGTTGGTTTTGTATTTTTTTATTATAGGCGAAAGTCAGAAGGCAGAATTCACCAACGTAATAAAATAACTAAACTCATACTAAGACGAAGGCATTTCCTTGTCAAAGGACAAAGATAGTGATTTGTCTAAAATGGCGGAAAAAATTATAAAAAAACCAAGAATTTTATGTAAAATAAATTAAGAAAAAGCTTTTCTATCTGTTTAAAAATAATACGATGTTTGCTATAATATGTCATATCATGGAAAAGGGAAGGACATGGACGTGAAAGAAGAAATTAGTACAATAAAACAGATAAATAGTGAAGCTACGCCGATAGTAAGTCTTTCCGTTACGAATCTGGATATCGAGGTGGAGGAAGGGAAAGTTTATAAGGACTCTTTTTTCATCGAGAGTGAGAATAAAGTTCCGATAGAAGGATATGTCTGTACAACCAGCGATAAGGTGGAGACAGAGGCTGAACGGTTAGAGGGAACCCGGCAGGAGATTCCTTTTTATTTTAAAGGGAAACTGGCTACTGCGGGGAATACTTTTGAGGGAGATATTGTCTTAATAACGAACGGCGGAGAGTATAATATTCCGTACTGTGTTAAGGTAATTCATAAGTTTGTGGAAAGTTCGGGTGGACGTATCTCTACAATGGAAGAGTTTGTACAGATTTATGAGAATAATAGAAAAGAAGCAGTAGATATATTTTTCCTGCCGAATTTTGAAGAAGTGTTTCTTCAGGGAAAGCCAGAACAAAAGGAGCTGTATCACAGCCTGATGAAGAGTCGTTCTAAAAGCCTTATTCTGGAAGAATTTCTGACCGCTGCCGGTTATAAGAATACTTCATTTCTTGATGTATCACAGGATAAGCTGGTTTTAGAAGAAGAGGATAGCAGCGCACAGCTTGAATTACTTCTTACACAGCCAGGATATGTTGAGGGAAGTATCTACAGTGAAAAGGGTCAGATTCAGATTTCAAGGGAACGTTTTTCCAGTGATGATTTTACAGATGGGAAGCTGCTTTTTAATGTTGAGAAGAAGCAGAACCTTTTAAATGGCAGTGATATCATTCATATTGATACCGTTCGTCAGGATATTGAGATTTCTGTAGAATGGTGGGCGAAGCAGACAGCTTTGACTAAGGAAAAGGAGAAGAAGTTATACCTTAAGAAAAAGAGAGCACAGTTAATGCATAACTATCTGTATTTCCGAACAGGAAGTATCGCATTTGAAGATTTTGCAGAAGATTCCGGGCATGTATTAGAAGAATTGTCACGATATACAGAGGATAATGAGTGGAAGCTTTACCGAATGCATTTCTTCTTAATGGAAGAGCGAAAAGAAGAGGGGAAGGAACTGTTAGAACTCTTAGAAACTATTTCTCAAAGAGACGAATTTACGCCATTAGAAGCGAATTACTTTTTATATTTAAAGGCAATGTATTACAGAACACCGGAGGCAATCAGCAAAGCAGTATCTACGATAAGGGAGTTTTATGAGTTGTCAGAATATAAGGCAGAAGCTTTGTGGATGCTTATTTATCTTGATAGAGAGTATGTGTATAACAAGCGTCTCCAATATGATACGATCCGTCAGTTATTTGAAGAGGGGAATAACAGCAGTCTTTTATATTTTGAAGCTTGTGATATTTTGAATGAGAACCCGAATTATATGGAAGAACTCGGGAAGTTTGAGATAAGTATTTTCCGCTGGGGTGTGCGGTATGGATATATTTCTTTATCATTATCCTACCAGTTTGCGCGTCTTGCCTTAAAGGCCAAATACTACAATAAGTCTATTTATTATATTGCGGAGAAACTGTATGGAGTAGAGCCGGATGAGCAGTTTTTACAGGTGATTTGTTCTCTTCTTATTAAGGGGAATCGTACAGGTAAGGAATATCATGAATATTTCAGACTTGCGGTAGAGGCCAATTTAAAGATTATTGGTTTGAATGAATTCTTTATCCGCAGTATGGATTTTGAGACGTATGATCTTATTCCACAGAGAGTTTTGATCTATTTTACATACAGCAACAGTTTAGATTATTTAGAGAAGGCATATTTATATAGCAACGTGCTTCGCAATAAAGAAAAGTATGAGGAAGTATATGGAGCTTACTATTCTAAGATGCTCCCGTTTATAGAAGAACAGCTTTTAAAAGGAAGAATTAATGAGCACCTGGCTTACTTATATACCTGTTTCCAAAAGGAAGTACTGGAGAAACCAGATAACTGGAAAGCTGTCTGTGATATTTTATTCTACCATAAATTAATCTGCACGAATCCACATATTATTGGGGTGTATGTTTCCTGTCCAGAGCTTGGAACGGAGAAGTATTATCCACTTTCCGGCGGAACGGGCGGGGTAGAGATTTACAACGACAGGGCAGTACTTTATTTTGTAGATAATAATGAGCAGCGTTATGTGAAGGATATTAACTATCAGTTAAGGGAGTTTTTATCTCCACAGCAGTTTGAGGAAGAGTGGATACGCAGGAATTTATCCAATAGAAAGATTCTTCTTATGGAATCTGGCAAAATGGAAGAGAATATAAAAGAGCAGACTCTTCCAGTATTGCAGAGAATTGTATTTAATGATGATTTTACACGGTGGATGCAGGTGGAAGCCGTAGAAAAGATGCTTGTCTATTATGAGAATCATCAGGATAAGCGGAATCTGGCAAGATGGCTTGGCAAGATTGACTATTCGAATATTTCTACAGAATTCAGAAAGACATTGATGGATTACTATATGGAAGTAGGAATGATGGAAGATGCTTTCTTTGGAATCGAGCTTTATGGATGCGATATTATGGGTGCGGCAAAGATTTTGCGTTTGGCATCATTTGGAGCACAGTGCTATCAGGGAAAAGATGATGAAGCAACCCTTTCTTTGGCTTATGCGGCATTTATCCGTAAAAAATGCAATAAAGATACGCTTACCTATCTGATGAAGCATTTTAAGGGAGAGACAGCAGCTCTGTTGGAAATCTGGGAAAGAAGCAAGCGATTTGGGCTTGAAACAGCAGCCTTTGAACGAAGAATACTTGAGCAGGTAATGTTTACTGGTAATGATACAGAGGGCGTATTTCCTGTCTTTGAATCATTTTATGCAACCGATGAGGGTGACGAACTGATTGACCGTTATCTTGAATATGCTTCCATGAAAGAACTGGAAAGTTCAATGGAACTGAATGATTTTATGCACATGGCGATTGGTCAGGAAATTGTAAATGGCAGAATGGAAAACAGACATTCAAGAATTCATTTTCTGTATTATTTTGCAGGAAGAGAAGACTGGTATGATACGATAAAAGATACGGCAGTTTATATTATTAATGGATTTTTGCAGGAAGAATTTTATCTGCCAGTTTATCAGGCATATAGTCAGTGGATTACGTTCCCGATTCATTATCAGGAGATGACATTCCTTACTTATCATGGAAGAGCGGGAAGTAATGTGATACTCCGCTACCAGATTGATGGAGAAGAATATTCTCTCAGAGAATTACATTTAGAAGAAGTACTTCCGGGAATGTATGTGTGTCACATGAACTTCTTCCAGAAAGATCATGTAAAATACCGTCTTGAATCGGATGGAAGTCCGGTAGATGAGGGGGCTGGTTTAGAGTTTGAAACTTTTGAATATGGAGACGGAGAAGAGAGTCGTTTCTTCACATTGAATCATTTAGATTCTGAGGAGTCTTCTTTGCCGGAGGTAAAGGATTGTCTTTTAAAAACTTTTTTTGCAGACCAGTATATGAAGCTTCTGTAAATAGAAAGATAAGTTAAAAAAGCAGAATGAGAGGTTTACAATGGAAGAACTGGAAACAAAAAAATATGCCGGAATAGACTTAGGCCGTACTTCTGTACAGTTTAGCATATACCGTGAGGGACAGGAGGAGATGACAGAAGAAAGTTTCCTCCTGTCTGAAGAAGAACAAAAAGAATATATAGAGTCTGGGATGCGGCAGGTTGAAAGATATATGGAGACAGGAGGGCTTCGGTGGCCTGATTTTCAGGCGGTTCATTTTTCGATGGAGGATGCATCGGAGGAGAATCGGAGTAAGCTCAAATCGGCAGTGAGTGAGGAGCTTCGGAAACTGCATGGGGTGAAGGTTATCACGCATTTCAGAGCCTTTGCAGAATATGTATTTCATCAGGAAAGAATCATGTGGGACCGAAATACGCTTTTGTTAGATTATCATGATAATCAGCTTAGTTATGTTTTGATTGACCAGATCAGACGCTCAAAGCAGAAGGCATACCGGGCATTGCAGCAAAGAATTGATTTAAATGAGTACCGCGTAGCAGAAGGAACACCGGAGCAGGATCAGAACTTTGGCCAGATGATGAAGCGGTTCCTTGTAAAGAATCCGGCAAATATCATTTTCCTTACAGGAAGTGGATTTGAGGGAAACTGGATGAAAAAGACACTTACCTATCTGTGTGCAGGAAGAAGAGTATTTTTAGGACAGAATCTTTATGCCAATGGAGCATGTCTTTTGGGAATTCATTCGATTGAACTGATGGATGAGGGAATGATTCTTATGGATGGGCCTGATATGGTTTACCATACTGTCGGTGTCGTTACAACAGAAGCAGGTAAGCCACAGTATGTTCCGATTACTTCAATTGGAAGAGAATGGTATAATACACATGGAAGTGTGGATATTATTCTTGATAAAAGTCAGAGAGTGGATTTCTTTTACCATAATACGAAAGAGAATGAAATTGAGGGAGCCGCCTGTGATATCAAAGGACTTCCGAAACGACCGCCAAAGACAACAAGAATCCGTATTGAAGTCAGCTTTACTTCGCAGACAGAGGGAGTGATTCTTCTCAAAGATATGGGATTTGGGGAAATGTTCCCAGCGACAGGAAAGATTATCGTCTTTCCGTTTACATTGATTTCGTGATCTGGAGTGACTTTTTGACACGCTCCAGAGAATTTTCGTAAAAAGAAAGAGGTAGAGAAGATGAGAGAATCACTAATCTGTATTGGAAAGATTGGAGAAAAAGGATATTATTTTGAGGATACAGGAATACAGATTTTCTCCTATGAAGAACTTTGCTATTATATGAGTCAGCATATGATCTGCTATATTCATACACTTCCAGGAGAAGATTTGCTGGCCTATATACGGGATGAACTTGATTTAGATAAGCTGTCGAAACAGTTATCTAAGCTGCTTGATCCGGAAAAAGATCAGATGAAGTATTTTGCGGCATTGTTCCGCGAAGGTCATTATTTTAATGAGGACGAAATCAGGGATATTCTTGATGAATACAGAGGATTGATGAATGCCCCTGTCTATTTACAAAAAAAGTGGATGGGAGATCTGCTTACGAGTTCAGGACGGGCTTCAAGGGCGATACGGTATTATCAGGAAGCATTAGGGCAAAAAGAGATAAAGGAAGAAGAAGTCGGACGGCTCTATCATAATATGGGAGTGGCAGAGGCAAAGCTGTTCCGGTTTGAGAATGCCAAGATTAATTTTATAAAGGCATATCAGTATACGGGAGAAGAAAGTTCCTTATTTTATTATTATTGCATCATGGCACTGGCTGATGGAATTGAGGCAGCCGGAGAAGAATTAAAGACCTTTGAAGACTCTGATTTTCTGCTGGATGCTTTTGAAGAACAGTTCGCTGCTTTTGAAGAAGATTTTGCTTACAGTGCAATGGCTGAAAAATATAGAAAAATAGTATTTTTAGATGAAAATGGAAAGCCGGAAGAGGCTCTGGCGAAAAAACAGAGACTGGTAAGTGCCTTAAAGAAAGATTTTCGAAAAGAAATTGACATTTAGGGCAAAATATTAGTGACAAATTCGCAAATAAGTTATACTATGATAGTCAGAGCTTTTTTTGCTCTGGTGTATTGTTTTTGCAGAATAAGTTAAAACAGTAAAAATATCATGTGCTTTTTGTAGTGCATGATTTACAGGATAAAAACCAGGAGGAATGAAACATGGCAACAGAGATGAATAAGACCTACAATCCTTCCGAGATTGAGGACAGACTTTATAAAAAATGGCTGGATAAGAAGTATTTCCACGCTGAAGTAGACCGCAGTAAGAAACCTTTTACTATCGTGATGCCACCGCCAAATATCACAGGACAGCTTCACATGGGACATGCGTTAGATAACACATTACAGGATATTCTTATCCGTTTTAAGAGAATGCAGGGTTACAATGCGTTATGGCAGCCAGGAACAGACCACGCCAGCATTGCAACAGAGGTAAAGGTTACTAATAAGTTAAGAGAAGAAGGTATTGATAAAGAAGAACTTGGACGTGAGGGATTCTTAAAGCGTACATGGGAGTGGAGAGAAGAGTACGGCGGACGTATTGTCAGCCAGTTAAAGAAACTCGGTTCTTCCGCTGACTGGGACAGAGAACGTTTTACAATGGATGAAGGATGTTCTAAGGCAGTACAGGAAGTATTTATCCGTCTTTACGAAAAAGGGTACATTTACCAGGGGTCCCGTATTATCAACTGGTGTCCAGTGTGCCAGACATCTATTTCTGATGCAGAGGTAGAATATGAGGATCAGGCAGGACATTTCTGGCATTTAAGATATCCATTTAAAGATGGTTCAGGATATCTTGAACTCGCAACAACCAGACCTGAGACATTATTAGGTGATACAGCAGTAGCAGTTAACCCTGATGATGAAAGATATAAAGACGCAGTTGGCAAAACCTTAATTCTTCCATTAGTAGGAAGAGAGATTCCGGTTGTAGCAGATGATTATGTTGGTATAGATTTTGGTACGGGTGTAGTTAAGATTACTCCGGCACATGACCCTAACGATTTCGAGGTTGGTTTAAGACATAATCTTCCAGTATTAAATGTAATGACTGAAGATGCAAAGATTGTTGACGAATATCCTAAATATGCAGGAATGGATAGATACGAGGCAAGAAAGGCTATCGTAGCAGACCTAGAGGCAGGTGGATATTTAGTTAAAGTAGAAGACCATGAGCATAACGTTGGTACATGTTACCGCTGCCATACTACAGTTGAACCAAGAGTTTCAAAACAGTGGTTTGTAAGTATGAAAGAGCTTGCTAAACCTGCAATTGAAGCCGTTAAAAATGGTGATACCAAGTTCGTTCCTCCTCATTTTGATAAGACATATTATCATTGGTTAGAGGGAATTCGTGACTGGTGTATTTCAAGACAGTTATGGTGGGGACACAGAATTCCAGCATTTTACTGTGACGACTGTGGCGAAATGGTGGTAAGTAAAGAAAATGAAGTATGTTGTCCAAAATGTGGTAAGAAGATGCGCCAGGACCCTGATACACTTGATACATGGTTCAGTTCAGCATTATGGCCATTCTCAACACTTGGCTGGCCAGATAAGACAGAAGAGTTAGATTATTTCTATCCAACAAGTGTACTTGTAACAGGATATGATATCATTTTCTTCTGGGTAATCAGAATGATGTTTTCAGGACTTGAACATACAGGAAAGGTACCATTTAACACTGTTTTAATCCATGGACTTGTAAGAGATTCACAGGGTCGTAAGATGAGTAAATCTCTTGGAAATGGTATTGATCCACTTGAAGTTATAGATAAATACGGTGCTGATGCATTGAGATTTACACTTATTACGGGAAATGCACCTGGTAACGATATGCGTTTCTATTATGAAAGAGTTGAAGCAAGCAGAAACTTTGCTAATAAAGTATGGAATGCATCAAGATTCATAATGATGAATATGCCTGAAGGTGGTATTAAGGAAGTTCCTGTAAGCACACTTACAGATGCTGATAAATGGATATTATCAAAGGCAAATAAACTTATTAAAGATGTGACAGAAAATATCGATAAATACGAATTAGGAGTTGCTGCAGATAAGCTTTATAACTTTATCTGGGAAGAGTTCTGCGACTGGTATATTGAAATGGTTAAACCAAGATTATACAGTGAAGACAACACAACAAAAGATGCGGCACTTTACACCCTTAAGTCAGTTCTTGAAACATCACTTAAGCTACTTCATCCATATATGCCATTCGTTACAGAAGAGATTTATTGTATATTAAATGAAGATGCGGAATCACTTATGGTAACAAAATGGCCTGAATATAAGGACGAATTTAATTTCGAGAAAGAAGAAGAGGATGTTGAATTAATCAAACAGGCTGTTTACAATATCAGAAATGTAAGAGCAGGAATGAATGTTCCACCATCTAAGAAAGCACAGGTATATGTTGTAACAGAAAGCAATAAGGTTGCAGGTATATTTGAAGAGGGCAGAGTGTTCTTCCAGACTTTAGCATATGCAAGCGAGGTTATTATACAGACAGATAAGAATGGAATCGGTGAAGATGCGGTATCAACAGTTATACCTGAAGCTACAATCTATATGCCATTCGCTGAATTAGTAGATATTGAAAAAGAAATAGAAAGACTTAAGAAAGAAGAAGAGAAGCTTTCTAAAGAACTTGCACGTTCTAATGGAATGCTTTCTAATGAGAAATTCGTAAGCAAAGCACCTGCTGCTAAGATTGAAGAAGAGAAAGCAAAGCAGGCTAAATATATGCAGATGATGGAACAGGTTAAGACACAACTTGCTCATCTTATGAAATAAGGATAATTTATTTTTAGCTGTATGGAAAATCAAATTTTGTATGTGATTTTTCATACAGCTATTTATTTGAGCGGGTATGGTAATAGATTTTTTTTAATGAGTTTGATGCATTTGGTGAGAAAAATCTAAAAACAGATTAGGCTAATTAGCTAATTGTCGAAATTACGTGATAACATTTGCTTGCAAAATCATAAAATAATTCCTATAATCGTTGTTAAACAATTGAATGGAGATAAACCACTCAGAAATGAGGATTAGTATGAAATACGAAGATGTTGTAGAATACATAGATAATATTCCGAAGTTCACAAGTAAGAATTCTCTTGAACATACAAGAAGATTCCTAGAGGAGTTAGGAATAAAACAAGAAGAGAGTAACAAGATGAAGATTATACATGTTGCAGGTACTAACGGAAAAGGTACAGTATGTGCAATATTATCTAATGTACTTGTCAATTGTGGGAAGAAAACAGGACTTTTTATTTCGCCACACCTTGTACATATTAATGAAAGAATACGAATAAATAACAAAGAAATAAGTGATGAAGAGTTTGTACAGGCATTCAATGAGGTAAAAAATGTCGTGGATAAGATGAAACAAGAGGATTATCCACATCCATCATATTTTGAATTCTTATTTCTTATGGCAATGTGGAAATTTAATAAAGAAGCTGTGGAATACATAGTCTTAGAGACGGGACTTGGCGGACGACTTGATGCAACTAATTCTATGCTGTCACCATATCTTACAGTTATTACTTCAATCGGAATGGACCATATGGAATATTTGGGTGACACGATAGAGAAGATTGCTGTGGAGAAAGCGGGAATTATTAAAAAATATGTTCCCGTAATATATTGGGGAGCAGATGAGAGAGTATCAGATGTGATTAGTGATGCTGCAGAAAAAATGCAGGCGAAAACAGTAAAAGTTCTTGCAAATAATTATAAAATAATCAAAAAAACGAATAAAAGTGTTGATTTTTCAATAGTTAGTGAGTATTATTTAAATGATATATTCTCAGTTCCTTTTATATCTGAGTATCAGGTACAGAATGCGGCTGTCGCTATTAAGACAATTGAGTGTATGCCGGAGATAAGGAATATGAAAGATTTAGTTAAGTCAGGAATTGCAAATGTACACTGGGAGGGCAGAATGGAAATGATTATGCCGGGTATCATATTAGATGGTGCGCATAATGGCCCGGGGATAGATGAGTTCATAAAAACATTTAATGAATATGAATGTACCGGTGATAAGAACATTTTGTTTTCAGTAGTTAAGGATAAAGATTATGAATATATGGTTTCTAAGCTATCAGAAACTGAAGTAAAGAATGTATATATAACACGAATAGATTCGGACAGAGGCTTAGAGACAGATAAAATCTATGAAGATTTCAGAAAATACGGTTGTGAGGCGAACATTTCAGTAAATGAAGATGTAAGTCAGGCATTCCGGCAGGCTGTAGATGCGAAAAAAGAAGAAGATGTGCTTTTCTGCGTAGGCTCACTATATTTAGTTGGCGAGATTAAAAAAAGCCTGCAGAATTAAAGTTAATTCGCCGGATTAAGACATATGCATACCAAAAAATTAACATGATAAAAATAATTTGCAGAATTAATAGTATTTGCAGATAGATTTAAGATATACAGATAATATTTATTTAGAAAGAAAGGGTAATCCTATGATTAATTATGATGAAGAAATAAAGAAATTCAGTCCAAGTCTTGAAGTAGATGAGACAGAAGATGCAATATACAATAGTAATATCAAAGATATAACAGATGTTGTGCTTGAAATGTTAAAAGAAATGAAGAATAATGACTAAAATATCTGCAGAATGGAGATTAAAATTAAGATGAGATGCTATAGATGTAACAGCGTACTTTCAAGTAACGATTTCTGTAACAGTTGTGGAGCAGATGTGGCTGTATATAAGAAGATTGTAAGATTGTCAAATGCATATTATAATATGGGACTTGCAAAAGCCCAGATTAGAGACTTGACAGGTGCATGTGAGTTACTTAGAAGAAGTGTAAGACTTGATAAGAAGAATACAAATGCAAGAAATTTATTAGGACTGGTATATTTCGAAATGGGAGAGGCAGTACAGGCTTTTTCAGAATGGATTATAAGTAAGAATTTCCAGCCGGATAAGAATATTGCAGATGATTACATAAAGAGATTACAGTCTAATCCTGTGAGATTAGATACAATTAACCAGACAATTAAGAAATACAATTATGCTTTAAATTATGCTAAGCAGGGAAGCGATGATTTAGCTGTAATCCAGCTTAAGAAAGTATTAAATACTAATCCTAACCTGATTAAGGGGCATTTATTACTTGCATTATTGTATATGAAGAAAGGCGATTATGATAGAGCCAGAAAGCCTATTATGAAAGCCTTAAAGATTGATACAAATAATCCGTTAGCTAAAAAATATCTGAAAGAGATAAATATTGAAACAGATACCAAGAGAATTGATATCGGTAAAGAAATCAAGAAAGATAAAATACGTGATTATGATAAGGAACAGACCGAAAAGGAATTACGAAATGGATATGATGTGATTATACCTAAAAGACGTAGTGTATACAGGGAATCTAATTCAGGAATGATTACAGTTATTAACGTTGTAATAGGTCTGATTATCGGTGTTGCAATGACATTTTTCTTATTAGTTCCTACTAAGGAGAAAACTCTTAAAGATAGTCATAATAAAGAAGTATTAAAGTTAAATTCTCAGATAGAAACACTTAATAATGGTAAGAAAGAGTTAGAGAGTAAGATAGCATCATTAGAGGGTGAAAAGACAGATTTATCAGGACAGCTTGATTCTAAAGGAAATGAAAACACACAGATTCTTGCAGATTATGATAACCTTATAACTGCAATTAATTATTTTAATACCAAAGACTATATTAATTGTGCAGATTCATTACAGAAGATAACTAATAATGCGCGTTCCGAGACATTTACCACATTATACAATTCGATTCAGCCAGAAGTATATAATCAGGCAGCAGCTAATTATTATAATAATGGCAGAAATGAGTTAGCTTCAGCTAATACATTAGAGGCTTATGATAAGGCAATAGAAGATTTAACAAAATGCTTCTTATATAATTTTACTTCTATTGATTATGTTTCAGCAGCAGACAAGCTTGGTGAGGCATATGAGAAGCAGTATACGTTAGCATTAGGTCAGGATGTAGCAGCGGCAGCAGGCTACAAGGAAAGAGCACTTAAGAATTTATCAAGTCTTATTAATGACACCTTTGCTAAGACAGAGGGACTTGATGCGAAAGCAACTGAGAATGTACAGGCAAGAATTGTAGCCATTACTGATAAATAATCATAATCCATATAATATAATGGAATTTAAAGTACACAAGAAGGATAGCTTATGAAGAGTTGTCCTTCTTTTTATTTAGAAAAATGCACAAAATTTTAATCAAATATCAGAGATTTTGTGGAAACCATATAGAATTAGGAAATTAAAAGAAAGATAAAACAAATGCTTAATTTATGACAAACTAATCTATATTGAAAATATTTTATCGGGAGGGAGAAAGAAATGAGATATAAAGAAGAATTAATTAATCAGGAATATGATGAAAGTGAGTACGAAATTGATTTGAAAACGCTGATAATCCACGTTAATGGAGAATTAGATCATCATAATGCGGTTGCGATAAGGAAAATGGCGGACAAGAAAATATATGATAATGGTATCAGAAACATTTTATTTGATTTTGATAAAACAGAATTTATGGATAGCTCTGGTATAGGTGTTATTATGGGGCGTTATAAAATGGTACATAGTCTTGGGGGAAAGGTAGCTGTGATAAATGTAGGGAGAAATGTTGAGAAGATATTGTTATTTTCAGGACTTAATAAAATTATAAAAAAGTATGATTCTATGGAAAATGCCATAGCTGATTTGAATGGAGGAGAAGATTAATGATAATGGAAAATATTGACAAAATAAATGGGAAAAATATTAATTATAACAGAATGTGTGTTGAATTCAGCAGCAAATCAGAAAACGAATCATTTGCAAGGATAGTTGCAGCGGCATTTGTTACAAGGCTAGACCCGACCTTAGAAGAGATAGAGGATATAAAGACAGCAGTATCAGAGGCTGTTACTAATTCGATTATTCATGGTTATGGTACAGATGAAGGTATTATAGAGATGGAATGTGTGTTAAAAGGAAGAGAAGTTACTATCAAGATTAAAGATAAAGGCGTGGGAATAGCTAATGTTGAACAGGCTATGCAGCCACTATATACAAGTAAACCTGAAGAAGAGCGTTCAGGAATGGGATTTTCATTTATGGAAATATTTATGGATAGTTTAGAAGTAGATTCAGCACCTGGCAATGGAACTACGGTTTTAATGAAGAAAAATCTGAGAAAACCGGATTAGGTGGTGTCCTATGGAGAATAAAACACTGATTGAAATGGCACATAAAGGTGATAAAAGAGCCAGAGATATATTGGTTCAGGAAAACATAGGATTAGTGTGGAGCATTGTCAAAAGATTTGGCAACAGAGGTTTTGAGTTAGAAGATTTGTTTCAGATTGGCTGTATCGGATTGATTAAAGCAGTTGATAAATTCGACAATTCATTTGAAGTGCAGTTTTCGACATATGCAGTTCCGTTGATTATGGGTGAAATTAAAAGGTTTATAAGAGATGATGGATTGGTTAAGATTTCGAGAACAATTAAGGAGAATAATTGGAAGATTAAGAGAGCATCACAGGAGTTAGCCCAGAGATTAGGAAGAGAAGCCACGATTGAAGAGATTTCTAAAGAGACAGGTCTTAATACCGAGGATATTGTTCAGGCGATGGAGGCTATAAGTGATGTGGAAAGTATATATAAGTCAGTATATCAGAATGATGGAAGTGAGATATATTTAATCGATAGAATTAAGGCTTTAGAAAGCAGCGGAGAAAGTGTAGATAGAATTATAAACAACATGGTTGTGGAGCAGGTACTTAATGAGCTTGATGAAATTGAGCGTAATATTATTATAATGAGATATTTTCAGGATAAAACACAGTCAGAAATAGCTAAAAAATTGGGAATAAGCCAGGTTCAGGTTTCGCGAATGGAGAAAAAGATATTATTTAATCTGAAAAAGAAAATTTTAGCATAGAGTTTTGTTAAAATTAGACAAATTAGCATAAAAAACGTCAAAAAGACTAGAGATTTTGTATATATTATTGTATAATAGATGCATACTGATAAAAAGGCAGGTGTGCGGAAGATGGAAGAAATGAATAAAGGCACTACAGATATAGAAGGTGTAGATAATAGCGCCAATAATATAGAGGTTTTGGAGCAAATGGAAGATGATGAGCTTAATCCTGCGGATAATAAGAGAACATCAAAAAATAAGATAAAATATGGATTTATGGAAGAAAGAAAACAATGAATCAAGATGTTATCCACAAGTTATTCACAATTTGTGGATAACATTATGTAAATTGATTATGGTAAAGTTCATATCAATGGATAAATGTGGAGAAAAAGAAAAACCACTAGATTTTGTATTTGAAAATTATATAGACACCAATTTTTGAAAAATATAAAATCACATTTTTCTAACTAAGTGTTTTATGATATGAAAACCCTTGATTTTAAAGGAAAAATTCAAAAAAAACTTGACTGTATGGGGTTATTTATTTATAATATGCAAGGACTTTGTAGGTATCTGTATGTGTTCGTTTGAGTCTGTTATAAACAGAGGAAACGAATGGATGTGGATAAATAATGGTCATAATAAATAAAGGAGGTGTGTAGATATGAAGATGACTTTCCAGCCTAAAAAGAGACAGAGATCAAAGGTTCATGGTTTCAGAAAGAGAATGAGCACTGCTAATGGCAGAAAGGTATTGGC